>Ga0082212_10003747_pt1 | contig 21402 bp, 16 predicted proteins | sample TergutNt197P3_FD_71548 | JGI IMG/M metagenome (GOLD analysis project Ga0082212, IMG submission 71548) | Neocapritermes taracua P3 segment gut microbial communities from Petit-Saut dam, French Guiana - Nt197 P3 | ecosystem: Host-associated > Arthropoda: Insects > Digestive system > Gut ... | reverse complement strand
TTATTTTTTTCAAAATCGTATAACATTATGGGATTATTTTCGTCTTTATTTTCTTCGGCGAAGCCTGAAGAAGACAATAAACAGGAGGGCGACCTTCAGAATTTTGATTTGCTGAAATATGACGGCATTCGTGCGTTACGCATTAACAAACCGAAATATGCAGTAAAGTGTTTTACGGAAGCCCTTAAAATTCAACCTGATATAGAAACAATGAAATACCTGATGACAGCATATAACGCATTAGATATGACCGATGAAGCGCTTGAAACCCTTGATGCCATGGTTGCTACCGGCGAGGAGCCCGCCGAAATCCTGTTGATGCGCGCCAATTTCCTGTATATGAACGAACAATACCCAAAAGCGACAGTCGATTGCGAGCAAATTATTGAGATGGATCCTGATAATTTTACGGCCTATTTTCTGTTAGCAAAAATAGAGCAGCAAACAAGCGAATATGAAAAGGCTATCGGCCATTTGGACAAAGCGATCAACCTTAAAGAGGATTTTGTTGAAGGATATACCTTACGCGCAGATGTTTACCTTGCGATGAAAAGGGGCGACGATGCTTTAGCCGATGTAGAAAAAGTGATTAAACTTGCGCCCGAAGATGAAACAGCTTATTTACTTCGAGGCCGTATCCACGAGTTACTTGGCGATCATGAAGCGGCTTTGCTCGACTATCAGTCGGTGTTGGACTTGAATCCATTTAACGAAGTGGCCTACCTGTTGATGGGTCGATTATTGATGGCTTGTGAAAAATACAACGATGCTTTAGTTCTTTACAATGAAGCCATTGAAAATATTGAAAATTTTGCTGACGCTTATACAGCAAGAGCGATTGTTAAACATCAAATCGGCGACAAAGAAGGCGCATTGGCTGATGAAATGATAGCTATAGAATTAAATCCTGATGAAATTAATTTGCCTGATGAAAATCCGAACTTTGACGATCTCTACAAGGGTGGAATATACTAAGTAATGGACAATGGACAATTGGCGGTAAAAAGAGCAAGGGGGCATGCCCCCTTGTCAAATTAAAAATCCAGTGTACTGAAATAGGCAATTCCTGCGATAGCGTAAATTATACTTACAACAACATATAGAAAAACGCCTACACAAACATTCGCAATCATTATTTTTTTTGCATTGGCAGACGCTTTCAAGGAACCTTCATAATCTCCTGCAATATAGGTTGAACTAACTTTTGCAGCTTGAATAATTGAAAAAATACCAATTGGCCAGCAACAAAAGATTGTTGAAACGATAGTCCAAACCAAATAACTTTCCGGCATTGGAGGTTTTTCCTGATTGTTCAAGTTGCTTCCGGTTGAAAAATTGTTAGCGTTGTTTTGGATATAATTTGCGACAGGAGGTGGAGGAGGAGCAGGTGCAAAGATAACAGCAAGTTCAGGTAATGATCCCGCCTCAACCCAATCGGGTAACGAATTATTCCATACGAATGTGGTACGGGAGATGGGAGCGCTTTTCAAAGCGTCTAATGATAATGGGCCATTTTTGACGTCTCCATTCAGATAAAAATATTCTTTTTCCATAAGATGTAATAAGTATTAATAATATTCAAATTGTTCGTATTCATAAATAAGCGACAAAAGTATGTTTCTGAATTTTAAACACCAAATTTATTTTAAATAAAATCATTTTTTGTTTTTCTTTATAAAACCGTTATACAGTAAATATAGCATAAAAAACACACCCAAAATGAGCATAACATACGAAATTTCTTTACTGTATTGATTGATCAGAGACGCCTGTCCGTGAGCAATATAACCCATGATGGCAAGGATGATATTCCATGTTCCGGCGCCAAGCGTTGTAAATAAAAGAAACGGTAGAAGCGGCATGCGTGCCAAACCTGCCGGGAGGGATATCAATTGACGTATACCTACTACTAAACGGCCTATAAAAGTAGAGATATTCCCATGCTTAATAAAATAATCTTCAGCCTTTTGTACTTTTACAGCGCTAAGCATACACATTCTGCCCAATCTGCTTTCCGCAAAACGATAGATAATTGGACGCCCTAACCACCGGGCTATATAGTAATTTAACAAAGAGCCGAGTATGGCGCCAATTGTTGCAAAAATAACAACAAAGATGATATTCATTTCGCTATTTTCCTGACTTGCCTTATAGGCTGCAGGAGGAACAACAATTTCGGATGGAAAGGGGATAAAAGAGCTTTCAACAGTCATCAATAAGGTAATTGTTCCATAATTCATATTGTCCATGTACCATGAAGTCACTTGTTCTACTAACGATTGTTTTTCCGAGACCTTGATTTCGTCTGCCGATTGCGCAAAAACAGAGATTGCAACACTTAGTAAGAGCGCTATTCCGATTAGTTTCGTTTTGTTCATCAATTATGAAGATTTTTATTAGTCATAAATTTAGCTGATAATTCGCTTGAAGAGATATTGTTATAGTCATCTCTGTATATTTCGTTCGCATCTAAATAGAAAGCAGATGGTTTTTTGCGTTTTTTGCTTACTGAAAACAATTTCCCCAAATACGCAGATATCGCTTCTGATGAACTCTGTACATACTGTTGGCAAAACAGATTGATATTCCCATCAAGTAGATGTTGAATGATTTGCCGTTCGATACATTCATTATCATCGCCGGATTCAATGTCGGAAGTATGTTGAGCCAAGATTTTTTTGATTTTTTGTTTAGATGAGAGGTGGAATGTCTTTGTTGTGTCTATCCTGAAATTTATATTGTTTGTGCCATTTTGATAGATAAGTTGAATGATTTGTTCGATATTATTAATAGCATCCTTATCGTTTTCAGTTACCGGTAATAGTTCATTGAATAAAAGAAATAATAAGCTACAGGGAAAGCTATCGGCAATACTTAATAAACCATTAACTTCATCGTCTCTGTCATCAAGAAGAAAACGTGGTAAACTCTCTGTATCAAAGTTGTCGTACTTTTCGATCATTTTCTTTATTAATCTATAAGCTTGTTCGGATTGATCTGAAAAATTCATTAGTGGTTGAATGTAATCGATGATTGAGTTAGTCTCATCTAAAAAAAACTCTTTATAGATTTCGGCGACTTTCAAAAAGTCCTCCTTCAGAAAAAAGCAGAATGCTCTCAGAATCTTAATCTCCAAATCCGCGTCATCACATACCAAAGCAAAGTTGAAAGCATCAATAGCCTTGTCGTAATCTTCTGATATCGCATATAATCGCCCTAAAATGTACCAATAGTCAACACTATATGGATCGGAATCGATTAGTTCTTTACATACCGCAATGGATTTCTCTGTTTCGTATTGCATATCAAGATGATAACACAATTCTTCTTTCAATCTCACGTTATCGGGAAACATTACCAGTCCTCTTTTTACAAAATCATAAGCGTGCTTACTCTCATGATGTTCACGTAAAATATGGGCTAAATATTCGTATGTTTCCTCCATTTCATTATCAGAGACGGTTTTCATTGTTTCAAGGCAGGCCAACAATTCTTCGTAACGGTCTAAGGCACAAAGACATTCGCATTTCATTACTTTCAAATCCTGATTTTCAGTATCGTTGAGTTGTTCAATCGATGAAAGCGCTTTTTCAAAATCATGGTTGTAGATATTTCCTTTACATACTTGGATTTTAATATCTATATTATGCGGGTGTAATTTTTGTCCGATTTTTACTACATTTGTGAAATGGTCATAATCTTCCATATCTTCGAAATATTCCAGCAATTCAATAATCTCGTCGGCATCGAAATAATTACCGATACCGTTGCTTTCCATATCAAGATAGCGTTGCACAATGTCGTCCATATACAATAAATTAGGAATTACGAATCAGGACTTTACAATAATATTAAAAATTATTTAATGTTTGGCTTTCGGAACAGAAGTAATTACGAGTCAGTTACTCAGTTATTCAATTAATCAGTTATTGATTCTTCTTCCACGTGTCTTTAAGCGAAACGGTACGGTTGAAGATCAATTTGCCTTCTTTGCTGTCAGGGTCGAGATTGAAATAACCGATACGTTGGAATTGGAAATGGTCGAAAGGTTTGGCATTGGCCAAATCTGCTTCGACAAAACATCGGGTCAATATTTTAAGAGAGTCGGGATTAAGCAGTTCGGATAGGGTTTTATCTTTTTGTTCCATTGGAAACTCATCCACAAACAAACGGTCGTACAACCTTACTTCTGCTTGAATAGCATGATTGGTCGATACCCAGTGTATCGTCCCTTTCACTTTCCTTCCACTGTCTGTCATACCGCTTTTTGTCAACGGATCATATTCGGCATACACTTCGACCACCTCGCCATCCTCATTTTTCTTGCAACCCGTACATTTTACGATATAGGCACATCGCAGGCGTACTTCCTGACCTTCAGTCAAACGGTAGTAGTTTTTCGGTGCGTTTTCCATAAAATCGTCTTTTTCGATATAGAGTTCGCGTGTGAATGCGATTTGATGCGTACCTTCTTCGGGTTTTTCGGGGTTATTGACCGAATGCATCATTTCCGTTTGTCCTTCGGGGTAGTTGGTAATAATCAGTTTGATGGGGTTAATTACTGCGGCTACGCGGCGTGCGGTTTCATTCAGGTCTTCGCGTACGGAATGTTCGAGCAACGCCATATCCACCGTGCCTTCATATTTTGTGTAACCGATACGATCCACAAAAGCGCGAATGGAAGAAGGGGTATATCCCCTGCGGCGAAGTCCGCAGATTGTCGGCATACGCGGGTCGTCCCAGCCGCTTACCAAATTATCTTTTACCAATTCGAGTAATTTGCGTTTACTCATTACTGTGTAGGTCAAGTTTAGCCGGTTAAATTCCGTTTGACATGGTCGGTAATCGCTGCCGCCTTTCAGCAAATCAATATAATAATCATAGATCGGGCGGTGTACTTCAAATTCAAGTGTACACAATGAATGTGTAACTCCCTCAAAGTAATCGCTTTGTCCATGAGCAAAATCATACATGGGATATACTTTCCATTGGTCGCCTGTGCGGTGGTGCGGCGTGAAAATGATGCGATAGATAATCGGGTCGCGGAAGTGCATATTGGGTGACGACATATCTATCTTGGCGCGAAGCGTCATGCTTCCCTCTTTGAATTCGCCGTTGTTCATCCGAATAAAAAGATCCAGATTTTCTTCTACATGACGGTTGCGGTACGGACTTTCAATGCCCGGTTGGGTAGGCGTACCTTTCTGAGTGGCAATATCTTCAGAGCTTTGTTCGTCGATATAAGCGTGTCCTGTTTTGATCAGTTCGACAGCAAAATCAAATAATTGTTGGAAATAGTCAGAGGCATAATATACATTGGCCCATTGAAAACCCAACCATTGAATGTCTTCCATGATGGAATCCACATATTCGACGTCTTCCTTGACAGGGTTTGTATCGTCAAATCGCAGGTTACAAATACCATTATATTTTTGTGCAATACCAAAATCCATGCAAATTGCTTTTGCATGGCCAATATGCAGATAACCGTTTGGCTCAGGCGGAAAACGAGTCTGTATGCGTCCTCCGTTTACTCCTTCAGCTAAGTCTTTTTCAACCATTTGTTCAATAAAATTCAGACTTTTTTTGTTTTCTTCTGTCGCTGTAACACTGTTATTCATATATCAACTTCTAAATTTTTGTGCAAAGGTACGTCTTTTTAATTGAATCCTGAATTTAGTTCGGGAGAAAAATAGAGAAAACTGAAAATGAATACATAGTGTTTTTTTTTTTACTTTTGCATAAATTTTTTTTACGATGCATGCAACGTTTTTGAGAAAACTCTCGTCATTAACAAAAGAGAAACGTAAATGCTGCGTATTTGCATTTAGTCAATGAGTGAAGAACAACTGATAAAAGGTTGTCTGAATGGAGAAAGAAGTACTCAAGAAGAGTTATATTTCTTATATTCCCGTAAGATGATGGGACTCTGTATGCGTTATGTGGGCAACAGAGAGACAGCCCGTGACTTATTGCAAGATGGATTTGTCAAGGTTTTTACTTCTCTAAACTTGTTTTCCGGCAAAGGCTCTTTGGAATCATGGATTCGAAAGATATTTCAGAATTTGATAATGGAGCATTTGCGTAAGAAGGATTTTTTGTATGATACAATGGATTTAAATAGTATACAATCAACAGCGGAGGATAATTCGACGGTTTCGCGACTTTCGGCAGAAATGATCATGGAAATGGTGCGACAACTTCCAGACGGTTTTCGAACGGTATTTAATCTTTTTGCCATAGAAGGTTATTCGCATAAGGAAATCGGAGATATGCTGCAAATATCGGAAGCCACTTCACGTTCGCAATATGCACGGGCAAGGCTTTGGTTACAGAAACGCATGGGGGAGTCGGGTGTGAAGAACTAAGAGTTAAGAACTAAGAATTGGGAGTTAAGAACTAAGAGTTAAGAATTGAGAGTTAGCAAGGGGGCATGCCCCCTTGTCAAAAAAATGAGAACTAAATACAATAATGTGGAAAAAAGAGATCAATGGGAAGAAATAATCCGGTCGAAATTAAAAGATTTCGAGGTAGATACCTTGCCTGATGACTGGAAAACTATTGAAAGTCGACTGCCGGGTAAAAAAGTTGTGTTTGCTCGCAGATGGTATTATGTGGCTGCAGTCATAGCTCTATTTCTTTTGATAACAGGCGGTTATTTTTATTTTTTCAATGCTGACGAAGCGCCGGTTATTGCTGCAACAGGAGGAGCAATTGATAATTATGAATCAGGAATCATGAATTACGAATTAGAGAAAAATGCTGTAATTGAGAAAACCGATACTAATGATATACCCTCAGCACCTTACAACTTTGCAGTAACAAAAACGACGGAAACCACAGAAATCAGAGAAACCGCAATGCAGTTAATTCCATCAAGTTCTTTAACGACCTTATCGATTTTACCTTCATTACCATACCCATCAATCAGTTTTTCAAAAAATGAATTGCCCGAACAATTATTTTCGCCAAAAATCCGGTATATTGCAGATGCAACGCCTAAGAAAACGATGAAAAAAGCGAGCAAGAGATGGACAATCGGCACTGGTGGAGGCAGTTATTCCATAGGCGCCAATGGCGGGGGATTTGCTAATTTTGGACGGAGTGACGATGCACTGTTCGCTATGCGCGCATTAAATAATGGTGAATGGTATATGGAGACGCCTGTAAGAAGAAATGATAATTTCAATGATTTTTTAGCTAACTCGTCAAAGTCGGATTCAGAATATAGTGCGGCTTACCTGTCAAGGGTAGATGTAAAACATAAACAACCTGTTTCGTTCGGAATTGGCATTGGATATGCTCTAAACAACCGCTGGCAATTACAAAGTGGTCTTGTGTATACCTTATTGTCGTCGGAATGGAAAAATTCATTGAATTTTCCGGACAAATACAAGCAGCAGTTACATTTTATTGGCATACCTTTCGGACTGAGTTATAAGATTGCCGAATTAAATAAATTCAGATTTTACGCGACAACAGGTGTTATGTCCGAATGGAATGTTGGAGGTAATATCAAGACAAAGCGTTATTATTATGAAGACGATGCTTACAAAACAGAAAAAGAAATGGTGCGGATGAAAGAGTCGCAATGGTCTGTTAATGTATCTGTTGGAGTGAATTATCCGGTAATTAGGTTCATAAATGCATACATTGAAGGAGGAGCCAATTATTATTTTGATAACAAAAGTTCTATCGAAACTATTAGGTCGGATAAACCTTTTCATGTATCTTTGCAGGCCGGATTGCGTTTTGGATTTTAGAAATTATTAAATAATAAATATCAAGAAATATGAAAAATTTTATTTTACAAAAGATTGGTTTGTTTTTTGCTTCCTTGTTATTATTCTCCTCTTGTTTGGAAGAAGGACGAAATTTTCAAAGTGGGCATACATTTGGCATTGTGCGTTTTGATTTTATGTCAGGAAAAAATTTATTGGATGTTAGTGAAATAGAATCTTTTTATCATATTCGTTTTCAGGATACTTACGATGGCAATTGTTTTTTTGTTTATTACGAAATTGATTTTGATGCACCTGAAAATAGTTACGAAAGTATTGAAGCCAATGGGTATATAACGGTAGATCATATAGATAAAATGGATGTAGACAGATGGCCATTAAGTTCTAATCCATTTGCAAGCGATACTACTAAAGCGATGATGGATGAAGTGGTGATTAATGACCCGGTTTCTGACGGAAATATTGTGTATTTTAAAGGATTGATGTTCGTAATAAGTGAATTGAAGATGCCTGCCGACCAAACATTGTATTGGCACTTAACCTACGACAGAGATAATTCATATACAGAGCAAAATGGTCAAATATTTGTTAATTTAATTCTTCGTGCCGCAATTAATAGACCAGGCACAAAATCCTCCGACAATGTAGGCATTGCCAATGCGTTCGAAATGAATCATTTTTTTACTGATTTTGCTACAAAAGTAAAAGAATCCGGAAGCAAAACATTTAAAATACGGTTTTATTATCCTACTGAGATCAGTGAAGAAGGACAAATGAAATGGGATTTTAAAAATACAAATGATATTCCGTATGAATGGTTTATCTCTTCCGAATAAGCTATTTACTCAAAAAACGAATAAACGGTTGAAACACTGATTATTTCAGGATTAAATGGCATACGCCAAACAATCTGGTTTAATGGATTGATCTCAATCAAAAGTGGTTGAGATTTATCATCGCTGTATCCGTTCCAGTTGGAAATCAAGGTGTTTCCGTTTTTATACCTGATCGCTTCAGCCACATAGAGCAAAGTGCCCCAATTCAGATCAGTGGTTCCGATTGTACTGACAACTCCTTTTGTTTCGGGATCAATCTCCGCCAATACCCTGCCTTCACCGCATGATACTAACCAGTTACCGTTGTCAATCACTTTTACTGAAAATGGAGTACCTCCGCTAAATGCACTTTTTATAAATCGACCTTCTTGGTTCATCTCAGAAATTTTGTATTTTCCCATCAATGGAATGATGTAAGTGCTATCAGACGTTTTCTGTATCTGACGAAATTGTTTGTGTACATTGGGAATTCCAGTTAAGAATTTGATTTCCTTCATTAGGTTACCGCTGTTATCCAACTCGATAATTCGCGACGGCATTCCACAGATAGCCAACACATAATATCCATTGAAATATGAAGCGTAATGCAGTTCCTCACCGTCATTCACTTTGAAATCCCATATTGTCTGATGTTTGCGATCTATCAGCTTAGCGCCTTGTTTATAAGCATATAAAATATGGCCTTTTGGCGTCATCTCCACTTTATTACACTCATCTCCGGGCGCTAAATCATGTTTCCATTCGATTTTCCCTGAAGCTTTGTCAACAATGGCAATTTGTTGCCATCCGCTACCACCGATTATCAGTTTTTCTTTTTTTGTACATGAACACAAGAATAAGATTGCTGTTATAAAAATAATTTGCTTTTTCATCATTTATTCAGTTTTATTTTTCTTTCAGGATGCAAAAATACGAAAAAAGTAGTATTTTTGAAGCCAAATCACATTAATACTTTGCTGTTATGAGACGTGTCTTGTTTTTTTCTCCAATTTTACTACTGTTGGTCGCGTGTGAATCAAAAAAAAATAGTGGTGAGGCCACTGCATTCGGCCTTGTACATGCGCATTATGTTGGCCGTGCCGATGTGATAGTCGGGAACGGCGTCATCCAATCAATCGTTTTCGACGAAATGGAAATGCCCTATTCATGGGCAACTGTTACCCTCGAAAATGTAGGAACCACAGCGAACCCCTCTTATGTGTACCAAATCCAGGGTGTAGATATTGACGAAGAGGATATGGTTTCAATTGGAGCAGCCCGTTTTGCCAAGAAGATTAAAATCGGCAACGAAGTTTTGGCCTTATCAGTAACAACGCCAACCCGTGGCGCATACAGCAACGCAAATATCAACGGTGCGTATGGTATTGAGAGCTGGGTAAGGCTCGACAACAATGCCAAGTGGTATTGGGAACAAATGACTGCGGGGAATTATGATATTCTACGAGAAGACGGTACCGCTTACGATATAGACTGGACATATATTGATGCGTTGAAAAATCATTTGAACCGGAGCGCCGCTGTCGCTTTCGGCGCCAACACAAACACGATTCCCGTTAAAGAAGATCCCACTAAAGGTGATAAATGGCAAAAATCCAAGAATGGCTACGGCAGAAATTGGGTAGGTTTGGATGCGGACAAAACGGCAGGCAGAGGTTGGGCGGATAATATGAATGCCATGGCTGCTTACTTAGTCGGCAAAAATCCAAATGATTTTCCGATACAAAAAATGGGGACGACCAAGGCCGGTAACGGTAAGGATACATGGGAGTTTGATGGTTCAACCGGTGCAACATTGATAGATATCAGCGAATATTTCAGCGTTGCGACGCTTGCCTTTAACAAAGTCAAGTAATACGTTTTTTGTCAAGGGGGCATGCCCCCTTGCTAATTTTCAATGCATAATACGAAGGGCGTAAGCGTTACGCCCCTACATTTTATTTCATAACTCTTAACTCTTAGTTCTTAACTCAAAAATACACCCTGCAGCCGCCAACAGGGAAAATACCGTATTGATAGATGTATTCTTCTTTGTTGCGGCCGGCGTTGTAGTATTTTTGCCAGATATTTTGATGGTTGGTTATATTTGTCACTTCCACGAACCATTCGACTGAAAGGCGTTTGAAATTGTTTTTCATATTGATGTTCAGGTCTAACCGGAAATAATCCGGCAGTTTATTTGTGTATGACTGTGTCCGGTCATATTGGATCGGATCTGCGATCGTAGGTGTAACAACCGCAGGCACATACCTTTTACCGCCCACGTAGGCTATTTTCGTATTGACCGACAGCAAACTCTTTTCCCCGATTTTCCATTCATAGCCGAGCAAACCGTTGAAAGCATAGTTTCCGGCAAATTTGGTGTGCCGTTCAATTTTATCGAATCCTTTATATTTTGAATCGTACAGAGAAGCAGTCAGCAGAAAGTAATAATGTTTATCGAAAAACTTTTCCAATGTAATATCCACTCCATAATTGCACCCCGTTCCTTTATTGACAAATACAAAATCCCAGTCATTGTAAAAATCGTCGCCCAAATTGAGAAGGGATTCTTCGGGGATGTCGGGCATTACCGGAATATTAAAAAGCGATTGATAGTAAACTTCTGTTTTCAAGTGCATTCCTGCGCCCAATTTTTGATTGTAACCGAATACGGTCTGCCAACTTTTGCTCATTTTCAGGTTTTTGTTTTTCACAATGCCTTCCTGTTCGTACAGATATACCTGTCGTGGTTGCAATTGTGAGTGAAGGCCGCTCCCCAAACTGAACGAAGTGACCGGCGAGGCGTCCCATTTGAAGCCGATTCTTGGTTCAACGGCATAATCGTTGTTTAACGTATAGAGTTGGCTATAGACACCCGGCGTCATGCTGAAAGCATTGCCAATCCGGTATTGCCATTGCACAAATGCTTTCAATAAGGTAGAATTTCCCTTGTAATCGGTCAGAATCTTCGCATTTTCCCAGGTAAAATCGTCCTGCATATTGTAAATATTTGACAGATAAAGGTCTGCCCCGATACCGGCTTTGAGTAAATTTTTTGTATTGATGCGATGATTCAATGTGGATTGAAACGCGAAACGTCCTTCCCGGGTATTGGAAATAAAGGAGTTGGGAAACACTTCCATGGATGGATATACGACTTCATCCAGGATGGCTTTTTGCCGAAATTGCTGGTATGACAGGCGGTTTTCTATCCGGGTGGAAGCATTAAAACGGTGTGTATAATTCAATCCCGTAAAAATCTGAAAGTTTTTCATCTTCATATTTTGGCTTCGCTCGCCTTCTACCCACTCTTCAGATGTATCGCTGAAATCTGCTTCGGTATGTATACTGCTTGCGCCGATCAGGGTAACCCACGATAAATTTCCTTTTTTGAGCGGCAGGTTGATTTTGGCGCTAAGGTCTTGATATTCGGGTATGCCCCCGCCGCCGCCCGTAAAATCAACACCCATGGCTTCCATGATTGCGAGAAAAGAATAACGGCCGTTGATCATATATGAAGCGCCTGTTGTTTTAGATAACGGCCCTTCTGCGCCCAGTTCAAAGCCGTTCATTCCTGCGGAAAATAAAAACTCATGGCGCCGGTTGTTGCCGTTGCGCAGGCGCAAGTCGAACACGCCCGAAGTGGCGTTACCATACTCGGCAGGGAAAGCACCCGTATAAAAATCGGAGTTGGATAACTGATTGTTATTCAGCATACCGATAGGACCGCCCGTACCGCCCATTGCCCCGAAGTGGTTGGGATTGGGAATGTCGAATCCGTCTAACCGCCAAAGCAGTCCAATGGGCGAATTGCCGCGTATGATAATGTCGTTGCGTGTATCGTTTGCGGCTATCACGCCTGCAAAGCCCGCCACCATGCGTGCGGGGTCGCCTGCAAACGTACCTGCATAGCGATTGGCTTCCTCGCTACTCATCATACGGGCGCTGACGACAGCCAATTTGTTCAAAGGCATTTCTTTATCCACTTTGGCTGTAATAATTACTTCTTCCAGCGCCAACACATTTTCTTCTAATACGATTTCCAGCACCGTTTCTTTACCTGAATATACAAGGATGTTGTTCGACACAAAGGGCGTAAAGCCCAACATGGATACGGAAATGTTACACCGTCCGACAGGAATGCCCGGAATGGCAAATTCGCCTTTTCCGTTTGTTACGACACCGAATTGTTTATCGTTGGCAACCACTACTGCGGTGGCTCCGGCCAAAGGTTCCTGTGTGTTTTTTTCTACCACAACACCCCTGACTGTTTGTTCCAATTGTTGCCCTTTCATCAAAAAAACCGGAGAAAAAAGAGCGATTAAAAAAAATCTTTTCCACATAATTACCATTATTTTTTTATAATGACAATCAAATACAAAAAATGTAACAAAAGTTTATGGAAAAATGATTACGGACGGTTTTAAAATCGTCCGTAATCATGTATTATCGCTGCAAAACATTATTTTTCATCAAAATGATCTGTATCTTACCATAGCCTCGAGGGGTTTTCTTGTTTGTGTGTGCCGATCGGAAGATTGGGGGTTGTCATTGCTGTAGCCTATGGCAAGGATATTGACAGGGACAAAGTTGTCGGGAATATTAAATTCCTTGCGGAGTACGACGGGATCAAAATACGTAATCCAGCAGGAGGAAAGTCCCAAATCCTGCGCACACATCATGATATGGTCGGCGGCGATCGTACTGTCCACCTCAACCATACTTTTTCGGTCAAAAGGGCGTACCCATGCGGTCGTTTTATCGGCGCAAACCACAATGGCCAACGGAGCGCCATGAGGATTGCAGGCATTGGAAAGTTTTTCGAGCGCAGCCTTTTCGTTGAGCACAAGGAACACGCACGGCTGTTTGTTGGCTGCCGTAGGGGCCACGCGCCCTGCTTCCAACAAGGCGGTCAGTTTTTCAGTTTCAACTGTTGCGGATTGGTAATTCCTTACCGAATACCTGCTTTTAGCAAGTTCCAAAAAAAATAATCTTTCCATAATTCTATAATTTTATAATGTAAAAAAATGTTCATTTTTCATATTCGGTTATTTACGAATAATTCGTATTTCGTAAAATCACGAACTTTGTAGGCAAAAAAAATTACGCTATCAACAACATGCTTTGCTATTATTTACTTCTGTCAATAATGTATCGAACAACGACATTGCCAGTTCCCAATTTTTCCTGTTAATAAAGTATTTGACGGTTGGGAGGGTGACCGTTCCGTGAATAAGCCCGGCGTCTTTGAGTTCGTTCAAATGTTGCGAAAGCGTGCTTTTGGCAATCGGTAACAGTTCGGACATATCACAATGACAGCAACATGTCTGTTTTGCAAGCATTTGCAGGATAGACACCCGAATGGGGTGTCCCAATGCTTTGGCGAAACGTGCCAACTGCTCCTGATCTTCCGTAAAATTTTCGTTGCTCATTGCTCTAATAAAATCGCCTGCAAAGGTAAAAAAAAACTTTTTTAAATTCGCAAAATTACGAACAAATATTTTTTTAACCTATTTACCCAAACAGGCAATAAATTAGTTGAACCATTTATTTACAAACAATGATAATAATAATTCAATTTAACACTTTACGCTGAACTCTTAGTTCTTAACCCTCTTAAAGGTTCAGCCAGATATCTCCATCGTATGGGGCATCCGGTGTAGTATCCTGCTGCCAGTCTTGCAATACAACCCGGTAATTGCCTGATTCGGCTATATTACATTCTGTTTCTACAAGTGTAACCTCCAAGCGGGGTGGTTCGTATTTTTTTTTATCCATTACTTTCTTTTTTTTTGTATAATTATTACACTGACCTTTTCGTCCTGCCGGCGTATTCCGACAGGACGGTAAATTGTTATCATCTTCCTTTTTATTGAACAATTCGTACAAAAAGACAACGCACGGTAAAGCCGTACGATCGCGAGATGTGAGATAAGTTTGTGGCGCTTTGGGTTGCAGCCATGTGCCACGCATGAGAATCGTCTTCACGTTGCATTGTCCATACACGAACCTGTGTACCTCTCCCCGTCAATATACCGTTATTATAGCTGCGGTAGCCTGCAGCAGGAAAGAAGACGGATCCATTGTTATCAGGACTGATGAACAGACGGCCTGTATAAGCAACATTTCTGGTTGCGTCGGCAACAGTAGAACCATTTGATATCTCCCTACGGTCGAAGAAACCGTCGGCGTAATAGCCCCATACGGAATTTTCGTTAGCGTCAATTCCATTTCCGTCTTTTGGATGCGTGTACAAAATTTTGTTTAAATACCTAAGTTCCGGACGCCTGTAATTGTTTCCCGGTGGGCAAACATTCAGACTATCGAAGTTGTAATAAGTAGTATGAATGCCCTTCATTGATTCTTCCGTCCATGTGGGGATAGTGGAAGGCCAATGTGGGGCGAATGCCTGGCGGTTTTGACTAAACGAAAAGTAATAGCCCGCTTGTGATGGATAATCGGTAAATACGCCGCCTTTGATCGGAAGCCCCACACCCCAAGGATAAGCCGGTGGGCCGGTTAAGATCGTATTCGGATCAGTATAGTTAGGAGGTACAGGCGCTGTTAGGTTGTAGGGTGAAATCCTTTGTCCTTCAGGATCAGTAGGTATAGAGCTATTAGGAATATCCGTATGCGCCAGGTAATCCGGATTTTCTCCCTGGCGTATCCAGATACGATGCGAACGTTGACCATTGTTGTATGTGAGCAGAACCATGCCATAGCGATTCGAAGTAGCGGCAATGGTACTATTAAGCCCAATGCGAAAATAGATATATTCGTCGCCACTCTGATAATCCGGAGAAGATGATGAACGTAGTGTTCCTGATACGGAGGTTGCAGAACCGCTTACATTATATGTGCCGCTCTCAAAACCGCTATCATTGCCACTGATGTTTGGGCCACCCGGCGTCCATACCCCGTTGTCCGGCGACGGATTTTTGTCGAGTACAATCCATCCGGCACCATCAATTACAACAGCTTTCCATAAGCCGTCACTGAGATGATTATCTGTTGGCGGACGTTCTATTCGAATCAGGCGTTCGGCCCTTTGATTCGCTTTCCAGAAAGCGCCTGCATATACGTTCAGCGTTGGATTTGTCTCAACGCCGGAGCCGGTAATGCTGACAGCAGGACTTACAGAAGGCGTACTGCAACTATTGGAAACCGTTACCCTGTAGCGTGTTTCGCCTACTATCATTGCCGGGGCATTATAGGTTGCGCCGGTTACTCCTGCGATAGTCCATGTCATTCCGCCATCTATGGAGTATTCCCACTGATGGGTAAGGTTATTTGCATTGCTCGGAACGGGAGTTGCCGTCAGTACAACGGAGCTGCCAACAGTTGCACTTACCGCAGAAGACGATATCGAAACGGAAGTCGCAGGCACACACACATCTACTACGCAACGGATAGGGTAGGCGTACCAGCCGGTGGAACTCGTCTGAACCATATCGAAATTGTTGTTGTTTCCCCGAGCAAGAAAGGCTATCCAAGTTGAACTTGACCAGTAGTACCCGTTAGTGCCTGCCAAATTGAGCGTACCTTCAGGAGGGCCGGCATAATCACCGGGAATGAGTTCTTTATATAAAGCTCCGCGTGATCCGACAGCAGGGAAGAAGAGGCTGGCATTCGTGATTGGGTTAAATACCAAGCCTCCTTGATGCGCAATCCGGACGCCGCCTGCAGATACAGATGAGCCGGTTCCCGGATTATTGATGCCCGGTGCGTTTTCAAGTTTCCTCCTGTCAAAGAAACCATCGGCGTAATAACCATATACATAGTTATCACTATTGGTATTTTCACCCATCTGCGGATTTAAATAAAGCGACTGACGGAATTCGGAGCCGGTGGCTCCTGTATTTATCATAGGTATGGTAGCGTTGGTGACTCCATCGTTAGGGCGGCGGTAGCCCGGAGGACAGGTTTCATTATCAATGGCAAGTGTATTCCAAAAGACTCCTGCACCAACATGGCCTGGAAAACTACTTATATCGTTGGTATAGGGATTGTAAGCACGGGTAGTATTGCCGACAGAGCCTGCCCACTGAAAAAAATACCCTGCCTGTGTAGGATAGTCGGTAAACACGCCGCCTCTAACGCCAATCTGACGAGTAGAGGGACCGGTTGTGCCGGTATTTTCTACCGGGTCTTTCAAATTATATACGGCGAACTTTACAGCGTCGGGGCGTTTGGTTCCTGCCGGATGTACCATCCCCCCCGAAGAAATCGGTTCATCGTACATCAGATAGTCGGGCGCTTCACCTTGTCGTATCCAGATGCGCTGTCGCAATTGATTGTCTCCGTATGTGAGCAGTACAATGCCATAGCGGTGGTCTGTCGGGTTGGTCAGTATATATTTTAGGCCGATACGGAAGTAGATTTCCGGCTTGGAAGTGCTCATCACGCCGCTGACATGGATAGCATTGCCGGGTAGATAGTATGTGGCGGTTTCAAAACCTGCGTCGTTGCCGCTTATTGACGGTCCGGTCGATGTCAGGACGTTTACGTCGGCACTTCGGAGCGTGTCGAGCACAATCCAGTCGGCGCCTTTCACTACCGTAGCCGACCATACACCGTCTGCATCGGTTGATGAGGAGGGGCGTTCCATGCGGATCAGCCTTTCGCCTCTCTGATTGTATTTCCAAAATGCGCCAACGTACGGTGTGAAGCCTGTTGGTGGCAGATCGTCTGTCAAATCGTCTGCATCTCCGATTTGTAGCTTAAGATCATAGTCATAACCGCTCAACAATCGCTTGGCAAAGGTAGCTGTCAGATCGGCGTATGGAGTGCCGGCAATGCTCACGGAGCCTACGTGGACAATGGTAGGTGTGACGCCGGCCGTGTAAACGATGCGGCGGGCAGAAGATACCGAATTAGTGTTTCCGGGAATTGAAAAGCCTGAAAACGACATGGTGCTGTCGGAATGAATGGTTAAGCTACCGTCTTCGACGTCGAGATCTGCCGTGTAGCCGTACATCTTCACTTCCTTAATGTCAGTGATATTGCCCACGCTGCTCACTGCGTCGATGCGCACGCGGGAAAACTTATGGTTCATGCTGATCAACACATCGTTGACGCCTGAACCGATCAGCAGATCGCCGGATGATCCCCATATTAAGTCGAGGCGGTTGTCGATATCGGTGATATTCATCGTGGTTGGGAAACTGACTGCCGGCAATGTGGTGACGATATCGTTGAAAGTATAAGCAACAAATCTGTAGGTGCTGCCGACGCTGAGCACAAAGGGACTCATCATGGCATCGCGTGTCAAGTCGGATGTAAGGGCATTTTGCTCCACATGGAAACCTACATGATGTTCGTAGTTGTATGTAGATGGGGAGATCTGCTTGTAGGCAACGATATATATCCTGGTGTTGAGTGCAAAAGCGCGTAGTTCGGTTGATCGTTTTGCCACCCCGCGAGCGGCGGGCTGAAGGGTGGCATACATCGACAGACCGTCGTCGAGCGGAATAACTACTGTCTCCGCTTTTAAATCTTCAGCGTTACGTAAAGAGATATCTTCGCTTTCTCCATAATCATCAAAGTTGAGTTTAAAGTTTAGATTACCGTCACGGCCTTGTGCGGCGATGACGGTTTTATCATTGTTGCTGCCGGGGTCGATGGGAATCTCTACACAGGAGGAAAGAATAAACATTAATCCACAAAGCAGCATAATAGCTGCACAGGCATACATTAAGTACTGCCACATTGAAACACGTTTTTTCATTTTATTCATCATTAATCGTAATTATATTTTTTGTTTTTAAAGAATAAAAAAAAGCAAAACTTCTTCCATTGAAACATACGTTATGAAAGCTACATTTGATGTCCGCAAAAATATGGGTATAGGCTAATCCAACCTAAAAAATGTGATACAATGGCAAAATTAGTGATGAAATAAATGATTATCCATCCGAAAGATGAGGTAATAATAAAAAATATACTACAAGTACTGAATCTGTTTTATAATATTGGCTTTATAGTTTTTAGAAATCGGAATTTTCGTTTCGATTGATTTTAGCCACAGTTGCATGCCTTTTATTTTTTTTATCTGATTGGTATTAACGATGTATGAGCGGTGGCAACGAACAAGATATGGGTATTCACTTAACAACTCTTCCATTTGCTGAAGCGTAGTGCGAAGTAACTTTTGCAAAATCTGTTCATCCATCTTATAATAGATATGAACATAATTGCTCAATGACACTATATAAAGCAATTCACGCGGAAACAAAGTCAATGATTCTTTAGTGTTTCCGGATAGCGTAATTATTTTTTCATTCGATATACTGTGCTGTTGCGTACGGATCAAAAGTTTTTGACATTGATCTTCTTTGTCCTTCAAATCAGAATGTAAATCAAGACTTTTAAGCCAGAAATACCCGACAATAGTATTTATTGTTCCTATCGAAAAAACAATTAAAGTATTATTGAAAAGAGAATTAAAGAAATTTGATTCGGCTTGATACATTTTGCTAATTATGAAATTATCATACAGTGTGTCTGAAACACAAATCATAAGACAAAGTAAAAAAGCAAAAAGAAAGAATTTTCCAATTGTCCACCGTTTTTCATCGAAAAAACGTTTAAACAGTATTGGAAAAAGGTAAAACATGATCGATGAACATGTAAATGCAATGAGCGCAAATCCTCCAACAAACTGCGCAATTGTTCTAAAATCAATTGGTTTGATATATAGTAGAAATATAGCTGAAACAGGGAAAACACACAATGTCATCAAAACGACTACATGCCATTTTTTTGGAAAATAGGGAAAAGGTTGTTTGAGAAATCGAATTAACATTGGGGTAATACTATTATTATCTGTGCGTTCAACTATTTATTTCCGAAGCAGTATATCTGAGCCAATCGAGCAGGAGGGGGATTTCTGAAGGATTTACGCCCGCTGATTCGAGGTCAGGTATATCCTGCTTAAACAGGTCGATGAATTTTTGGATATCTCCGGTCTCGGCTTTGATTGCCTGTGTGTAGTATTCCATCGCCTTTTTGAAATTGCGAAGCGTCCATTCCGTATGGCCGGCATTCAGGTAATCATGCGTTTGCGGATGATTACCTATAATTTGTGCATAATACTTTTGTGCCTGACTGTATTTACCTGTCAGGAATGAACACCAGGCAATCGCACGTCGGGCTTTTTGACTTTTCGGATCTAAATAATCGGCCTTAAAGTAGTAGTTCAGGGCTTCTGTAAAATTTTTCAGTTCTAAGTGGCAATGTCCGATATTGAGCAGAATAGAAGTATTATCAGGGGATAACTTATCCAATTGCAGATAAAATTCCAGCGCTTTCGCAGGTTGTTTCAATGACCTGTAACAGCCTGCTATCCTCCTAATTACCCATTTGCTGTCGGGATTGATCATCTCCGAACGCAGATAATCCTCCAGCGCTCCGTTTATATCGTCGGTCATCTGTTTGCAATATCCACGTTTCTGAAAGAGCATATAATCAATCGAGTCGTTTGTAATCAGTTGATTGTAAATATATAGGGCGTCGTTGTAATATCCTTTTCGAAGATACAGTTCGGCAATATGCAGCAACGTTTCGGTATCCGAAAACCAGGGCTTCAATATGGGAAGTGTATGAAAGTCGAGCGCAGTATTGAATATGTCGTCAAACTCGGCATGGCGCGGGAAGAGTTTATAGAAACGGTACAAGTCTTGTATGTATTGACCTGTGATGCTTTCGGTTTCACTCTTTTTGTTTTTCATTTCAGCGGTTTGCTGTTCATTCATTTCGCTCAATTGGCCGTTCAGTTGACTCATCATGGCATTGCGCTGAGATTCGGGAATCTGAAACATGCTCAAATAGAGCGAATATTTGTCGGAGTTGCACATAAACGAGGATTGCATCAATGTTTCGAGGGTAGAAATATCAATGTCTTGTTTGTCGCTCAATGACGAATGTTTGGAGGTGAAAGGCAGAAACCAGTTGCTAATATTTTTGAAAAAAGAAAAATTCTTCAGGTGGATAAATGTGGAGTGCATGACGTCTACTCCTTCTTCATGGAGTTCGCTGTATTCCTCGATTTTTTTGGCTAAGTTGCTGTCCGACATAATCTCTTTCCATTCGGGATTCATATCGTCTCCCGACAATTCGGAAGGGTCGATAAGCATGATTCCCTGATTTTTGTGCGCAAACTTCATCATTTCGGGAAAAATTTCTTCTTGCAGTTTATGCGTAACTTTTTCCGTTTCGCGTGAAAGGATAAAACGCAGGATGATGGTTGTCAGGATGCGTCCGAAATCAGGTGTTTCACTTAAAATTTCAAGCCTTTTGCGGATGCCGGGGTAGAAATCTATGCGTTGCCGGTAAGTATAAAATGTAAGACAGACGGCAATCACTGCACGCACTTTTACTTCGTTATCGTCCGAATGAGCTGCATCGAAGAGTAGATAGAGTTTTTCCTTGTCGAAAGAACTTTGCAGTCCAAGCAAAAGCGCCGAAACAATCTGACATTTTCCGGCGGTGGGAAATGTCTTACTAATTAACATAGCACGCAGGGGGCTGACTTCTTCTTCCGACAGAAAAGCGGTTGTCCATATTTTGTTGAACAATAGTTCGACTGACAACTCGTATTGTTTGTAATTATTGACGTCGTAACTTGTTTGAATTTGTTGAATGTATGTAGCTGTATCAACAGGTTGAATGGACATATTTCGCCTTGTAGCATAATATATCAACGGCGATGTGGTCTGTAAACCGTTATGTCTGATACGGTCGGCCAATTCGTAAGCGGAAGAAATAATATTGGCATAGATTTGTTGCTGCATCGGATCATTCAATCCTTCCACAAAATAACGTAACATATATTGATACGTTTCCTG
>Ga0082212_10003746_pt1 | contig 21406 bp, 15 predicted proteins | sample TergutNt197P3_FD_71548 | JGI IMG/M metagenome (GOLD analysis project Ga0082212, IMG submission 71548) | Neocapritermes taracua P3 segment gut microbial communities from Petit-Saut dam, French Guiana - Nt197 P3 | ecosystem: Host-associated > Arthropoda: Insects > Digestive system > Gut ... | reverse complement strand
AAGAAGGACGACGATAATGTCGATTCGTTTAGTGTTATTGATTTGACCGTTCCCGCTACGACAAACCCGAAGCGGATAGTTGAACAATATTTCGCATTTAATAACAACAATTTAACCGCAATATTTTCTACATATCAATCTATTGAAGCTGTCGAAGCCGCCCAGAAACAAGGTTTGCCTGAATTTGGAATAATCGTATGTGATGAAGCACACCGCACGACTGGCGTTACCCTTTCGGGCGATGACGAATCAGCTTTTGTCCGGGTACATGATAACACTAATGTTAGAAGTAAAAAGCGATTGTATATGACGGCAACACCGCGCCTTTACCATGACGACGCAAAAGCCAAGGCGAAGAAAAACGACGCTATACTTTGTTCTATGGATGACCCCGATATATACGGCGAAGTTATATATCATATTGGGTTTGGCGAAGCTGTGGAAAGGAATCTATTATCTGATTATAAAGTGCTGATTTTTACAGTCAGCGATAAAGATGTTCCCGCCGCTTTCCAAAATGCAATGACGGGTATGAAAGATGAACTACCCGCTGACACAGGCGCGAAAATTATAGGATGTATAAACGCGCTATCAAAGCAAGTATGGGGAACGGGGAGCGATTCCCTTCTTCGGGCAGACCCCGGACCCATGTGTCGGGCTGTAGCGTTTTGCCAAAATATTGCGGCGTCTAAAAAGATTTCGCAATTATTTAACGACATGACAACGGCTTATATAGAAGATTTACCTAAAGAACAGCGCGAAAAAATCGTAGGAATTAATGCTCGTCATATTGACGGAACGATGAGCGCCCCAAAACGTGAGGAGCTTATAAATTGGATTAAGGAAAATAATGACGATAACAATTGCAAAATATTATCAAATGTTCGTTGCTTATCTGAGGGTGTAGATGTACCTGCGCTTGATGCGGTTATGTTTCTTTCGGCGAAAAATTCACAAGTTGATGTCGTTCAGTCAGTTGGGCGTGTAATGAGGCGCTCAAAGGGTAAAAAATATGGATATATAATAATTCCCGTGCTTGTTCCGGCTAATATTGAGCCTGATAAAGCACTTGATGATAATGACCGTTACAAGGTGGTATGGACGGTGCTTAACGCGCTACGCGCCCATGACGACCGTTTCAATGCGACAATCAATAAAATTGAATTAAATAAAAAGCGTCCTGATAACATTCTTATCGGAGGGGTTGCGCCATTACATGAAGATGAAAATAACGGTGCAAGCGCCGATACTACAACGATGTTATCAGAGCAATTAAGGTTTGACCCAGAAAAATTTCAACAATTGCAAAATGTTATATATGCTAGGCTTGTCCAAAAGGTGGGTGATCGCCGATATTGGGAGGATTGGGCTAAGTCTGTCGCACAGATTGCAGAGCAGCAAATAGCGAACATCACCGAAGCTGTATCAAGCGGCGATGCAAAAGTACAATTTGAAATGTTCCTTGCCGAAATGAGAGCGAGTATTGATGCAAGTATATCAACCGGACGCGCTATTGAGATGTTGGCACAGCACTCAATAACTGCGCCTGTATTTGATGCGCTTTTTGAAGATTATGCGTTTGCTAAGAAAAATACAGTATCCATCGCAATGGGGTTAATGCTTGATATGCTACGCGATATAGGCGGTATGAATGAAGACTTTGACGATTTGCAAAAATTTTATATCAGCGTAAAGAAACGCGCCGAGGGTATTGATAACGCCGAGGGGCGGCAAGCAGTTATCATAGAGCTTTATAATAACTTCTTTAAGTCAGCCTTTCCAAAGATGACGGAAATGCTCGGTATTGTTTACACGCCTGTCGAGATTGTGGACTTCATTATTCATTCAGTATCTGACGTTTTACAAGCTGAGTTTGGGCGAAAGCTGACCGATGAAAACGTAAATATATTCGACCCATTTACCGGAACAGGTACGTTCATCACGCGCCTTATACAGAGTGGACTTATAAGCAAAACAGATTTACCGCGAAAGTATGAGAAAGAATTATTTGCCAATGAGTTGGTGTTGTTGGCTTATTATATAGCTTGCGTAAATATTGAGAACGCATACCATGATGAGCTTGAACAGCCCGATTATACGCCGTTTGAAGGTATTGCACTGACCGATACATTCCAAGCATGGGAAGAAAATTTGCAAATGTTCTATCTGCTTGACGAGAACTCCGAACGTGTACGCCGTCAAAACGCCGCACCGATTACCGTCATATTCGGCAATCCGCCTTATTCTGTGGGGCAGAAGTCAGCGAATGATAATGCTAAAAACAGGAATTATCCGCGGCTTGATAAATCAATTTCCGAAAGTTATGCCGCATTATCGGGAGCAGTAAATAAAAATGCCCTATATGATAGCTATATCCGAGCGTTCCGTTTTGCCACAGATAGATTAAGCAGCGGCGATGGGATTATTTGTTATGTCAGTAATGGCGCTTGGCTTGACGGTAATGCCACGGCGGGATTCCGTAAATCATTAGAGCAAGATTTTTCTAAAATATATATCTTCAATTTGCGCGGAAATCAACGTACAAGCGGTGAATTAAGCCGTAAAGAAGGCGGTAAAATATTTGGTAGCGGATCCAGGACTCCTGTATCGATTACTTTACTTGTAAAACGAGCTGGTTTTAAAGGCCATACGGAAATATTGTACCGCGATATTGGCGACTATCTCAAACGTGAGGAAAAACTTGCAATAATTAAATCATTAAAAACCTTTACTGCGCCTAAAATGGAGCTTATTCATCTTGAACCGAATGAACACGGAGACTGGATAACTTCGCGTCATGACGCATTTCAGGGACTCATTCCACTTACAAGCGACAAAAAATTTGATATAAAGACTCAGAGTGTTTTTATCGTTAATTCAAGGGGATTTGAAACTGCCCGCGATATTTGGGTTTATAACTTCTCTTTTAGATCTGTGCTTGAAAATATGCGAGGCATGGTGGACTTCTATAATTCGCAGGTTGAGGAATCAGAGCCAAATTATGACTCTGCTAAAATATCATGGTCAAGTTCGTTACTGGGTCTGCGGGAGCGCGGCGAAAAAATACAATTTGATGAAACTAAAATTGTCGATAGTTTATATCGTCCGTTCGTAAAGCAACGTCTTTATCATGGGGAAAGTATGATTCATAGACGCGGCCAATTTAAGGATTTTTTTCCAACGAGTGATTCAAAAAATCTTGTCATAACTATGTGCAGTATTGGCGATAACAACGATTATTCATGCTTAATTACTGACTGTTTTACCGACCTCCATTGTGTGGGAACTTCTCAATGTTTTCCATTATATTACTATGAACAGAAAATGAAAACCGACAAAAAGGGGCAGATAAAAGGACAAGTTACATTAGATGGTTCAGAAGTTAAGGCAGAAATTGTTCGCAAAGACGCGATAAGTGACTTCATTCTTAGAGAAGCACGATCGCAATATGGTTCTGCTGTTAAGAGAGAAGATATATTTTATTATGTGTATGGTTTCCTGCACAACCATAAATACCGAATAACATTTGCCGATGATTTGAAAAAGTCTTTGCCGCGAATCTCACTTGTGGAAAAATCGGATGATTTTTGGTCGTTCTCGAAAGCGGGTCGTGATTTGGCAAAGTTGCATTTAGAATATGAAAGTGTTGCTCCGCTTGACGAGGTGACCGTTTCGGGTGAACGATCTAATTTGCGTGTTGAGAAAATGCGGTTTGAATCCAAAGATCATAAGGATATTATTCATTATAACGCATATATTGCAATCGAAAATATCCCCACGAAAGCTTATGAATATGTAGTAAATGGGCGGTCTGCGATTGAATGGATTATGGAAAGATATCAAATTAAAACTGATAAAGACAGTGGTATCATGAACAATCCAAATCTATATGCGAAAGAAGCAGAAAAACCGGAATATATACTTAATTTATTGTTGTCAGTGATTGCTGTGAGCGTAAAAACGATAGAAATAGTCGAGGGATTGCCGCAAATATCGTTTGATTAAAATATCACCTAATAAAAATGGGAGGCTTGAATGTCAAAAGGTAACAAAGATTTTTTCGAAGAGAAAAAAATATGGTCGGAAGTAAAAGATGAGCTTCTTGGTTGCTATTTAGTTCCATACTTTAACAAAATCATGTCAATGAACAATCCAATCCTTTATGTAGACTGCTTTGCAGGTAAGGGGAAATTTGATGATGGCAAAAATGGTTCTCCATTGATTGCGATAGAGTGCCTTGAAAAGAGTATCGCACAAATACGCAATAAAAGCTATATTCCGCAAGTTTATATGAAATTTATCGAACTCCATCATGCCAGTGATTTAAGAAATTATCTAAACGAACAATCCTCAAAGCATTTTGAGGTTATTGAAGGAAAATTCGAGGACAAGATTGTTTCTTTGCTCAATAATGCGCTTAGTAAAAATCGTAGTACAAATTTATTTTTATATGTTGATCCATATGGCGTGAAAGTGCTAAATGCCACCTTATTTGATATATTACCTAATGCGTTTAAAACCGCTGAGTTATTAATAAATCTTAACTCCTTCGGATTTATTCGATTAGCTTTACAAGTTATGAAAATAACCGTCCGTGAAAAAGATGATGTATTTAGCGATCTTGAAGAATACGATAATTCTGTAACGGATTCCATTGAAGAACTAAACACAATCGCAGGCGGAAATTATTGGCAATCAATAATCGAAAATTATAAAAATGGAACGGCTAGTATTTATCAGGCGGAAAAAGATTTTGCACAGGGATATAAAATACGTTTAAGAAAAAAGTATACTTACGTCTTAGATATGCCTATCCGTATGAAAGCGGGACAACAACCTAAATATAGAATGATTCATGCTACAAATCACCATGTCGGTTGTTTGCTAATGGCGGATAATATAGCAAAAAGAACAGATTATTTAGTAATTGATATCCAGAGTGGCGGTCAATTAAGTTTTATGCAACAAACAGCGGAAAACGAAATGATAGACGATAGCGTTCTTGAAGAAAAGGTTTTAGAGTTGTTATCAATCAATCCAAAATATATTCATTTGAATGAATTTTTAGCAGACTTCTATAATGAATATGGCGTGTTATGTGATTTATCACGTTTGAGTAGCGGACGTAGCGGATCAGTATTGAAAAGGCTTGAAAAGAACGGTGTTATTCAGGTTATGCGAAATCCCGCCACAACAGAAAAAGGCAAGCCCACATCATTTTGGCAAGAAATTAAAGGGCAAACACTAATGTTGAGAAAAGTTGAGAATTAATCGGAGGATGTAAAAATGGCATTGAAGTCCAAAATCGAGTGGACAGAAAATACATGGAATCCTATTACAGGTTGTACGCAAATATCGGAAGGCTGTAAAAATTGCTATGCTTTACGAATGGCAACACGACTTCAAAAAATGGGTAACGATAAGTATAAAAACGGATTCACACTCTCACTTCATGAGGGATGCTTATCAGAGCCTTACTCATGGAAGAAACCTGCCCGTATTTTTGTAAACTCTATGTCAGACTTATTTCACGTTGATGTTCCGACAGAGTATATTCAAAAAATATTTACGGTGATGAATGAAAATAGCAAGCATATATTTCAAGTGCTTACTAAACGAGCAGATAGACTTAATGAAATTATGAATTGCGTAAACTTAACAAATAATATATGGCTGGGGGTAACTGTTGAAAATGAAAACAATAAATCTCGAATTGACAAATTAAGAAGTATTCCGGCAAAAGTAAAATTTGTATCGTTCGAGCCGCTACTCGGTGATGTAAAAAAAATAGATTTTAACGGCATTGACTGGGCTATTATTGGAGGCGAGAGCGGGTACGGTGCAAGACCTATAAGCGAGGAATGGGTAATTAATATCAAGAATCAATGTGAAGAACAAGGAGTTATGTTCTATTTTAAACAATGGGGCGGCGTAAATAAAAAGAAAACAGGGCGCTTATTGCTTGATAGAACATGGGATGACATGCCTATTATAGAGAATATCAATAACACACTCTCCATTTCATCTCCGCAATTTTAATCGCGCTTGCTTTGCCAATACCTACTGTTGATGTCTAAAAAATATTTATAAAATTAATCAAAATTTAATAAATACATTTATTGATATTAGTAATATATTGTGCTAATCTATAATCGAAGACAGAACTAATGTTCTAAACGTAAAAAACAGGAGATTTATTAATGACCATTAATTTGAATGAACTGAGAGCTACAACTAATAACACAAATCAGCAGAAAAACAAGGAGAGGGAAGAATGGCTAGCCACATTTCCAGAACTTATTCGACAGTGCAATCCAGCGGAAATCGCTCAAAAACTTTCGGAACTAATCTCAGCAGAAGCAAAAGCCAAAGCTCAGAAAGGTGCCTGTTCTGCTACAGTTAGTCTGCTTCTGTGTGCGTATTACCAATATAAAAATGAAAATGAATTATCGTGTTGGAATGTTATTAAAACAGTTTTTGATAGAGATAATGAAGATATGCCGGGTACATTAAGACGATTATATCCTTTGTTGGAAAATGAAATTAGAAGCCAACTTAATGATAAAAATATAAAAATAAAAGTTGATGACAACTTGCACGGAGATATAGGATACGAACTTAAATTAACTGCATCTTTAAAGTGGTAAGATTGTAAACAACATCACCCCCACATCCTCCTTATTCCCCTCAAATAAAACAAATAAACCCTAATCACATCGTACAATACACCCCGGAACCACACCACAAGCTCCGTGAACAATGCGATTTCTGCTTGCAGTCTGCGGAGCAGAGTTCGCGTTGCATGTGGGGCAAATAAATCTAGCCGGCTAACGCAAGTTACCAAGTAATCAAAACACGATTTTTTATCAGAAAACATAAGGAAAAAATTGTGCCAATTATTCTACGTTGGCAAAAATGCTCTTTCTAATCGATCAGTCAGGGTTGCATATATTCCTTTATACCATCAAGTGTAATGAATTGCTGCGCAACCCTTGACAGTATAAAGAAATATATGCTGTGGGTTAATCAAGCAATTAATATGTTGAATGGGCTACCGGTGCCAATTCGTCATTTATGTAGGTTCCGCACATAATTTATTTCATCGTAAACCGTCGCTGGTACAGAAACTAAAATGTCGCGTAACACCCTGACGACAGACGGGAACAGTGCGATTATAGCTTCCGATTCTGAGTGTTTAGGAAATAGCGTAGAAGAACTCGAGATTGAGTGTACTTATTTGTTATTCCTCCTAGCATTTTCGAGTAAAATTTTGACTTTGTTGACTTTTTTATAGAAAGGTTTCCATGTGGAAAACATAAGAAATATTTCAACATTCTTATTCACACTTTTAATCTTTTCGCAATTGTAATATTTATTAAATATGTTTTCCACTTCGCCGAATGATAGGCGGATAGAGTGAACTTTTCCTGGCTGAAATTCAAACGACAATTCATTTTTCCATTTAATTGTTTCGCGTACTCTATGCGGTCTAATCCATCGTGGAATCGGAAGCTGAAATCCTAGTATATCTATTTTTCGGGGAAAATAACACCAAGCTGACATATACACAAATCCGAATTGTGTGATTTCAAAAGGAACATTGCCTTTATTTTTTATTCTGAACTCAAAATCACCCCTATCCATGTCTACATCAATTTCAACTTTTTCGTGATTTTCATCCAGCGTTAAAAACAATGCTGTCATAGCTATAATAAGTCCGATAACTGTAGCTATATAAATAAGAATATCTGACTGCGTATATCCCCAGACAATCAGTGGCGATTCAATTGAGTAAGATAATTCAATAATGAAAGGCATCAATACAACTAGTATAATAAACAAAATTAATAATAAAATATTACGTTTCCTCATATTAATCCTTCCATAACACTAAATATGCTCGAACGTCCGGTATTCACGTCGCGATTTCAATTCATTATAGAAGCGAGTTAAAGATAGTATAGTATCAAACAGCTCCGATATCAAGAGATCGTATCGTGATATCGGGCGATATCTAAGAGGTAAAAAATAAGCTTTGTTAAGAGCGATTAATTCGTAAGAAATGAGCAGTAACTTTAATTTCATTAGATATTTTTTATCATATCATGACAGCACGCTCCCATCCATTATTTTGTGCCAAATGAAATTGTATGGAAGAAAATAGATACATAAAATAAACTTTTTGAAAAACTACCTTGACAAAACGCATCTTTTGGACACTATCTTTATCAATGATTGCACCTCTTTTTGCCTTATAACCAATTCCACGGCCAATCACGATGATCTCTTGATTATCATCGTCAAACGCACTGACAATATTATTATTGATAGGCTTATAGAGTTTCAACTTAATTCCCTCGGTTGGCGCGTTAATCTTTCTTCGCTTTGCTATCTACAATTCATATTATGCCATATTTATTTGAATTTTTCTATAAAAAACGAACCTCAAGTATTATCTTAATATTTGAATCATAATAAATCACAATTGCTAATAGCCTATACCCCTCTTCTCTCCCAATGCTTCACAACACCAGCATAATTATCGCCTTTTTTCATAACCAGCGGTTTAATGCCAAAATGAAAGACACAATAATGGATAATGCCATCAATCAACGGACGGCATTTTGCTTTAAAGATTGCTTGATAGAGCCGCTTTGCTTTCTTTTTTACTTCCGCATCTATTTTTGCCATTGCCAGCGGATCAGAACCAAACGGCAATTTGACAATCAGCTTATCCACCGTTTGCGTACCGGAAAAAACAAGCAGCTTTCTGAGCACCTTATAAACGGCCCCACCCTCGGCATTTTCATAAGTCACAACACCAATTGTATGTTTACCTTTTAGCAATTGCTCAATGACAAAATGGCCGCGGTCAATGAAGGTTTTCAGTTGTCCCGAAACGTTGCCGGCGTAGTTTGGCGTACCGATAATAAGGCCATCACATGAAGCTATGGCTTGTGATAATCTTTCAGCATCATCTTGCATGATACACTCACCGGTTTTATAGCAGATACAACAGCCTTTGCAATAATCAAAAGTTAGGTCGGATAAATGATATATTGTGGCTTCTTCCGTCCCGCATAATGTAAGCTGCTCAGCAAACGCAGTCAATATTTTTGCGGTCGCGCCATTCTTCCGCGGACTTGCGTTGATTATAATTAATTTCACGATTGGTTTGTCCTTTCATCCGACACTTGCTAGTTACAACAAATTCTTGTTATAATTGCACCCTAACTTCCATGTCGCACTCTGCGCGACTCCGATAGCAAATGAAGCTTCGCTTCGTCGGAAGAATGACGTTTACGGCATTCTTCCAGTGTGAAGTTTTAGATTTTCTTTGCTTGCGTTCCAATGGACGCAAGTATAGAAAATCTCTTCACACTACCCTTCCTTCTCCGGCTTCAATAAACGCCATAAATAATTGATAAACCCCCTGATAATCAATATGAGGCCTTCCCTTAATCTCATCTTGGATGGTGCAGCCATCCAAAACCGCCATTAACAAATTTGCCAAGCTGTCGGTGGGAATATTCGCTTTGATTTCACCTTTTTCGATCGCATCAGCAAAGATTTCCTCAATAATATCGATATATTCCGTGTAAATTTCGCGGATTATTTGCTTGATTTCATGTTCCACTGAGTAAAGTTCGATAAACACTTTGACCGGAAGGAAGCACTTTTTATGAGTGTCCTCATCTTCCAATGACAAAATCAAGGCTTTGATTTTATCTTTGAACGGAATCGCCTGAGCGGCAATCTGGTACGCCGATTCAATAAATGTTTTGCGGAATGAAGAGGCCATATAATAAAGCATCGCTTCTTTATCGGCAAAATACCAATAGATTGCCGCTTTGGTGATGCCGGCTTTAGCCGCGACTTTAGCCAAGGTGCATTTAGACAAACCATCTTCAATGATTACATCCAATGCCGCATAAATAATTCTTGCCTTTGCCTCTTCAACTTTTTCAGGAACGATTTTTCTGGCCATTCACGCGCCTCTTTTTTATATCGAGTACTCTCGGAAACTCTTTGTATGCAGATTTGCGAGAGCGCTCTTATCTTTTAGGACCTCGGTATTGCGCTTTTACCCTTGTATGAATAAAGGTGGTAATGCATTTTTGTGGGCAAAAATTCACACAGCGATAGCACATGATGCAATTTCCTTTCGCGATAATTTTGCCATCTTCACAAGCCAAATTTTTCATCGGGCATTTTTTTACGCAAATACCACAGTTCGTACAATCACTGCCAATCCGAACACGATCTTTTCCCATCCATTCAAGAATCGGCATAAAAGTGCCCTGAATCAAACCCAATGCCCGCGAAACCGGATTAAATCCACGCTTCTTAACGATACCGGCTTTGATATCGTCACAAACACTTTGCATCTTCCAACTCGCCTTCACGAAGTAGCGCCTGGCCGTTTTATCTTTGGCCAGGGGAAGGATAATAATGTTTCCAACATTGTTTGGCATAATAAAATGATCGGCATAAATGATATCCAGATCCTTACGCTTGCGCGGCGGGAAAATGTACGTAAATGCCCTTGCCCCGTCGCCGGAAAAAGCCATTTGCGTGCAAAATACAGCAAGCTCTTTTGTTTGAATCAGCTCCGCATTCTTTTTGACAAAATCGCGCAAAATCGCCGGCATGCGCGATCCAAAAATCGGATAAGCAAATCCCACGATATCAGCAGCGGCAATCAACGTAGCAAAGTCCACCTGCTCTTCAATGGAATGACAGGCACAATTCATCTCTTTGGCGAATACTCTGGCAATGAATCTTGAGTTGCCAGTTGCGGAAAAATAGATCATCAGTGCTTTTTTCATAGTTTCCTCTTTTCATATAATTAACTGTTCGTTTAGTTAATTATATGAAGGGAACTATGATTTGTCAAGAGGATTCCCACTACTTCCGGAAAAGCTTCTCCCAACATTCCTCCATCCCTTCCACCAGCTTAAACTGCGTCCGGCTTCGGTCAAGGTTCTGCCCCTCGCGCTTGATATTAAAATAAATATCACCGGAAAGATAGTCTGCGAGGAAACGCATTCCGCATTCCAGCGTCATCATTTTCGCGCCGTGAGGCAGATGCTCAATCTCACATGCCGTTAAACTGTCCCCGCATACATGCAGGAAGCCATCCATATATGCTTCATACAATGGCAATGAAAAATTAACCTTGCTTAGGTCGCGCTCATCCTCGGCGGCCGTTGTCGCGCCGAAGCGGATCGAATCGCCAAAATCATTGACGGCCAATCCCGGCATAACCGTGTCTAAGTCAATCACACATAGGGCCTTATGGGTACGGCGGTCAAAAAGGACATTGTTAAGTTTCGTATCGTTGTGCGTGACCCTAAGCGGCATATCCCCTTTGTCCAGCAAATCCATCAAGGTCCCGGCGAACGGCTCCCGTTCAAGGACAAAATCAATTTCCCGCTGTACCTCTTTCACGCGCCCATGACTGTCGGCCAAAACCGCAGCCCGGAAATTCTGGTAGCGGTTCGGCGTATCATGGAAGCGGGGGATCGTCTCTGACAAGGTATGAGCCGGAAAATCGGCCAATTGACGTTGGAAATTTCCGAAAGCCAACGCACTTTCGCGGAATATTTCTGCCGAATCCGTGGTTTCAAAGAAAATACTGTCATTAATAAATTCGTAGACCCGCCAAAACTCACCTTCCGCATCTAAAAGCCAGCCTTCCCCCGCCTTTGTCGGGATCAGCGTCATTGCTTCGCGGTGGCTAATGCCTTTTTGGGACTGATGTTTTGTGACATCGACAATATTGCGCATCAGGGATTCCGGGTTTTTAAAGACAAATTGGTTGATCTTTTGCAATATATACTGCCGCGCATTCGCGTCTACCAGCAAATATGTCTCATTGATGTGTCCGTTTCCGTAACGGGTGCAAAAAATCGGTTCATTTTCCAGGGCAAATTCATATGCTTGTGTGATTATCATTTATATCCCATTCCTTTCCGCTTTGCGCTTTGCGCTAAATTTCGTACCACTTTAATTCCCCTCCGCTAAGCGTTAAGGGAAACGCTTCACTGTTGCCATTATAGACCATCGTAGTCTGCTCTTCATAAGAATTATTACAGACGACAAACCGTTTGTTTTCGGGATATGCGTGGACATCAACATGGGGATTTGCCGAAAACCAAGTATTCAGCATCCCCTCTTTTCCAATGCTCCAAAGCAAGGCGCGGTGCAAAAGCCGGGCATTTTCGGCACTGTAAGGCAGACCGCCAAAATAAACTGACCGGCCGCCAAAATAAGGATTCGCCGCCAATTGCACCTCTTTGTCACGGCAGATCAAAACATCGGCTTCCGGCAAGGCATAGATACTCTTCGTCCCCTCGCCAAACGATATGACGCTGGTGTCATTTTCGATCTCCGCCGTAATAAAATGGGGCTTTTCTTCCCAATTATACTTATCATATCCCAAGGTGAAGCCATTCTCTTTTTCTACGCCAAGGGCCGCTGCCAATTGGAGCGTCCGCCCCTGATATTGATGTCCTGACGGCTCACCGACCCCGATAAAGCCGCCGCCATCGGCGATGAACTTGCGGATAGCGGTAATTACCCGCACATCAGCCCAGTATCCGCCGCCGCCATGCGCCGTATCGGTGCCGCCGACATTCACGATCACATCAAAGCCGCTTAGGAACTTTTCATCGGCCAGGATATCGTCAAAACTGATAAAACTGACTTCATAAGGGGCGCCGGACAGAATCTCAATCACCCCGGCATAACTATAGTTTTGCTTTTGATAAAGGGCATGGTGAACCATATGGCAGCCCCATGAACGCGCCTTGCCCCAGCAATTAAGCACCGCAACGCGAGCAAAACAAAACGCTTTCGTGCCTTTGACATTGTTATAAAAGGTCCTGAATTCATTGCAGACATCCGCGATATATTCAACAAAAGGAGGAAAATCGAGCGCCAGTTTCAAGTAACCGCCATAGCCGATCCGGTCAATCGGGCTGCGCATAATGGCACGGCGGGCGCAAAGCCAATTTTCTTTTGCTTCGCCTACCGGATCACCGCCATCATAAAACGTATCGGGGAAAAAGTAGGGTAAAAATCTGCCTTCGTTATATTTCGTTGCTTTGATATCGCTGATCAGCCGGAGCGTACTGCCGTTCCCAACACTCCCGACCACCGCATCGATGCCAATCGTTTCAAACTCTTCCATGTACGGTTCGACCCCAATAAAGTGGTCGCCAAGAAACATCATTGCCTCCCGTTTAAATTCGTGGCAGATATCAACCATTTCTTTCGCCAACTTGGCGACTTCACGCCGCTGGAAATTCATAAAATCTTTATATTCTTTGGGGGGAATACGGTACTGGCAGTTATAGTACCCCTCATCGATGATATATTCGGCGCGGAAGCGGTAGCCAACCTCTTCTTCAAACTGCTCCAGTATGTAAGGGGAGACCGATGCCGAGTACCCATACCAGTCAACATATTTTTCCCGCCGCAGTTCATCGAACACCAAGGTAAATTGGTGGAAAAAAGTCGTGAAGCGGATCACATCAACATGCGGATTTTCATTAAGGAAGTTCCTAAGCCGCCGCATCGAATATTCTTTTGTCTTTGGCTGGCGGATATCAAACGTAATCTCCGGCTCGAAATCCTGCCAGTCATTTACGACCGCATTATACATATTGACCGGATCCCAGATCAGATAAGCCAAGAAACTGACCGTATATTCATGATATGGCTTCGCCCGCATAATTGTGACACAACCGTCATTTTCATTGTAATGCCAGTCCGCAGGGTTGACTACCAATGCCGTGGTCCGGTCGATGACTTCCCACCAGCGGGCAATATCGTCATCATTATTTACCTTCATCAAAGCATCGCTTACTCCCTCCATTAAGCGGATTTTCAAGGTATCAGCGGTTGCCGTGTGGAAATTGGTCATAATATAACATTGCTGGACTTCATCGGGATTGGCTTTCGCCCAGACATTATCCTTACGGGTCGTATAATACGTCGCGTAAATCTTGGCGCCGCTGTCCTTTAGCTTTGCCGGAAAAACCGTCCCATCGCAGTCGCGAAGGGCATCCGCTCCCCATTTTTCCAAAATTTCCAGTGTTTGTGGGATGATATCTACATCCGTAGGTATCGTTACCCGGCCTTTTTTACTTGACATTTTCACTCTCCTTTATGAAACTTAGAATTATTCTTCACATTAACCTACATGCCTACCGATAGCAAACGAAGCTTCGCTTCGTCGGAAGAACGCGCTTTCTGCGTTCTTCGGTGTGAAGCTTTAGTTTTTCTAAGCTTGCGTTCCACTGGACGCAAGCTTAGAAAAACTCTTCACACTAACATCCGAAAATCAATATGCGCCGGCGGCGTTAGTCCCGCACGGGCCTGCGCTTCCGTGATGCCAAGCTGCTTTGCTTGCCAACCGAACCATACATCGGTTAAAATATTGCTTCCTTCCCTTATCGATGCCAGCTCGCGGGCAAAAAAATCGGTCAAGTAATCATCTTTCCCCAAGTGAAGCGCTGCCACCGAAACCGCTATCCTGATGCGGTCAGTTTGTGCATGCGCCGCTAAACCTTTGTATACATGCCATACTTCTGCATACTGCCCATCGTCAACCAATAATTCCAATAATTCTTCTATATAAGCAGGCCCTCTGGCCCAAGGCAGTTTGCTTGCCTGTTTCATCAATTCAATCGCTTTTTTCAAATTGCCTTTTTCTTTATAATAGCAAGCCAGATTCCGAAGCGTAATCGGTGATTCATCACATAAGGCAAATGATTCCTCCCATGCCGTGCGTGCCCCCTCTAAATCACCTGCCTCCATCCGCATTACCCCAAGATGAAGAAGGGATTCCCAATGTTTTCCTGCTCCGCTTTCAACCGAATCCGTAAGTATCTTAAGCCAGTGCCTGCCGGTCAGCCAAGGCGCAATCTGCCCATCCGCATAGCAAGGCAATACACCCTCATTTAGCAAGGCAAGCCATGGAAGCTGCGCATCAGACAGGCTCGCAACCGTAAGGTGAATCCCCTGCGGCAGAGCAATGCCTTCTTTGCCAAGGCGGGCACCTTCAAGCGCACCCCAGCCCGTCCCCATATGAAGAAACGCATGAAGCGGATGATCCGCTGATTTTTGATACTTCTCATCCCGCTTATACAAAGCATCTTTTGAAAGCAAAGCGCGCACCGCTTTTTCGACTTCGCTGTTGGCAGTATGCCAATCCGCATTTAGGCAACTCACCGCGTCAACGCTCCCATGCCCGAAGGACTGGGTAAATTCAATCATCGAATCCGCCGGAAGCACCGCCCCATGCAGTTGCGAAGGGGCAAGGCCTGCCTGCACTTCCAGGTAAGTCGTGTCAGAGGGACAGTTCAGATACCGCTGCCAATTCTTGCCGCCCGGTTTATTTCCCCAGCAAAACATCTTACGGACAGACAAAGTAGCGGTTGACACTTCATAAAACAAGTTTCCGTCCTCATAGCAAACCGCTTCCCATGGAACCCGTTCCGCTTCATGGAGGAAAAAATATTCACAGGCATGATCGATGGTAGAAGGATAGGAAGCGTCACCGTCAAAGATTTTCAGATGCGGCATTTCATCCGCCATAAAACAAGGATCGCTGTCCGGCGCATCACTGGGGCGCGGAATATGCGCAAGTACGCGGGACGCGCCGCTAAACACCCGGCAATTCGGCGTTTCCGGCACCGCAATATTCGTCCACCAGTACGTCGGCAAATCCTCAGCCAAAGGGTTTAACAGCCGGACATTTAGATCAAGGGTTGCCTGACCTTGCGGCAAATGAAAATCCATCTGATAAAACGCCCCGGTCACCCGCTCATACTCATAAAACCGCAAAAATGTCTCATCGCCATCCTTCACCTCAGCGGCGAATAAAGGTTCATTGGATAGGGCGGTATGCCCATAATGGCCGAAATTAAACTCAATCCCTCCGGAAAACCAAGCATTCCGCTGTGCCAGATTGCCGAATTGCAGCATCCCATTCCGATAGAGAATGTCCTTTCCGGTTTTTTGATCCACTAAACTATATAACCTTGCTCCATAATCAGGCAGGAAAGTTGCTTTCAGAAAATCATTTTCAAGGACGATTGTCTTAACCATTTGGATGCTGCGGTCACGGGTATACCGATCCTGCATCTTGTAAGGCAGGATTTTTTTGCCGGTCTGGCAGCCAAAGAGATATTCTTCCGCTGCGGAAAAAGAGCCGTCATGGGTAAGCGGACGATCCTCAACCTGGTCTTTAAAGATAGGAAGGGGATTCTCCTTACCAAGGACAACCCCCTGAATACTAAAAGAAGATACATATAAACGCATTATGTAACCATGCTCCTTCAATCCTATTGGTACCCCAGCGACTCATCCCTTGATTGCCCCACCGGTAACACCGGCGATGATCTTCTCTGACAAGAAAATATACAAGATAAAGGTCGGCAGGAAGACGATTACCACGGCGGCAAACATTCCGGCCCAGTCACCGGTATAGCGCATCGACTGCACCATCGTAAACAAGCCGACCGCAACCGGGCGCAGCTCCGTGCGTGAAGCAAAAATCATCGACATGAAATATTCATTCCAGATCGTAATAAAATTAAAAATCGTCACCGTAATAATACCGGGCTGTGCCAACGGCATCATGATGACCCAAAAGGTTTTAATCGGTCCACATCCGTCAATCGCCGCCGCTTCTTCAAAAGTCGTGGACAGGTTTTTGAAAAAAGCCATCAGGAAAAATACCGTGAACGGGACGTTAATGCAAATATAAAGGATGATCAGCATCCAGCGGGAATTCGTCAATTGCAAGGAAGTAAACAAAGCAAACAGCGGCAGGATGATCATGATCGACGGGATGCCCATCGTCGAGATAAACATATTCTGAATGATTTTGTTGCCTTTAAAGCGAAAACGCGAAAGGGCATATGCACAAGGCGCACCGATCACTAAGACCCCAAAGATGGATGAAAAGGTATAGAGTACCGAGTTCATAAAATACACGGAAACATTGCCGCTTACCCATGCTTTGACATAGTTATCAAAGTGAGGGGCATTTTCGGCAAACATCTCACCGGCGAAAATATCACGCGAATTTGAAAAAGAGGCTGCCACAATCCATCCGATTACTGTGAAGGTGAACACACACCACAGGATTAACGCAAGATAACCCGGCAGCTTTCGTAAGTGTTTTTTGTAGGATTTTTTTTTCATCTCAATCTCCTTTAATACTCAACACTGGTTTTGCGGAAAATAAAGCTGGTGATGCCAAATACCAGAATAACCGCAAGGGAAAGCGTTACCCCTACGGCCGCCCCCATCCCAACATTCCGTTCAACGGTTGACATAATATTACTGCCAAATACCAGCTGGTACATGTACACCACCGGCGAAACCGTGCCGGTTTCCGGCTGGAGCGGCGAAAACACCTGCGACCATGCGAAGAAATTGACAATTGATACCGTCCAAAGGACGATACATGTCCGGACATTTTCGGCAATCAGCGGCAAAGTGATGCTAAAAAAGCTCCGCACAAAGCCAGCCCCTTCAATCATCGCCGCTTCAAAGTAATCCTGCGGAATCCCATCAATTGCCGCGACAAAGATCAACAGGAAATAACCTACCATCCCAAAGCAATACGCAATCATCAAAGCGTAAAATACATAAGCCGGACTCGTCAACTGCGTCTGGGCAAGCTCCGTGAATCCCAGAAAGTTAAGGACGCTGCTGACCAAGCCAAAACGTGGGTTATAAACATACTGTACCCACATCGTCCCCATCGCTACCGCCGATACGACATTCGGTAGATATATGACCGCGCGGAAAAAAGATTTAAGCTTAATGCCGCTGGTCAGGATTGCCGAAAACATCAGGGCAAGAAAAAATACGCCTGCTCCGCCAATCAGCCAGATGCGGCCGATATTTTTCATCGACTGGACAAACAAAGGGGCTTGGGTAAATAGTTTCGTGAAATTATCAAGGCCGACAAATGACCATGTACTCATCGGATCGGTAATGTTTTCCAAGGCGAAAAAGCTCATATAGAATGTGCGGATAATCGGATAGAGAAAGGCAATAAAAAAGGTAAATACAGCAGGTGCAATGAATGTCACCAACATTACGTTATTTTTTTTCATTTTGGTATTCCCCCTGTCCTAATTACTAAACGGGGAAGGGATTCCCCCCTCCCCGTTCAGCGAAAGTTTCTAATATGATGTTCTTTGATATTCAGAAATATTTGGGGTTAGTTACCTGCTTTGCAGTTTTCTACGAATTGCTCTGCGGTAATCGTTCCACCGGCTAATTTTTGTACGTTCTGACGGACAATCGGACCTACGTCGGTGTCATTTTCAACGCCGCCGACCCAAGGCATCACGGTTGTCAGGCTGTTAAAGACTGCTTTTGCGTCAGCTAACTGGACAGGCCAATCGGTACTGCCGCCAACCGGAATACCAAAGGATTCTTGAGCTAATTTTGCATCCCATTCCCCAGAGGTAAGGTGGGCAAGCAGGGCAAATGCTACATCCGGGTTGGCACAATTTTTATTGATGGCAAAAGCTTGGGAACCGAAATTCGCCGCTTCAATGCCGACACCACCGCCGCCGGGAACACCGGGATAGTTAAACTGGCCCCAAGGGAAATCCGGACCGGTCGAACCCATGATTTCATTCACCAGCCATGAGCCGTTCAAATACATCGTAACGTTTCCTAAAGCAATGTCTTGCTGTCCGGCCGGCCAGATATTGCCTTCGGTATTCCGGTCAAAGTAGCCGTTAGAAGCCAGCGTTTCGATTGCCCTGGCCGCTTCTAATACAGCCGGGTCATCCCATAAGGAACCGCCGTTAGTCACAAGCTCGTTGCCAAAATCAACGCCTTTCAGGCGGCTTAAGTGATAGCCAAACAAGCCGCTGATGTATTCATTATCGCTGGTCAGCGGAGTATGTCCGGCGGCTTTCAGCTTCGCACAGGCATCAAGGAATTCATCCCATGTCTTAGGGGTTGAAGCAATTCCGGCATCCGCGAAATGCGAGGTATTATACATAAAGATGAAAGCAAAAGGCTGGTAGCCGACGGTGTACAATCCACCATCCGGAGACAAGGAGCGGGAAAGTTCCTGAAGGGCTGACATTGCCGAATTCTTGTAAGCCGCTCCGCCGGTCGTCGGATATGTATTATCATAATAGCTGGTCAGGTTCAAAATATAATTGCCCCACATTGAATAAACACGCTCGGTATCTTCATCAAATATATCAATAACGGTGCCATTGTCAATGGCGGGGGACAGGGTCTGGCGGATTTCACGGCCGGCCCAGTTAATTTCTACGGTAACGCCAGGATTTTTCGCTTCAAAATCCCTGATTCCTTGTTCCAGCACTGTTGCCTGCGCCTCAGTGTTGTTCCACATTGACCAATAGACTAAGTGGACACTATCACCTGATGCGACCGCTCCGCCGGAATCACCGCCGGAACCGGACGAACCGCTGCCAGAACCGGACGAACCGCTGTTACATGCTGCAAGTAAACTGACTGATAAAATAAAGACTAAAAACAAACTCAACTTCTTCATTCAAAACCTCCTTTTGGTCGTTCGAATTTTCCTTTGGCAGTATTGCATACCAAAATCATGATATGGAATCTAATTTAAGTAAAAGTATACAATTTCTTCCAACGTTTGTATTTGCAAATTAAGACCTAAAATTTGCGATTTTGACCACGCGCTCTTTTTTCTGACAATTTGCGATTTCTGCCACAGCTTCACAGAATGGCGGAAAGACGGACGGATTTGCGGTATTCGGTTGGCGACATGCCGATTTGTTTCTTAAAAGCATTTGAGAAATAATGTATTGAATGAAAATAGAGCATTTCGGCGATCTGGGTGAAAGTGAGGTCGCCCTCGCTGATTAGGCGCTGGGCTTCGGCGATTTTTTGATTCTGGTAATAGTTCATCACCGAATATCCTGTTTGTTCGCGGAATAGGCGCGTAATGTAGCTTTTGCTGAAACTCACATGCTTCATTACATCATCAAAATGTAAATCCGCATACAGGTTTTCATCCAGCATTTCCTTAATCGCGGCAACCACCCGCCCCTCACCCTGCTGCTTGGCCTTTAGCGAAAGGCGGGATTTGCGGGTGATGCTCGTATGGCTTTGAATCAATGAAATGAGCAGCAGCTCAATATAATTCTTGATGACTTGCCGCCCACCAAAGGGGGCATCGCCGGAAAAAGTAACCGCGGTCTGGAATACGTCGTCCAGGGTATCCGCAAAGCAGATTTCGGCGGCACTGACGATTTCACCCAACAGCCGCCGCTGTTCTTCATTTAAGAGGATCAGTTTGTTCTCAAAAAAGGACATCGCCGGACTTTTGCAGACAAAGGTGAGGACGGCAACGTTGGCAAATTTATTTTTCGCCCAGATATTGTGGTATTCATTGGGTTTATGGAAAATCGCCTCGCCTTGGTGCAGGTCAAGGCCTTGGTTTTCCGCCAAGACCCCGACCTCACCTTTATCAACGTAATGAATCTCCCAGAAATCGTGTTTCTCACCGCCGAAGTTGAAGTCTTTGGAATATTTGAAATAATGGACAGTGACAACTGCGTCAACGCAGAGGTCGGTTGTCAGGGGCAGGGGTTTAAAGATGCCGATCATTTCCATAATGAATTTTCTCCGAATAGAACACTAACACTTATTAACCCTACAAAACCCGCGACAAAAACTCCTTTAACCGCTCACTTTGCGGATTCGTGAAAAACTCGGTGGGTCGGTTTTCTTCGACTATCAGCCCCTCATCCATAAACAATACCTTCGTCCCAACCTCACGGGCAAACCCCATCTCATGCGTCACGACCACCATCGTCATGCCGCTTTCCGCCAGCCCCTTCATCACCTCAAGCACCTCTCCCACCATCTCCGGATCAAGTGCCGAGGTCGGCTCATCAAAAAGCATTACCCGCGGATTCATCGCCAGCGACCTGACAATGGCAATCCGCTGTTTTTGCCCACCCGACAACTGGCTTGGGTAAGCATCCTTTTTATCCAAAAGATTCACTCGCGTGAGCAACTTCAAGGCATTTTCATGCGCTTCATCCTTACCCATGATTTTTAGCTTCACCGGAGCCAGCACGATATTATCAATTACCGTTAGATTATGAAACAAATTAAAATGCTGGAAGACCATCCCCATATGCGTCCGGATTTTGTTTACATCCACTTTCGGGGCAGTGATTTCTTCATTATCAAACCAGATTTCCCCCTTCGTCGGGTGCTCCAACAAATTCAGGCAGCGAAGAAATGTACTTTTGCCTGAGCCCGAAGGTCCGACCACGACAATTTTTTCTCCCACTTCAATGTGATAATCAATCCCCCGAAGAACATGATGATCATCAAATTTTTTATGTAA
>Ga0082212_10003745_pt1 | contig 21407 bp, 12 predicted proteins | sample TergutNt197P3_FD_71548 | JGI IMG/M metagenome (GOLD analysis project Ga0082212, IMG submission 71548) | Neocapritermes taracua P3 segment gut microbial communities from Petit-Saut dam, French Guiana - Nt197 P3 | ecosystem: Host-associated > Arthropoda: Insects > Digestive system > Gut ... | reverse complement strand
TTTATAGGTATATGTCAAGTTTTCATTTGCTGGGGGTCAGAGCCTCATTATCTATTTAATTAAATAGTTATATTTAGGGTCAGAGCATTTTCCTTAAAAAAACTTTAAAGTGAAGAAAAATTACAAAATTTAAACATTTTATGATGATATGCCGTTTTTTTATTTAGGGTCAGAGCATACCTCAAAAACCACATCTATAATTGCACTCAATTCTTATTGACATAATACAAATAGCCAAAAATCTTGTAGTAGCGGACGAATATTCTCGTCTGCTTATAAAGGGTCAGAGCCTCATTCGAAAAAGTAGCCCAAATCATTTGTAAGGAAGTCCCCTGTGGTTTTTTTAGCTAGTCAGTAAGCAGGTGACTTCCTCACAAGTGATTTCAGATACGGGGTCAGAGCCTCATAATTTGATGGAGAAAACATCATGATAAAGAAGATAATAAATACTTCACTGCCTTGTTTGGTTTATCATCCGGCAAAAACAGTGAGTTCAAAATATGCAGAAGACATTTTCAATGCAGGTGCTATGCCGGTTTTGGATACCGAATTCTACGATAATACTCAAATTATGGGTTTTATAGACGAATTTGCATCAAAAGATATACTATTTTTTGTGAGATTATACGCTTCCAATAAGGAACTTATCGAAAAAATTGTCACACAGAACTATGCCGGGCTTGAGGGCATTATTTGGGCATACAATGAAGTTTCCGAGTTAGAGTATGCTCTGACCCCGTGGTTGTTGAGCAAAGAAACGACAGCTCTCGATGCCCCCGTAGGGGGGACCCCCAAAATCCTTGTAGAAGTTACCGACATAAACATTTACGATAAATTATCCAAAATCAATCCCGATGCCGTAATAGTAAAAGGTTTTGAAGCCCCGGGAAAAGTTTCGTCTTATACTTCATTTGTCATAATGCAGGAATACTTAAACAAAACCGATTATCCTATAATAGTTCACGGAGGTGTCGGGCAATATACTGCTGCGGGAATGTTTGCTGCGGGAGCTTGCGGTGTGGTTTTGGATAATCAATTGTATCTTACAAACGAATCACCTCTTTCGTCTAATTTTAAAGAATCCATTAACAAGCTCGAAGAAAACGATTCTTCGGTGTTGGGTCGATCTATGGAGCGGCCATACAGATTTTTTTCCAAACTTGGTACTGCTATAATTAAAACTCTTAAAAACGATGAAAGCAGTTTGGCAAATGATAAGGATGGGACAAGTAAACTGTATGAGCTGATACAAAAAAACTTTTCTTCAATGGATGATGTAAATGCAAACCCAATGCATAGTCTTTACTATTTGGGGCAGGATGCAATATTTGCCAAAAATTTTGTGAAAAATTCATCTGCTCTAAAAGATGTTCTGCATTCGTTTTTTAAAGTAATCGGTGAAAATCTTAAATATATAGATGATTTTGATCCTATGGTGAAAGATTCGCCTTTGGCAAAAGAACACAATACTGTTTATCCTATTATACAAGGGCCTATGGCAAATATAAGTGATAATGCGGATTTTGCCGAAATCGTTTACAATGCCGGAGCTCTCCCTTTTCTTGCAGTTGGAAATCTTCCCGTTAACCTTGCAGAAGATATGCTTAATGCCGGCAAGGCAAAAAAAATTCCATTTGGTGCGGGGATGATTGGCTTCGAAGCTTTCAATCCTGTATTTAGAAAACACATGGAAATTGTAAAATCGATAAAGGCTCCGTTTGCACTTTTTGCTGCGGGTATTCCTGCACAAGCAAAAGAACTTGAAGCGGAGGGTACTAAAACTTATCTGCATACTCCTTCAATGCAAATGTTAGATAATGCCATAACAAGTGAGTGTACTCGATTTATCTTTGAGGGTACTGAGGCCGGAGGCCATATAGGCAGTCTTACAAGTATGGTTCTTTGGGAATCTGCAATGTGTAAGTTAATGTCTCTTGGTGATGATAAACTAAAAGATCTAAAAGCAATTTTCGGAGGTGGTATAGGTTCACCCCGTGCTTCATGGTTTGTATCGGGAATGACTTCTTGTCTTGCAAAACGAGGTACCCAAGTGGGTATTCAGGTCGGCACAATGTATTTGTTTACCGGAGAAATAGTTAAAACCGGAGCATTGAGTAAAGTTTATCATGAGCTTATATTAAAATCATCTCAAACTATGGTAATGGGTGAAACCGTAGGTTTGATGTCAAGAAGCCTATCATCCGATTTTTCTAAAAAAATGATTGAAAACGAACATTTAAGAATTCGCGATAATATACCTTTAAAAGAAAGAAAGATTGCTTTTGAGCATGATAATGGCGGTGCACTTCTCATAGGAGCAAAGGGTTATAGGCCAAAGGTTGACTCAAACGGCAAGGTTGAACTTGTTAAATACAATGAAACCGATATGATTAAGATGGGTAATTTTATGGCAGGTGATTGTATTGCCTGCGAAGATAAAGAAATTACGGTTAAGTATGTTAATGATATGCTTATGCTCAATAAAAATGATCTATATAGAAATCTTGATTTACTTGAAATCAACACATCTTCCGATTTGAGAATTCATGATGAAATTGCAGTTGTTGGTATGGGATGTATTTTGCCCGATGCCGAAAACCCTCAGGAGCTTTGGAACAATATCTTAAATAAAAAATATTCCATATCTCAAATTGATGATAAGCGGCTTTCTTTGGAATTTTATTACAGTGAAAACAGAAAAGATGATGGTAAAACTTATTCTAAAATAGCCGGACAAGTTAAAGATTTTGTTTTTGATTATAAAAAGTTTGCTTATTCTAAGGAAGAAGCTGAAGCTATCTCAAAATCTCAGCAGCTTATTCTTGAAGCAGCATTTAGAGCTGTGGATGATTCGGGTATTAGCAGAGAAAACATTTCCGGCAAGAATACTTCGGTTATTATAGGAACTTGTTTATCGAGTGAACTGCATAATGATCAATTATTGAAGTATAATTATCCTGAAATTAAACATTATATAAATCAAATTGAAGTATTTCAATCCTTATCCCCAAAAGAAAAAAAAGACCTTCTCGATGATGTTAAAAAAGCCGTTTCACAAGGACATTCCTTTGAAATGCCCGATGGTGTTATGAACCATATTGAAGCTGCCCGCATTGCATCCTTTTATGGCATAGAGGGAGCAAGCTATACGGTAGATGCCGCGTGTGCAACTTCGCTTACTGCTTTTGATTGTTCGTTAAAAGCATTGTTATTGGGGAAATGCAATACGATTATTGCAGGCGGTGTGAATACCAATTTGTCTCCCGAATCATTTGTCGGGTTTGCAAAAATGGGTGCCTTATCGGCAGACGGTTCATATCCTTTTGATGAAAGAGCAGACGGATTTGTTTTAGGTGAGGGGGCAGGTGTTTTTGTTCTTAAAAGAATGAAAGATGCCTTGCGGGATGGGAATAAAATTCATGCAGTTATAAAGGCAATAGGTTCGAGTTCCGATGGAAAAGGCAAGGCCATTGCTGCTCCAAACCCTGATGGGCAGGAGTATGCTCTCAATAGATGTTTTGCAAACACTTTCGATAATACCATACCCTCAGATGTAGATTACATAGAAGCACACGGAACATCCACTTTAATGGGAGACCTTGTAGAAACCAAAACAATAAAAAAAGTTTACAATACCGGAAAGCCCATAGGTATAAGTTCAATAAAATCACAAATAGGTCATCTGCTTGGAGCGGCCGGTTCTGCCGGAATGATTAAAGTTATAATGGCTTTAAAAAATTCCACACTGCCGCCTAACGGTAAATTTGAAAATCTTTCTTCACGATTAGAGCTTGAAAACTCTAATGTATATGTAATTAAAGATTCGCTCGAATGGAAAAAAGAAACAGGTAACAGAACAGCAGCTTTAAGTTCATTTGGTTTTGGAGGCATAAATTATCATGCACTTGTTGGAGAGTATTCAAAATCTTACAAAAAGATAGAAAGAAAAATTTTTGATAAACCCGAATTTAATTCACAGTCTAAAAAAATAGTTGTAGTAGGTATGGGCATAAAACTGCCTGCGATAGACTCGATTGATGAATTTAAAAAAGTTTTGAATGACGGCAAAAGTGTTCTAACTGAAATTCCAAATTCGCGTTACCATTATTCAAATTTTGTATCCGAAGAAGATAAGGGCTATTCGTTGACTGAAAGTAAATGTGGTGTTATTTCGGGAGATGTTGACAGCAAATCTTTTAGAATTCCGCCTGCGGCGGCAAGTGTTATAGACAGAAATCAGTTTTTCGCTTTGGAGGCCGTTGCCGGAGCATTGAAGGATGCCGGTATTGACAATAAATTATCCAAGGGCAATAAAACCGCAGCTATTTTCGGAGCATTGGGCGGTGAGATGCTTATGGAAAATGTTATGCGAATAAGAATTCCTCTTGTTCAAAAAGCTATTCTAAATTCAAAATCTTGTTCCGATTCTTTAAAATCCGCAATATCAAATGAATATGCCGAAAAAATAAAATTAAGATATTCCGCCATAAATGAAGACATGATTCCCGGGATGCTTAACAATATCATCACAGGACGATCAGCAAACTTTTTCGGATTTAACGGAGCCAATTTTGCTGTGGACTCAGGTTCGAGTTCTTCTGCTATTGCATTGGAATTATCTTCAACCGGTCTTCTATGGGATGAGTATGATTATGCTATAACAGGAGGTGTGGATGTTAACCTTTCACCGCCTGTTATGCGGGCATATCAAAAAATGGGATTGGATAAATCGGGATATAATTTAAGTGAGGGTGCAATAGTATTTGTCCTTACTACTTTGGATAAGGCTGTTTCCGAAAATCTTAAAATTATGGGAGAATTAAAAGATGTATCGGTAACGGCTCTGACCCCATGCCAATGTAATTGTGATGATTCAAAATTATGCTCAAATAATGATTTTATAGAAAACTCAAGATCGTTTTTAGGATATTATAAATCGGCAGAGGATGCTCTTGCATTAGCTAAGCTACTTGTCAATATTAAGTCAACTGATTCTATTTGTATGTCGCACGGTATTAGTTCTAATTGTGCAATGCTTGAGGTGTCAATGCCTCCGGTTGTTAAAACCATATCACAGGTTAATGTTGCAAGAGGAAAGGTAACAGCTCTTCTGTCAGGACAGGGCGCTCAGAAATCGGGTATGATGAAAGAGCTTTACGATTTGGTTCCTGTTATACATACTATTATGAATAAAGGTAATGATATATTCAAAACCGAAACGGGTAAAGACCTTCTTTCAATAATGTTTGGGAATGATGATTCCATAAACTCAACTGAAATTACTCAACCTGCAGTATTTTTGTCGTCGGCCTCTATTTATGAGTATGCGGCTTCAAAAGGATTTAAACCGGATTACTATATCGGTCATAGTTTAGGTGAAATAACGGCCCTTTATTGTTCGGGAATTTTAAATTTTGAAGATGCAATGAAATTGGTAATAAAACGCTCTTCACTTATGAAAGCCGATTCGCTTTCTGTTTCGGGAAAGATAATGGTTTTATTTTCGGGATGGAAAACTGCCGAGGATTTGATAAATCAATCGGGAGTATCCGATGTCTATATTGCAAACAAAAACAGCGAAACGCAAACTGCTGTTTCGGGAGCAAGCGAGCAGATAGAAAAATTTTGCCTATTCTTAAAAAATAAAAACATAACATTTAAGGTGCTTAATTTATCCGGGGCATTTCATACTCCATTGTATTCCACTGCATCGCAGGAGTTCGGAAAATATTTGGACTCCATAAAATTTAATAATACGGATTATACAAGAGTAATCTCCAATGTTACCGCATTGCCATATCCGCAGGATGAACAGGAGATCAAAAAACTTTTGGTAAAGCAGATAGTTTCTCCGGTAAATTTTATAGGCTCCGTAACATATACTTTTAATAATGGGGCGGATGATTTTGTAGAATTTGGCCCGGGTAAATTGCTTGTTAACTTGCTTAAAAATATCACTCACGGTTACCGTAAAATTTCCGCAGCGATAGGTGAACTTGAATCTTTAAGAACTTTTGAAAAAGAATTTAATCTTCTTAAAGAAGAAAGCCTTAAACAAGAAAATCTTAATCAAAACTTTGAGTCTTCAATATTTAAAAGTAATGATCAAAACTTTAATGAATTTCTTGCGGTTAAAAAATCCGAAATAGAATCCATATTGCTTGCAGAATATGAAAAATTTAAAAATGAAGATGCCTGTAAATCGGCTGCAAAGTTTGGCTTTTATACCGGCAAGATTCTTGTATCGGGTGCAGCAATAGGTGTTCCGGGTTCGGCAAATAAAGTTTTTGCGGATAATAATTTTGATAGAATAATCGCCGGAGAAAATTTTATAGACTCACTTGAGCAGGCTGATTATGCCAATATGCTCGATAAAAACATAACTAAAGTTCATAAAGATCCGGCAGGAAATGCAAAATTTATTCAAATAACAAGTGAAGATGAAGTTATACAGCTTGCCGGCAAATTGGGATATTTCAGTTTTACAAATGATTACGGAGTGGACTTTGAGCACGACCTTCCCGAAGCGTTAACTATAGCAGCAGGCATTGAGGTACTCAAAGATGCAGGAATCCCTCTCGTGCAAGGATACAAAAAAGCATCAAACGGTTCACTCATTCCGGCAGGGTACGAGCTGCCTCTTGAATTACAAAACACTACCGGAGTAATAGGAACATCTGTCTTTGCGGGACTTGAAACTTTTGCAAATGAGTTGGGAACATACTATGAAGACAGATTTTTGAATAAACCGTTTAAAGAATTTCAAAAGATATATTGTTATCTAATGGAAAAAATTAATGATTCTTCATTAAAAGATGCACTGACAGAATGGTTTACAAAAGTTAAAGGTATGACAAACGATGAGCCGTATTCTTTTGACAGGTCTTTATTGTTTAAGATTATAGATTTGGCACCTGCACATTTTGCACAATTCATAAAAGCAAAGGGTCCAAACACTCATGTCAACGCCGCGTGTGCATCAACTACTCAGGCCATTTGTATTGCTGAGGATTGGATAAGAACCGGACGCTGCGATAGGGTAATAGTAATAGGAGGCGAGTCCCCCAATGCAGCCGGACAAGGCCCTTGGATTCAATCGGGATTTTTAGCATTAGGGGCAGCGACAGTAAAGAAGACAATAAAAGATGCCGCAAAGCCTTTTGATGCCGACAGAAACGGAACCATAGTAGGAAGCGGAGCCGTTGCACTGATAATAGAAAAAGAAAACTGTGTATATAAACGAGGACAAAAAGGGCAAGCCGAATTGCTCGGAACCTATTTCAGCAATAGTGCCTATCATGCCACAAGAATAGATGTAGACCATGTGGCAACCGAGATGAGCAAGGCTATTGCCGTACTTGAAAAAAGAAACTCACTTGTGAGAGATGAATACACAAAAAAAATGGTATTCATGTCGCACGAAACATATACTCCTGCAAGGGGGGGCAGTGCTTCGGCAGAGGTCATGGCTCTTAAAAAATCATATCCGGAACATTATAAAAATATAATAATTACCAATACTAAGGGATTTACCGGACATACACTTGGAGCCGGCATAGAGGATGCCGTGTTGATAAAGGCATTGTTAAAGAATAAAGTTCCTCCCATTGCAAATCTTGTGAATATTCCGACAGAGTTTGCCGACTTAAAATTTTCAAAAGGTGAACAGGGTGATTATGTATACGGCATGCACTTTGGTGCAGGATTCGGATCTCATTTTGCTTTCATACTTGTTAAAAAAATAGAAGAAAACAATTTCAAAAATAATTCGGCATACGATGAGTGGCTAAAAGAACTATCAGGTGGTCAGCAGCCCAAACTTAGCATAATAAATAATGCTCTTTGTTTACAATCAGATAATAAGGGTTCGATTGCTCAACCAAAACAAGATGCAGTTCAACCCAAAGCAGTAAAACAAAATGTAAGCACAATACCGCAAGTAAAAGCAATCATAGCCGAGTACACAGGCTATGATATTGATATGCTCGATGAAAACTTGGATTTGGAAGCCGACTTGGGCATAGATACCGTAAAACAAGTAGAAATATTCGGAGCGGTTACAACAAAGTTTGAACTTGAAGTGCCTGAAGACCTCAAACTTGGCGAGTTAAACACAATAGGTAAACTTGCAGAGTATGTAAACTCGCAAAAAGGAATAGATGAATCGGATGAATCCACACAATCGGCTACACATAAGTCTACACAAACTGTTACACATAGCAAACAAGCAGTATCCCAAATAAAAACAATCATAGCCGAGTACACAGGATACGATGAAGATATGCTCGATGAAAACTTGGATTTGGAAGCCGACTTGGGTATCGACACAGTAAAACAAGTTGAGATATTCGGAGCAGTTACAACAAAGTTTGAACTTGAAGTGCCGGAAGACCTCAAACTCGGAGAGTTAAATACAATAGGTAAACTTGCAGAGTATGTAACAGGTCAAACAAGTACAGTACAAGCAGAAAATGTATCGCAAGTAACTCATAGCGAAAGCATCGTAAACACCGCAAGTAAATCGGATATTCATAGATTTGAAATTTCAATTACCGAAGCACCAAGCATACAAGCAGAGCCGTGCGATCTAAAAGGAAAAACATATATAGTTACCGAAGATGAAACCGGATTTTCGCAAAATATTATAACAAAAATTAAATCAATGCACGGCAATGTCCTAAGTGCCGGTAAGAAAAACAGTGATATACCTAATCTGTCGGATTTAAATAAACTAACCGAAACGATGAACGACCTATCGAAAGACAAAACCATTTGCGGAATAATACATTGCACACCTCTTACATATATAGGAAAAGATTTAAATGAAACAATAATAAATATTTCGATTAAATCATTGTTCGTAATGATAAAATCATTATATCACAATCTCAATGTAGAGGGGGGATTGATAGCCGCACCGGCATTTGATTCGGTTATATATCCTTATTGTGAAAACAGTGAGAAAATTTCTCCGATGTTTGCAGGAATTGCAGGAATATTAAAAACTGCAAATAAAGAATTAGCTAATGCAAAAGTAAAGATAGTAGACTTTAAGAAAACTAAAACAGCAGAGGCTTCGGAAAAATTTATCAACGAGATTTTATCAACAGATAAGACTGTTGAAATAGGTTATCATGAAAATCGAAGAAGTAAACTGATGCTGACACAAAAGACTTCTCTAAAAGACAGCTCGTTTGTAAAAGAAAATGATACAATTCTTGTAAGCGGTGGAGCAGCGGGCATAACATTTGAGATAATTAAAAAGTTGGCACAAACTGTAAAAGTAAACTTTATAATACTTGGAAGAAGTAAAATAGATGATATAAATCCCGAATTTTTAAATAATGCTGCCGATGAAAAGTTTATAATATCAAAATTAAAAGATACAATGCCGCAGGCAAAACCTGTTGAGCTTAAAAAAGCTGCTGAAAAAATCATTAGAACAAGAGAAGTTCACAACAATATAGAATCACTTAAAACATTTGGTTGCAAAGTGGAATATTGTTCTGCGGATGTATCTAATAAAGATGCAGTTGAAAAGGCATTGAAGAAGTATTCTAAAATTGACGGAATAATTCATGCAGCAGGTATCGAGGAAAGCCAGTTTATAGAAAAGAAAGAACTTGCTCAGTTCAATAGAGTGTTTGATGTTAAAGTGAACGGTATTTTAAATATCTTACAAGTTGTTTCCAAATATAAATACTTAATAGCGTTCTCTTCGGTTGCGGCAAGGTTTGGAAATGAGGGACAGGCGGACTATAGCAGTGCAAATGATTGTATGTCTAAAATTGTTCTAAATGAAAGTGTAAAGCATAAAGATAGAATTTATAAGGTTATGGATTGGACGGCTTGGGAAGGGGCCGGTATGGCAACAAATGAAACCGTTCACAAGGTGCTTACGGCACGCGGAATGAAGTTTTTACCTCTTCAACAGGGGATAGACTTTTTTATGAATGAAATGTTAGATCATCGAAGCATTGAAATTGTAGTGTCCGGAATAGATGACTCCTTTGATGGAGATGGTCTTATAAAAAATAAACTTCCCTTTTTGGGAAACTTGTTGGAGTCATCGAGTAACAGTGTGAAGTATTCAAGGGTATTGGATATTAATACGGATTTGTTTTTGTTGGATCATGCGTTAAAAGGTGTACCGCTATTCCTTGGAGCAACCGGAGTGGAAACATTTGCCGAAGTATCATCAACATTAATGCCATCCGAGTCAAAACTGATAAAGCTAAAAGATTTTTCTATTCCTTATGGAATAAAAATTTTACAAGGTAAACCTAAGGAAGTTATCATTGAAGCAAGTGTGCGTTCTAATTCTAACTCAAATGAGGTTGATTGCAAAATAATATCACAGTTTGTAAATCCAAGTGGTGTGATTATGGGAGAACCCACGATACACTATACAGGTATATGTGAATATTCATCAAAACCATTATCGAATTTTAAAATTGACATTCCCAAATTTACGAAAGTAAATGTTGATGGAGATTTGCAATCGCTTATTTATCATCCCGACAGATTATTTATGAAAGGAGTTTTCAAAAGTATAAAAGAGCTAATGTCTTTTGATGGAAAACTTTTAATAACAAAAGTATGGAATCCGCTTGGGGGGGAGTTTTTCAAAGGTTCGACTAATCCCGATATGATTCTTGATCCGGTGCTATTAGATGCCATGTTTCAATCAGGAGGAATGTTTGAATTTTTCACAAGCGGTGATGTAGTTTTACCCTCTGCTATAAGAGAAATGAATATTTTTGAAAATACTAAGGCCTTGACCGAATATATCTGTATTGTAGACCGCATAGAAGAGGGCGAGAAAGTTAATCGGTATAATATTAGTTTAACAGATAACGAGGGGAATGTTTTTATAGATGTGTCTGATTTTAGTATGATTAAGCTTAAAGGTCAGGGTGGGGAGACTGATTTGAGTGGTAGGTTGAGGTTTTGATTATGGAAATGATATTAAAATATGTATAAATCCCAAACAAAAACCTAAACATTTGTTGACATATAATTTAAACTATGAAAATATGTTAATTCAATGAGGAAAATAATACATATTGATATGGACGCATTTTATGCATCCGTTGAACAGCTTGATAATCCCAAACTGCGAGGAAAACCTGTAATAGTAGGCGGACATCCCAATAGCAGGGGAGTTGTATCAACTTGCTCTTATGAAGCTCGAAAATATGGTGTGCATTCGGCAATGTCTTCATCAAAAGCCTATCGGCTTTGCCCGCATGCCGTATTTGTTCATGGGCATTACGATAGATATATTGAAATTTCAAAAAAAGTTCAGGCAATAATGGCCGATTACACATCTTTAATAGAACCACTTTCCCTCGATGAGGCATATTTGGATGTTACCGATTATTTGGCAAAAGGTTCTTCGGCAACTGCAATTGCCGAGGAAATTAGAAATAGAATAGCACAAGAATTACATTTAACCGCATCGGCTGGAGTTTCGTATAATATGTTTCTTGCAAAAACCGCATCTGATATTAAAAAACCAAATGGACTTACTGTAATACATCCTAAATATGCAAAAGAGTTTATAGAAAATTTACCCGTAGAACGTTTTTATGGAGTGGGTAAGGCAACTGCAAAAAAAATGTATGAACTAAATATAAAACGAGGTATGGATTTAAAAACAGCGGGCTTAAATTTTCTTATAGAACATTTTGGAAAAGCGGGAATTTTTTATTATGATTTGGCTTGCGGATTAGATCATCGAAAAGTTGAACCCTATCATATAAGAAAATCATACGGAAAAGAGAGAACCTTCGGAGAAGACATTTATGATATTAGGGTAATTTGCCAAATTATTAAAAAATTATCTTATTCGGTATCCGAAATGCTTAACGAAGATAATACGGCTGGTAAAACTATAACTCTTAAAATAAAATATGATGATTTTGTTTCAATTACTCGAAGCAAAACATTGCCTGAGTATGTAAGTTCACATGAAATTATTTCCAATTGTTGCAGCGAATTGCTTTCTAAAACCGAAGCCGGTAAAAGAAAGGTAAGGCTTGTTGGAGTATCGGTTTCGGGACTTAAAAATGAACGAGATGAAAAAGTTGAAGATAAGCAGCTTACCTTTACCTTCTCAGTATAAGGTCTATATTATCTAAGCAGTAATCTATTTCAGCTCGTCTGGCATAATATAGTTTTGTTGGAGCAGAAAATGTAATGAAAATAATTTTATTTTTAATTTTGATTGCATTTATTTTAACTATTTTTGAAGGTCCGTCATCCATAAAAAATTGAAACCTGTATCCGTTAGGAATATATCTTGTTGAAAAATCATAAAAATCTCTGGTTTTTACAATTTGCTTTATGTAGTTAGATGCTTCGCCTTGTATGTCTTTTGATTTTACAGCAAAGATTTGAAATGCTGTTTCGCGATCTGCATTATCATTAAGATAATAGCTCATAAGCTTATTATCATATTGCTTGAAGACAAAATCTTTAGGTATATTTATACAAATACCAAATTGATGGTATACTTCGTAATTGGTGTCAAATCTTTGCATTTGTTCGGGGTGTTCACCTAACCCGTAAACGGCATTTATTTGTGTTTCGTTAATGCTATTTCGCCCTACTACAAAAACAACTTCTCTTGCAGAGCCGGTAATGCCATTATAAAATTCGATTTCGGATACCACAAGAACAGAGTTATTGTCAAATGCTCTGTACACTTTCATGGCTGATGATTTTGCCTTAGAGTTTTCTACATCATCAAAAGAATATGACACTGAGTTTTTCAAAAATATATTCATGTCTTCTATAAGCTTTATACATGTGTAAATGAATCTTTGAGATGGCATATAACTAATACCCTCAAAAGTCATTTCTTTTCGATTTACAGTTGTTTGAAGCAAAGCAAAATTGCGGTCATTAAGAGACCTTACAAATAATTCGACTATATTTAACGAATCGCTGTAAAGTTTTGAATCTATTTGAGATATACTATACGCGACACGGTTTGAATTTGTATGAAAACATGCTATATATGCACTCATGCACATAAATATAAAGCATATCAAGAATTGTTTAAATGAATATCTCATATATATATAATCGAAGTAATAATATAAAATTTTAATAACTTTGTCATCTAAAAAAATAAAAATAGCACTAAATCTTATTTTTTGTTGACAGATTTTGACCATAAATTTATTTAAAATTATAAATCAGCCCAAGTGGTGGAATTGGTAGACACGCATGCTTGAGGGGCATGTGGGAATCTCCTGTGTGGGTTCAAGTCCCGCCTTGGGCATATATTTTAAAGAGGTAAACATGAATTTTATTTTACTTGGAGCACCCGGTTCGGGAAAGGGAACTATTGCGGGCAGAATTGAAAAACATTTTGGAGCAATTCAAATTTCCACCGGAGATATTCTGCGAGCTGCTGTGAGCAAGGGTACCGAAATAGGTAAATTAGCCGAAGAATACATGACACGTGGAGATTTGGTTCCCGATGATGTTATAATGGGCATAATGAAAGACCGCTTGCGTGAAGATGACTGTGAAAAAGGATTTATACTTGATGGTTTTCCCAGAACATTGGTTCAAGCCGAAAAATTGGATGTTCTTTTAAAAGAAATAAATAAGGATATAAATCTAATAGTTAACTTAAATGTTCCCGATTCCGAACTTCTTAAAAGACTTACAAGCCGAAGAACATGTTCAAATACCGATTGTAATGCAATATACAATGTTATTTCAAACCCAACTAAAGTAGAAGGTATTTGTGATAAGTGTGGTGCAAAAACCATTCAACGAGATGATGAAACCGAAACAGCTATAAAGCATAGGCTTAAAACTTATTACGAAAAAACTGCCCCGCTAGTTGAGTATTATAAAAACAGTGAATGTTTTCTTGATTCGGTAGCAGTCAGTACCGATGCCTTGTTCGATGAGATTTTGAATCGTGTGTAGAGACAAGGCATGCCTTGTCTCTACACACGATTCCTGCACATCATCATATAAACCAAAACCAATTGACCTACTATACCAAATAAAAATACCATCCATGAATATTTAAAACTAATCAGCACACCAAATGCAATAAAAATTGCAATAGACAATGTCCAAAGAATAGCTGACTGCATACCGAATAACTCGGCATTTTTTCCTGCAAATTGCTCGGCAAATTGATTGGAATATTGAGATGAATATTTTTCAATAGTTTCGGCAACCCAAGGTTTATAGCGATTCTTTTCCGTAAGAAGAAGAAATGCTAAAAGTCCGGCAGCCGGAATTAAAAATAATGCGAGAATCCAAATCATTGAAAGGATTTCAGTATGCAGAAAATAATCATATGCTGCACAAACAATACCGAATATTCCAGCACCTGCCGGCAAAGAATAAAGAAAAGCTCTCTTTGAGTTCATTGGAAAATTTGCAAGAGTTTCTTGCGTTAAACCGAAAAAGGTAAAGATAGCACCTGATAATGATATAAAAAACATTGGAAAAATTGGTGTAGTCAAAGTCCATACAATATCCGGCATATCCGAAAGCCATGAATCTTCAAATCTTTTAAGAAATAACGACCCGTCCATAAAAGATGGAACAATTAAAATTACGCTAAGTATCAACAATATACCTGCCACAACATATCCTAATGCGTGTTTTGCATCTATTTTGAAATTTTGATGTATATACATACGATTTATAATCTCGTTTCTTTTTTGCTTGCTGATTTCATCTGCAATTTCGGTAATATTGCCAAGCTCACTTACCGCTTTTGAGAATGCTTCACTTGAAGATAAACCTTTCTTCTCTAAGTCTGCAATTCTATCGTCCAAGTTTGCTGTTATTTCCATTTTAAAATCTTTAAGTTCGGGTGTATCATCATACCCATTAAATAGCTTGTTAACATATTCTTGTGTTTTCATAAATTATTCCTCCTCGAGTAATTTTTTTAACATTGTTTTAGTGAATGCCCAATCTGCTTTGTTTTGAGCCAATAGTAATTTACCTTGCTCGGTTATTTTATAATATTTTCTTCGTCCGCCTTGAGTTTCATCTCCCCAATAGCCCGATATGCAGCCTTCTTGTTCAAGCCGTCTTATGCTTGAGTAAAGTGTTGCTTCTTTTAATTCAAATTGTTCCTTAGTTTTTTCCAATATTATCTTGTAAATTTCATAACCGTAGCTGTCGGCATTTTGTAAAATCGCAAGTACAATTGTATCAGTATGTCCTCTTAGCAAATCCGATGAAATTTTACCGCCCATTTTTTACCTCCTATCCATATTATTCTGTGATTGATAATATACCATGTACATTATATTACTATATCTGTCAATATATTATTGCAGATTTAATAATTTTTTTAAAAATATTTTGACAAAGACCGGCATTTTTTATATATGGATTATGTCGTATTAAATAATCTTAAATAGATGAGAGGCATTATGCGAAAATTATTAATTTCCTTACTGATGGTAGTATTGCTGCCGCTTGCTTTAAAGGCTGCCGCATTAAAAGAATTAGATTATGTTGGCTCTAGTCCCGATTATATGCTATATTTTGATGTTGATGCATCCGTAAAATATTATAATCAAAACGGAATTTCAAATTCTGATATTAAATTATTATACGGAGCAAACGGTTTAAACGGGTTGGAAGAATTTTTGAAAGACTACGGTTTTTCCCTTTTTGATGTTCATGACATAGCATTTTTTGGAAATATCAATCCTATGAATATTCAGGAAATGTTTACATTTTCATTAATACTTAAATTAAAGAATTCAAAAATAATTTTGCCTCCCGAAATATTAAAAAACTATGAAGATTCGCAATACGGAAAAATTTATTTTACGAATAATCGAAAAGAGATATGTATTACTTTGTTGGATAATTTGGCCGTTATAGGTGACAAAAAATTTATAGACGATTACATGAAAAATAGAGCTGCTAAAAAGATAGTTTCTTCAGCGGCTATTAAGTCATTACAGAAACAGATAAATGACAAAATGTTGTTTGGTATGCTTGGGCTTAATGATTTTACAAAAACAGCCTTGAAAGCCCTTATAGATTCAGCAGATATGCGTGGACTTAACAAAAATGTATTTTTACAATCTATTCTTGCTACGGATAGTTTTGAGTTTTCATCGTTTAAAGATAAAAAATCATTTAAAACCGAATTTATTATAAGATCTTCTACAGAGGAAGATGCTCAAAGAATGTTAATGATAGCTCATACCGTAATTGTTGCAGCGAGTTTTGCTCTTTCTGTAGTTGAAGAATACTTACCGGAGGTTTCGGAATTTTTGTATGCCGATGATGATAACTATATAATTGAAAATTTTCAAAAGAAAATAGCTGATGTTAAAACAAATCGCAATAAAAAAATAGTTACTATTGTATCGGAAAGCACTGAAACCGAAATTAAAGAAGAATTTGATAAACTTAAAGAAAGATTAAGCCGAATCAAAAAGAATAAAAGTGATAATGACATCGAATTGGATTTGTAAACAAGGGAATAAAAAGAGGGTAATATGCCTATTTCTAAACAAGAAATATCCGGTTTGTTAGGTAAATTGAGAGAAAAATACGGCAAGTATGCTGTAATTAATTCGGATTGGTTTAATATTCAAGCCTTTGAAGATAGATACTATATGGCTGTTAAAAATAAAATGAATCTTCAAGCGTTTTTGCTTGCCGAAATAGCTAATTTTGAAAAGGTCAAAGACACCTTTGAAAAAAAGAAAACTGAAAATGAAGATAAAAATAGTTTTTCCAAAAAAGTTGATTTGATTATGGAAGAAAACTATGGCAGAATAAAAAAATATCCTAAAATAGAATTTCATTTTGATGCCGGATTGGAAATAATGCATTTGTATGGAGCCCTGTCTCAATTTGTTTTACATTATATGCCTGTTTTTTGGATAATAAATCTTGATGAAGAGCAAAAACAAAAAATGATGGATTTTGAAAACGATCTTGAATATTTAGCTCTTCCGATACGAGGAAGAGAAGCAAAGAGAATTGAAGATCATAAATTACTTTTATCGAGATATGGGGTTCGCCCCATAGATATAGAGGCCGACAATAATGATTATCTCAAAGTTGGAGGCTTTTTCTTAAACGAATTGTCTTCGTATACCGAAGATTTATTGGATGAAAAATGTGATGATTGGATGCTGCCTTTAAACTTTTCAAAACTTTTTATAGAAGGTGCAAGAAAAAAAGGAATTATAGATATTTATTCGGGATGTACCTCTTATGGGGCTATTCTAATAGTAAAAAATTATATTGATGGGGTCATAGCCGACTTTAGGCTTGGTGCTTTTAAAAGTAAACCTCAACGAGAAGAGGAATCTGAGTGGCGGACCCTACCCGAAGTTGACGAAGACTGACATATTACCAGGAAATGTTTGTTTTTACAAATATGCTCTGACCCCATTGTGTAAGTTATACATATAATTATATGTATAATTCTTGAAATACTTTAAGGAACAGAATGCTCTGACCCCCAACCAATAAACTACATCAAAAAGTAATCAGAAATTACAAAATCAACTATTAAAATTAAAATCGGTGTTTGGGTTATTTTCTCTATGCTCTGACCCTAAAAAATCCTTTACAAAAATAATACATTTTCAATACTAACAAGTGCTTGGAGAGATGCCTGAGTGGCCGAAAGGGACGGTCTCGAAAATCGTTGAAGGAGCAATCCTTCCGAGGGTTCGAATCCCTCTCTCTCCGAACATAGTAAAGTGTAGTGGAATATATAGTGCATTAAGTTAATAAGCCGAAACAGAAAAGAATTGGTAAATAGCCAAAACAAATTTTTTATCGTCTTTTTTTAAGTTATTTGACTTGATGGATTATAGCAAATGGAGAGGTGTCCGAGAGGCTTAAGGAGCACGCTTGGAAAGCGTGTGTAGCGCAAGTTACCGGGGGTTCGAATCCCCCTCTCTCCGAAGACGGCTTCGTATGAACAAAAACAATATTTCAGTTTTATCTCTATGGCATATCAGGTAATCGCCAGAAAATGGCGCCCGCAGGTTTTTGACGAGGTAGTCTTTCAGGAACATGTATCAAAAACTCTGCGCAACAGCATAAAAAGCGGCAGAATATCGCACGCTTATCTTTTTTCGGGGCCAAGGGGCGTGGGCAAGACGACTCTTGCCCGTATTCTCGCAAAATCCGTCAACTGTAAAGAAGGGCCTACCGACGCCCCGTGCGGCGTTTGCGAAAACTGTCTTGAAATAACAAGGGGCGTCTCTTTTGACGTGATCGAAATAGACGGCGCGTCCAATAACGGCGTGGACGACATCAGGGAACTGCGCGAGAATGTCAACTTCGCGCCCGTTAAAAGCAAGTATAAGGTTTATATAATAGACGAAGTCCACATGGTGACACAGGCGGCATTTAACGCCCTTCTCAAAACCCTTGAGGAACCGCCCTCCCATATTGTTTTTATCTTTGCCACAACCGAGTACCGTAAAATTCCCGATACAATACTCTCGCGCTGCCAGAAGTTCTTTTTCAAGAAGATACCGGTTGCCGATATAGCCGCTCACCTGCGCCGCATTGCGGAGGCGGAAGGCTACAATGTGACGGATGACGTGCTGTATTCAATAGCGCGCTCCTCAGACGGAGCGATGCGAGACGCGCAATCGCTCCTTGAGCAGGTTGTCTCATTTTCACAGCATGGCGAAATAAACAATTCCGACGTGCTTACGATATTGGGCTTGATGCCGTTTGAAAGCTACAACGCTCTGTTTAGGACGATTGCCGAAGAAAATCCGTCTTTGCTGTTCGGAGAGATTGAAAAAATATATGGCATGGGGGCGGATATTTCCCGCTACGCGGACGGCTTCGCAGAAGCATTGCGCGCGCTGCGCCTTATAAAGAACGGCGTGCCTGTAAAACCTCTCCTTGCTCTCACCGACAACGAGGAGAAGCTGTTTTCCGAAACAGCCGGTTTTTTCTCCGACGAGGAACTCAGCCGCATGTTCCGCGTGGCGTCCGAACTGCAGAGCGATATGCGCTATTCCTCGAATGCCGGTATCAGCCTTGAAATGGCCCTATTGGATATGCTGCGCATAAAGCAGACTCCATCGCTTTCCGATATACTGAAAAAAATGGAAGCATCCGGCGGAGAGCCGCTTCCTGCGCCGCCGCTTAATCAGCCGCTTTCGTCAGGGACAGCGGCTGTTATCCCGCAGGCTAAGGAACATCCGCCAAAAGAGGTTCAACAAAAAGAGACACAACAAGAGACGCCGCAAAAAGAACAATATAAGGAAGGTTCGCAAACCTCCGCCGTTATTGAAAAAATCAGAGATATATTCTCAGGCGAAATATTGACAGAGGAAGGAAAATAAAATGTTAAAAGGACTCGGTGATATCGGGAATATCCTCAAGCTCCAGAAAGAGATGAAGGATATTCAAAAAAAACTTAAAGCAACCCGTCTTGAGGCCGCCTCGAATGACGGTACGGTAAAGGCGACGGTAAACGGCGAATTAGGGCTTGTTGATTTGCACATCGCTCCCGAACTTGTCTCAGCCGGAGACGTAAAGAAAATTGAAAAGGCGGTCATATCGGCTGTAAACAACGCCGGAGAAAAAATGAAACGCCAATCAGCCGATGAAATGAGCCGCCTTGCCGGCGGACTTATGTAAACGCCGAAGTGGATAATCCCTCCCGTTATTTGGACGCGCTTGTTAAAGAGTTCACGCGCTTACCCGGCATAGGCCCCAAGAGCGCCTCGCGTTTGGCCTTTCACGTTTTAAAAATGCGCGGTGAGGATGTGAAATCGCTTGCCGACGCCTTGCTCGACCTCAAGGAAAATATCGTGCGCTGCTCCGTATGCGGGGGCATATCGGATTCGGGTATATGCTCCATCTGCGAAGATAAAAGCCGCGACGCTTCCCTGTTATGCGTAGTCGAAAACGCGAGGGATGTAATAACCATTGAATCCGCCGGAGGCTTCGCCGGGTATTACCACGTTCTGGGCGGCCTGATCTCGCCGCTTGACGGCATAGGCCCTGATGAGCTAAATATACGCGAACTTGTGAAGCGATGCGCGGATGATGCCCCGATTGAAATAATTCTCGCTCTTAACCCTACGATAGAAGGCGACGCTACCGCGCTTTACCTCGCCGGAATAATCGCGCCCATGAATATTACGGTATCGCGCATCGCGCGCGGGCTTCCGGTAGGCGCCGATTTGGAGTACGCCGATTCCGCTACCATAGTCAAATCCATAGAGGGCAGAATCAGGATGTAAAAAATGGTTCTTCGGCGGTATGCCGACACCACCCCGTCCAAAAAAAAATTTCATCACCAACCCCTCTCATTCGTTTACCTTTATATGATTGTTCAACAAACATAATCTGAGGGGTAAAAATATGTCTAAAAAGGAAACGATAAATGTACAGGGGACAGTAATAACAGTAATTACTTCAAAAGAAGATGATTATATTTCTTTGACCGATATGGCAAACGCCAAAGCGGGACAATCGAGAGCTGCAGACGTTATTAAGAACTGGATACGGACGCGTACAACACTCGAATTTTTAGGCACTTGGGAGCAGCTTTACAATCCTGATTTTAACGTGGTCGAATGTGACCACTTTAAAATACAGGCAGGGGTACCCTCTTTTGTTCTTAGTGCAAACGAATGGATTACAAAAACCAATGCGATTGGAATCTATGTCAAGCAAGGAAAATATGGCGGAACCTATGCTCACAAGGATATTGCTTTTGAATTTGGGTCAGCAATTAGCGTTGTTTTTCGGTTGCTTTTAATCAAAGAATTTCAGCGTTTAAAAGAAGACGAACAGCGCCGCCTGTCACTTGAATGGAACTTACAGCGCATACTCTCCAAAATCAATTACCGTATTCATACAGACGCAATCAAAGAACATATTATTCCTGATATTGTTACCAAAGAACAAATTGCCTGCAAATATGCCGAAGAATCCGACTTGCTGAATGTAGCTCTTTTTGGAATGACGGCAAAACAGTGGCGGGATGCAAATCCTGATTTGAAAGGCAATATCCGCGATTACGCCGCTTTGGAACAGTTGGTTGTTCTCTCTAATATGGAAAGTATAAACGCTTTGCTTATTCGGCAGCAACTTACGCAGGGAGAACGGCTTGTGCAGCTCAACAATGTAGCAATTACGCAAATGCGGTCGTTGGCCGGAAATAAGAATTTGAAATGGTTGCAGCGGTGATTCTATCGTTGCAACCACAAAAATCTCTTGGCCAAAACCCAACGCCGCCTCACCATTGCACCCAATAAACCATATAGGAGACCCAAAAAATGAAAGCCAAAACTAATAGTCCCCCCCCCCCCCCCCCCCCCCCCCCCCACCCCCCCTCCCCCCCCACACCCCCCCCACCACACAAAACAAAAAAAACAACAAAAAAA
>Ga0082212_10003744_pt1 | contig 21410 bp, 14 predicted proteins | sample TergutNt197P3_FD_71548 | JGI IMG/M metagenome (GOLD analysis project Ga0082212, IMG submission 71548) | Neocapritermes taracua P3 segment gut microbial communities from Petit-Saut dam, French Guiana - Nt197 P3 | ecosystem: Host-associated > Arthropoda: Insects > Digestive system > Gut ... | reverse complement strand
CGTTCTCTCCAACCCACAATATGGTGCGAAAGCGTTGAAAGCGGCTTTGGTGGATAAGGGAATGATCGAGAAATGGACGTGTTTTGCCTGTTTGTCGGCACAAGACACCTGTCAAGAATGGGCGAAGTATTTTTTATGGGAATTTGGCGTGAACGGAATAAACGAATGGTAAAAATAATTTGATGAAAGATACCCCATGAACGAACTCACGAAAACAACACTATTTATTGCGATTGCCATTGTGCTGCTTTTGTTTGCGTGGCTTGTGCAGCCGCGTGAGCGTTTCGGACCGACCGACGACATCATCGGCAGTCAACTGCTGGAGAATTTCAACGACCCGTCGCAGATCAAAGACCTGCAAATCGTCAAATACCTCCCGGAAACAGGCGATTTGATCAATTTTCGCGTGGCCGAAGTCGGCGGGAAATGGTGCCTGCCGTCACACCAAAATTATCCCGCCGATGCCGAACAGCAGATGGGACTGGTCGCTTCCGATTTCGTTGACCAAAAGGTGCTCGACATCGCGTACAAGGACACGGGTAGCACCGACGTTCGGGAAATGCATACGACTTACGGCGTGCTCGACCCGGAATCGAAAAACCCCGGCATCGGTGACGGCGTTGGCGTGAAGGTGAAGTTTATCGGTGAAAACCAGCGTATTCTCGCCGCGATCATCATCGGCAAAGAGGTCGAGGGCACCGGTGGCAGGCAGTCTTATGTGCGTGTTCCCGATCAGAACACCGTCTATGTCATGGGCATCAACAAGGATCACCTTTCGACGAAATTCGACGACTGGATCGAAAACAACCTGCTCGACATCAACAGTTTCGATCTCAAATCGGTGCGTATGCAGGATTATTCGACCGAATTGGTCGAAACGCTCCAGGGTGTTGTCGTTGCTCCCAAGTTTCACAGTTTTTACAAGGTCACTTACAATTCAGAGCAATTCAGCGAAAAGTGGCAACTGGAAACCCTGAAACGCATTGATCCGCTCACAGGCCAAAGTGCTGACGTGACGCTCGCACCGGAGGAAATGCTTAACCAAAGCAAACTGGAAGAAATGCGACAAGCCTTTGGCGATTTGAAGATTATTGACGTGCTCCGCAAGCCGGAAAGCATTGCGGCGGCTCAACGGGCAGGTGATGATTTCTTCGTGAAATCGTCCGAAGACATCGAAGCCCTGGACAATGTTGGGTATATTCTGGATGCTCGTCCGAGAGAAGATGGCGTGGTGGCCATACGTTTTTATTCCCGTCAGGGTGAAGTGTTCATCAATATGAACGACGGCATCGTGTATCACCTGATGTTCGGCAATCTCACCGGGACGAACATCGCCGAAAACGCGACCGCTTCAACGCCGGAGTCGGAAACCGGCGACGAATCAACGGCGGACACCGGCAGCAGTGCGGCGACTAGCGTGCTGTCGGCCAATCGTTATTTGATGATTCTGGCCGAGTTCGACGAATCGATTGTCGAAAAGCCGGCACCGATTCCGCTGACCGAAGTGCCCGAAGAAGGCGACGAAGAGGAAATCGCCAAGCTGCAACAACAGCGGGAATCGGACGAACGTTACAACAAGCAGTTGGAGGACAATTATGTCGACGCCATCGACGCCGGCAAACGCCGGGCACAGGAATTGAACCTGCGCTTTGCCGATTGGTTTTTCGTCATCTCGGACGATGTTTTCAAAAAGATACACGTCACCGACACCGATCTGGTCACCCGGCCGGGACAATTCGAGCCTGACCCCGGGTACAACGCCGGGCTGGACATGATGATTGACGCTTTCAACGACGGGCTGTCAATCAATGATGATATCACATACCCGCCGGTTGATGTTCCGCAGGTTAAAGAAATCGAGGAACAGGATTTCCCGAGTGGTCCACAAGGCGAGGATGTGAATGAAGAGGAAACCGTCGCACCGCCTGCTGAACCGATCATCGAATCAGAGCCGGTTATCGAATCAGAACCCGCCGCGTAAGCAAGAGAATCAAAGCCGCAGAGCTATAGTCAATAGTCGTGTTTAGAATTTTTTAAGTCAGCGTTTTTCTCGTTGGCGGGATTTCTTTCCGTGTCGTTTGTTTGTCCATTCTTCATTACATTCACGGATTCAGCGTTGACAAGTTTCATGCCATTGACGAACGTCCTCCGCATTTCAACAATCCAGCGTGCCGACCAGTTCGTTGATGTCGGAAATGCCGTTTTTCTGCAACAAACAGGGGAGTTGCTCAAGAATTTGCGGGACGACGGTCGGGTTGTAAAAATTGGCCGTCCCCACTTGCACGGCGGTTGCTCCGGCAACGATAAACTCGAGCACATCATCCGCTGATGCAACGCCTCCGATGCCGATGATGGGCGTTGTGATTCCCCGCAATTGAAATGCCTGGCGGATTTGGTAAACGCAGCGCAGAGCAATCGGTTTGATCGCCGGGCCGCTCAACCCGCCGACAATGTTGGCCAGTCGCGGCTTGCGATTGCACCAGTCAATGGCCATACCGAGGCATGTGTTGATCGTCGAAATCGCATCCGCCCCACCATCGACGGCGGCCAGTGCGATGTCCGTGATTCGCGTGACGTTTGGCGTTAGTTTGACGATGAGCAGGTGCTCGGTCACTTTACGCATTCGACGGACGATATTGCGGCATAACTCCGGGTCGCTTCCGTAATCCGTTCCGCCGGACACATTCGGGCACGACACGTTGAGTTCAATTGCCGCAATGCCAGGCACGCCGCGAAACTTCTCGCCAAACAAGTCGCATTCGTCGGGTGATTTTGCCGCGATACTGATGATGACCGGCGGCCCATAACGCGCCAGCGAGGGCAGTTTTTCGGTCAGAAAACAGTCGATGCCGTCGTTGTCAAGTCCAATAGCGTTGAGTAGTCCGGCACTGGTTTCAACCGTGCGCGGCGGCGGGTTGCCCTCACGCGGCGTGATGGTTACCGTTTTCGGGATGATCGCCCCGATTTGCGACAGGTCGTACACCGGCAACATCTCTTTCGCGTAACCGAATGTCCCTGACGCGACCATGATCGGGTTTTGCAGCGTCAATGTGCCAATGTTGACTTTGAGATTCATGGGGGTGTACATCGTTGTCATATTTATTTTTCATCACCGGAAAACCGTCGTATTTCGTGTCGCAACGTTTCGGCTTCGGCACCGCGTCCCAGTTTGTCAAGCGTTTCGACCGCCCGTAGCAACGACCGCAATGCAAGCGGTCGCAATTCTGGTGCGTCATGCTGAACATGCAACCAGTGAGTCAGGGCATCGTCTGGCCGGTTGTGTCGGGCGAAAACCTCGCCCAAGATGTAGTGCGGCCCAGACCGCAATTCTTCCGGCATCGTGTCGAGTTGTTTTTCCCAGCTTATTACCTCACTTAGGGTTGCTTCAACAATCCGGTTTCGCCAAAGCTGTGATGTTGCCAACGCGGCAACCGACGGGTTGCTCGAATTCGTCAACAATTGCAGGGCATCAACCGCTTTGGCACGATTGGCCGTCGTCAGCGAAAGCCCTGCACTGAGCAATTGACACGCGGGATACTCCGGGCGGTCGAGCCACATTTCACCAAGTTGTTGAAACGACAACGATTGCGTCAAATCAGTGTACCACGGCAACGGAATGGAGGCAAGGTAAACCGTTTCAGTGTCTGATTCCGCCAAAGCGTAAAACTCGCGGCAGGCTTTCTCCGGCTCGCCCAATGCGGAGTAAGCCTGTACGATGACGGACGTATGCTGCCGCAACACCCAGTCGCGATTTTCCGACCTTCGTGCTTCGAGGTAATTGTCAATGGTCGCGCGATAATCGCCGTTACGAAAGGCTTGTTCGGCATTGATTTGCGCATTCTCTTTAACCGTTCCAAAATCAATGATAAGGCCAATGGGAATTTTGATTTCCCGCCCGGTATTTGGCCGAAAGGTTAGCCCATCTCGCCCGGTTAAATTGACAATGGTACCTTCGAGCCGCTGCGTTCCCGCTATACTGCCAAGTTGTTCTGTTGATTGTTCGCTTCGAAAAACAACGTAGTCGTTGTTTGGGAGCTCTTGCGAAAACAGGCTGTTTTGCAAAAACAGGACGGTTGCAAAAAGTGTGATCGATTGTCTTAAAAACTTGCTTGGCAATCGTACCTCGCTTTCCTCTCTTCAATTGGTTACAATTTGTAGTCGGTTCACTTTTTGCGCGCCGCAGGGTGATGCGGCTAACATGTTGCAATTTGCAGTATTTTAAAAATACGCAAGCATCACAAAAACGACAGCAGCTACAGTAGCGAGTGTGAATTATAACAGCTTCTCGCTTCGGATAAAAGAGTTGGACAAAATGAACGCCTTATTGTTAAGAATTTGTAAAGGAATGTCGTCAATCCGGTGTCCTGCAAAACGCAAATTCTTTTTATTTCTATGGTTATTGAAAAACAGAGAATTAATCTCATGCCGGCCGATTCTAATGAATACTATGGTCGAAAGCCGGTAAGATGGTACAATGGAAGTCAGTGCTAAATGTTGTATTGACAGTTTCGACACACAAACCTTATGGCCAAAAAGACTATTCTCATCGTTGAAGACGAAACGGATATGCGCGAGATGATTCGCTTGCGGCTAAAAAAAGAAGGTTTCGATGTTCTGGCAGCCGACTCCGGTGAAGCCGGTTTGGCATTGGCACTGGAGCGCAGACCGGATTTGATCCTGCTTGACCTGATGTTGCCGGTGATGAGCGGTATTGAGGTTCTTCGGAAACTCAAATTGGAACATGCTGTTGCAAGGATACCGATTGTCATTATTAGTGCGCGCGGTGAGGAAAGCGACATTGTGGTCGGCCTTGAACTGGGAGCCGACGATTATGTGACCAAACCGTTCAGTATGGCCGTTTTGCTCGCGCGAGTCAACGCTCAAATGCGACGAACCGTCGCGCCGGAGGAAACACCTGGCAATCTGCTTGTCGTCGGTCCGGTACAACTCGATATGACAGGATTTCAAGCCTTGTTGGATGACGTACCTCTGCCGCTGACCAAAACAGAATTTCTTATTTTATACGAGCTGATGCGGGCGAGAGGCCGTGTTCTGACCCGAAACCAGTTGATTGAACTGGCCATCGGCGACGCTTTTGTCACTGACCGCACGATAGATGTCCACTTGGCTTCACTTCGCAATAAGCTGGGTGACTCCCGCTCCTTGATTGAAACCGTCCGCGGCGTGGGGTACAGGCTTCGGTTGCCAACCCCAAATCCTGATGGTTTCGCCGGAAAATTTTAAGCCAGTGTGATGCTTCGGCGGTCACGGCGTGACCGCCCTACCACGTCACGAAACGTCCGGGCGAGAGCCTGAAGTCTGAGGCTGTTATGAAACACCGAAGCTTTTTCACGCCCCTGCTGGTCGGTAATCTGTTGCTTTTCGGAAGCGTTTTCGCCGTCGGTTTTATCGGAACGTTGCGCAATGTCGATCAAAGAACGGGACAATTGACCGCAACGTTTCAATCGCAGCTTTTGGACATGGTTCGGCAGGACATCGAAGAAGCCTGGCCCGAGGTGGAAGAGCGGATCAATCAGTATTGCCATTCCTATTCGCTTCGGTCGGAGTTTCGGCTGACGGTTATCAACCGACAAGGTCGCGTGCTTGGCGATTCGGAATATCCAGCGGAAAAAATGGAACCGCACAATACGCTGGACCGTTTGGAAATCATCAATGCTCTGGCCGGTCGGCAGGGGGAATCCGTCCGCGTCAGTGACACGAAACATGTGAAATACCGCTATTTCGCCGAACCTGTTTGGTACAATAACGAAGTGGTCGCCGCCGTTCGGGTTGCGGTATCGTCCCGCACGAACAAGACCGCGTGTTTGAGCGGTTTTACCAGGCGGATACGTCAAAAACCGGTGACAGTCGCGTTCGCGGCACCGGCTTGGGGTTGGCCATCGTCAAAATGCCGTCGAGCGGCTCAACGGTACGGTGACGCTGACCAGTCGTTCCGGTTACGGCACAAACATGACCGTCTGCATCCCGGTCGTTTTCGTAGAATGACGGAATTAAGCTTCCGCCGGAAAATTTTATCCCCAAGGTATTGGAAGCCCTCTATTCCAATAACAGTCTGTTGAGTTCCTTGTTGAAATCGGTTATATCGGAAAAAAAGTTGGGATAAGCTTTTTTCATCTTTTTGATGGAGTCCACCGACACCAGGACAACCTGAGTTTCGTTGGTCCGGCAACGGAAGGACTCTTCAAAAGTCCGATACACGGCATTGGCTTCTTCTTCCTGTCCTTTGACAAAACCGTATCTTTTGACGAAAGGTTGATTTACGTAGGATTCAAGAATCCAATACAGCACTTTCGATGAACTCGAGAGAGAATATGGAACTACATGTTTGGTTGCAAGGACCAGCCTCAGAGAAGCCAAAATGGATTGCCCGTCAACATAATCCTTGAGAAGTTGCACCAATTCCCGCTTGGTCACATCGCGGAATGCTGCGTGGGGTTGTTCGCCTTCCTCAAGGGCGAAGATGGCACTGACCAGTTTGAAAAAATCAAGCCATTTCGGCGAACCCTGGCTGAATTTGAGCGATTCGCGAAAAAAAGTGCCAACCGTTTCAACGGCGGTTGCCCACAGGTGCTGAAGCCGGGTGCGAAGCTGAATCTCAATCAACAAGCCGTCGTAATCGGGTTTTTTCGTGTTGACGTTCGAGTAAACCAAATGGATTCCGCGATACCCTGACTCCTGCGGCTCGACGATGTAGTCCTTTTTGCGGCGAAGGACGTGCTTCACCTTCGATCTGTCGTATTTTTTTTCCAGTTCGCGTACTTTCGCCACATCACCGACAATTGCCCGCAAACCGCCGATGTCCTGCATTTCGCCGAGTTTCATCACACGTTGGCGATTTTTGAGTTTGTCAATGATCGTCGGTGTCCGTTTGAGACGCTGGGCGACAATGCCATGTTTCGGGTCGATGGTTTTGACGTACTTCCGCAATGTCGTCTGAAAAGCGTTCATCGGTTCCAGGTGCATTGACCGCCAATCATTCAACTCCCCCAGTGCTTCGTCGCGTTCCTGTGGGGTAATGTCATCGGCGATGAGCATCTTGCCGATTCGGTTGACTGATCCCCGCGTATATTTCGGTGTCATGGTTGTACGATAGTTTGGGGGGTTATTCCTATAACACCATCCGGCTATTTGACATAAACACACAACTATTGCGTCTGCGCAACCTTCGATCCAACAGTTTGCGGCTGGCCGGCACGGGCGATTGCACCGCGCATTTCGGTGTCCGACTGGATGTTCCGCAACTTGTAGTATTCGAGAATCGGCAAGGAACCGACATTGAGCGCGTCGCTGATCGCCTTTGGTACTTCGGCTTCAGCCTCAACGACCTTGGCGCGGTTTTCCTCCATTTTGGCGAAATTTTCCTGCTCGGCGGCCACGGCCAGGGCACGACGGCCTTCCGCTTTAGCCCGCGCGACTTTCGTGTCCGCTTCGGCCTGATCGGCCTGCAATCTCGCCCCGATGTTGTCACCGACGTCGATGTCGGCAATGTCAATCGAAACGATTTCAAATGCCGTTTGCGAGTCGAGTCGCCGTTCGAGCACGGTTTTCGAGATGCGTTCGGGACTGGCCAGCACTTCGCCGTGTGTTTCCGACGAACCGATTGCGCTGACGATGCCCTCACCGACACGGGCGATGATCGTTTCTTCGGTCGCCCCGCCGATCAATTGACGGAGGTTCGCCCGAACGGTCACGCGGGCTTTGACCTTGAGCAAAATGCCGTTTTTAGCAACGCCGTCGAGCATCCGTTCACCGCCAACCTGCGACGGGCAATCGATGACCTTCGGATTGACGCTCGTTTGCACGGCTTCGAGCACGTTTCGACCAGCCAAGTCGATGGCGGCGGCCAGCTTGTAGTCGAGGTCGACGATTTTCGCCTTGTTCGCGGCGATCATCGCCCGAATGACCTGCAAAACGTTGCCGCCTGCGAGATAGTGCGCCTCCAGCGATTTCGAGGTCACGACCCGGGTGTCGAGTCCGGCTTGCACGGCCATGATCTTCGCCCGAAGAATCACCGCCGGATTGACTTTCCGGAAGGTCATGCCGAGCAGGTCAAACAGGCCGATGCCCGCCCCGGTCATTACCGATTGAATCCAAAGCGGAAAAAACCTGGCAAAAAGTGCCAAAAGCACAATCAAAAACAGCAGGACGATGCCAAGAACGATAAACAGAGCAACTCGACCGGGATCGACCTGCTGTTGGGCAAAAATCAACATGCCGGTACTCCGGCCAATCATGACTTCAAACATGCGAAAACCTTTCATTAATATCAACGATCAACCCGTCGCTTACACTCCGGGCTGCTATTTCTAGTGGTAATCATGGCGTGACCACCCAACCGCGTCACAGGGTGACGCGGCTAACGTTTGACCGCTTACTTTATACGCGACTCTGATTTATGTGGCTAACATGCCCATTGCTTACACCAAACGTATCTACACAACGTTTTTCAATCTTCTCAACAGATGAAACAGATTTTTGATAGCATGTAGAAACGAATAAGATAGATAAAATATATCAATATGACAAAATCAAATTTTTTAAAATAAAAAATTGATATTGAAAAGCATCTTTTTTATTCTCTCTATTTTATGATAATGATTCTACCTATTTTCTCTATCTGTTTCATCTGATACATCTGTTGATGACTTGAAGTAGGAATATTTGTGTAGATATTTTTGGCTTACGCGACGGGCTCTGATTATTGCATTACGCCAGTTTTTTGGCTTCTTCGTTGAAGAACTTGACGCACTGGGAAATTTCCGGCACGGAATTGTCCCAATTGTATTCGTATTCAATCGAAAATGGCCCCTTGAATTGCTGGGCTTTCAGTTCGGCGAGAATGGCCGGAACGTCGGCAATACCGGTGCCCCACGGAACGTCATGGCCGTCTTTGAGGTCTTTGAAGTGGAAGCTGATGATGCGTCCTTTGAGTGCCTTGATCGCATCGAGCGGATTGATCTCGCTGCGGAGCCAGTGACCGGTATCGGCGCAGGAGCCGACGCGGGGACTGAGTCCTTCGAGTTTTTCGAGAACGAGTTTATAGTCCCAGTAAATCGACGGTTTCGGGTGATTGTGCAGGGCGATGTTGACTTTATATTCGTCGGCCATTCTGCTTAATCTTTCGAGTTGGTCGAAACCGGGTTCGGTGCAAAGGGTTTCAATGCCCATGTCAAGGGCGAATTCAAACGTGTCGCGGCCAACGCCGGTCACGCCGAAGCAGACGATTTTCACGCCGTGGTCGGCCAGGATCGTCTTGGCCAACAGCCGCTGCTCTTTGTTCAAACCGGGGCCAAGACCGGCACCTTCGTCTTTGGTCAGGCGTTGGCCGGGAAATCCTTCGATGACACGCAAGCCCATCGAGGCATTTTTTTGCACGGCTTCCAGGAAGCTGAAGCGGTTGAAGGAGTAAGCCTGGCAACCGAGTCGCCAGCCGAGCAAATCCGCCCAGGGTGCGCCGCCGGAATAAATTTCGGCGGATTCCTGCGCGAACGAGCGGACGGTTCCGAGTGTGGCCGCGACACCGGCAAGGGCGGCAGTCGATTTCAACATGTTGCGACGATTCATAAGTTTCCCTTTCAATTCTGTTGTCAATTGTTTCAAGTGTGCGACAATCGCAATAAGAGGTTAATTGGAAAGCATTATATCAGATTTGCAAAACAAATAAAAGAGTTGGTGAAAAATTGTATGGCAAATTATTGAGAAAAACGCAAACTCCTGTTATTGCTATAGTTATCAAAAAGTCGTAAAAATTTTGTGGTGTATCAAAGCGAGATTTTACGTTGGCGGAACGGAATGTTTTTTCGATGGTAGCCAAGCCCGATCAAAACTGGTAAACTCATTCTTGTTCGCAATCTTACGATTGCGGCTCTGATTGCGCGTTCCAAGGCGGCGCGGCTCACGATCCTCATTAATCACCTTATGGAGCATGGCCATGAAAAAACTTTCACTGACATTTTTGTTGACCGCTTTTGTGTTGTCGATTTTCCCTGCAATTTTTGCCCAAGACGCACCGGGATATACGGACGGGCCGTTTTTGCCGAACTCGCAATGGCGGGTGCATGACCAGGCACGTCCGCAACCGAAAATCGTCAAACCCGGTACAGGTGACATTGGCGTCACGGCACCGGACGACGCCGTTGTGTTGTTCGACGGCACCAATCTCGACGCATGGCAACGAACCGACGGGCAACCCATCGGCGACGGTATCGTGGACGGTGCCTTCGACATTGTCAAAACCGGACAACTTTGCACAAAAGCGGAGTTTGGCAATTGCCAGTTGCACCTCGAATGGGTCACGCCGTTGGGACCGGAAGACCGCATGAATTGGGGCAACAGCGGCGTCTTTATGATGGGACTATTTGAATTGCAGGTCATCGAATCGTGCGACAGTTTCATTTACGCCGACGGTAACGCGGGGTCGATTTACGGCCAATTCCCGCCGCTGGTCAATCCCGCCCGTAAGCCCGGCGAGTGGCAAAGTTTCGACATTTTCTTCACTGCCCCGACATTCGACGGTAACAAAATGCTGACTCCGGCGTATGTGACCATCGTTTATAACGGCGTGGTCGTGCAGAATCACCAGGAGATTCTCGGAACCACTTTGCACAGGGCACTTCCCGGCCCCTATCCGGTGCAAACCAAAGGCCCGGTTGCACTTCAGGATCACCATTCCGGCGTCAAATTCCGCAATATCTGGATTCGGGAGATTGAGTGAGGAGGAAGAAGCGGATATTTCGAGAAAATCATCTGCGTGCAAAAATCAATTCAACAAAGGCCAAACCATGAAACGAACATCACTATTTTTTCTCTGCATGACATTGATCTTATCTGCAAACGCATTGGCCGATCAACCGTCATGGCACACGTCGCTGTTTTTCAATAACGGCGGGATATGGGAAAGTCGCATTCCCATTGATTTTGAGAATCGCGGCACCACCGAACTGGCGGGCTTTCCCATCGCCGTGCCGTTGCCGGAATTACCGGCATCCGACGAGCGTATTCTCCGTGTCGTGCGTGCCGACGGCCAGGAAGTGATTTACGGAACCGGCTGGCAAAATGTGGAAAAAAATGGAGGTATTTACGCCGGTATCGTCCTTTATGTCCCTGTGGACGCCAAGCCCGGCGAAACGGTGCGGTATTATCTTTATACGAATCTTCGCGGAACGACGGATTTTCGACACCTTTACCTGCCGGAACAGGATAAGCTTGATTTCAAGGCAACAATCGAAAACGGTGGTTTCGATCAGGCGACCGGTTTTGCGCCGGATGGATCATTCGATTACGATGGCGTAGTACCGGAATATTGGAAATTCGACGAACAGGACGCAACGCACCGGGTTTTCTGGAGCGACGAGAACCCGTATTCCGGGACACGTTGCATCAAAACCGTCGTTGCGGAAGGTGCCGAGCCGACTTGGATTTCCGTGCGACAAGACCGCATTTTGATTCGCCCCGGTGCGAAGTACCGCTTTTCCGGCTGGGTGAAAGGAGAAAACATCAACGGCACCTCCGGTTGGTACATCCACGTCGGACCGGAAGGCGAGCAATTTACCATTTCGCCGATGGCAACGACGAACGAGAAAACTTTCGATTGGAAGAAAATCGAAGTCGAGTTTACCGCTCCGCAAAACGCTCTCGTGGCCGATGTCGGAACCGTGTTGCGCGGCACCGGCACCGCGTGGTTCGACGACGTGCAACTCGAACTGCTGGACGAGAGTGAAGCTGCCGTTACCGTAACCGTCGGCAACTATGAACACTGCCCACTCGAGGTTTATCCCGATTCCGATAATTTTCGAATGTGGTCGTCCGGTGATAATCACGCCCACCCGAACGGTTACGAATGTCGTTCGACGTTCTGCATCATCAACGACAGTGATGCGGAGATCAGCAATCCGTCGGTGATGTTCGACCTTCGTGCTTCGTTCGCACACGGTCGGGTTGGGCTGCCGACGGACATCCTCGTGCAAGACTCGTTGCGTCAGCGCGTGCCGGGCAAATTGCTCGACCCGATTCAACGTCAGGCCATGGCGACGCTCTCGGCCATTCCGCCGCGTTCGATCAATTACGTTCACGTTTACTATCGCATCGACGAGCAGAATGCCGCGCAAGTTGATTTCACAAACGCTGCGACGCCCGGCACGGAAAGTACCGCGCATCCCGATCTGCAAAAACAACGCGACCCTTACGAGGGCTATCAAAATATCGCACAAAACGGTGGTTTTGAAACCCTGCGAAACGGACGTGCCGTTGCGTGGCAGGGGGAAAGTCAACTGGAGACCGACCCCGACATCGTGCGATTCGGCGACGCGTGTGCCCGAATTGACATGGCGGAACGCGACGCGGGGAACTGGCGGGGATTCCGTCAAACGATTCCCGTGACCGGCGGACGGGCGTATCTGGTGTCCGCGTGGTTGCGTTGCCGGGACATGCCCGGCGGAGCACGTGTTCACATCCATTTTCACAAGCAAGACGGTTCGTTCACCGCGTCGCAAGGCATGACCTCGCTCGACAAGGAAATTCGCGGAACGACCGATTGGACGCTTTGCTCGCAGGTGCTCACCACTCCGCCGGACGCTGCGACGATGGTCATTCACCTGACGGCCAATCAGCCCGGCACGCTGTGGCACGACAATATTACTGTGTTGGATTCCATCATGGCGGAGTTTGTCGAAGCGAAAAGTTTCTATCCGCTGCCATCGAGTTGGTTCCAACAAGGACTTTCCCCGGAAGAAATTCAGATACTTCGTGAAGAACAACAGGCACGATATGCAAAACCGGTTACCGCGTGGCAGGTGCCGGCGGTGATGAAAGTGTTCCCGCAATCGATACCGCCGCAATCGGTGATTGACGCGAACAACAAGGGCGAACTCGTCGCCCGAATCAGTGCCGCCCGCAATGAGAAGGAACCGCTGCAACTGGCCGTGCGGTCATTTTCGCCTTGTGCCGTTGCGGTTTCCGATTTGGTTGACGCAAACGGGAACAAGCTGCCGGCACCGGAAATTGCGGTCGTCGGTTACGTGCCGATTGATTACCCGTCGAACTATTATAACGACACCGCTCCGAAATGGTATCGCAAGAATCCGCGTTCGTCGCCGGGCTGCGACGGTTGGTCGGGACTTTGGCCCGATCCTTTGATACCCGGTAACACCATTGATCGAATGCGCCACAACATCGGTGGCACCGATGCGTTTTGGCTGACTTGGTCGATTCCGAAAGACGCCGTCGCGGGAGTGTATAAGGGAACCATTTCGTTCTCGTATATCGAGCCGAAACAAACCGATGAGCAACCTTTCGACATGCCGGTCGAAGTGACGGTTTACGATTTCACCTTGCCCGACGCAAGCGGCGTCAGCGCGACTTACGACGCACGCTTCACCGGCCCCACGGGAATTTGGGGACGTGATGTTTACCAGCGCGGCGTCGAAATCATGGCCGCCAACCGTCTCGAGCCGGACAACGTGCAACCGGCACCGCGAGTTTCGTTCCGCAACGGTCGCTTTACTTTCGATTGGACGGAGTTCGACAAATCGGCGGCCCATCTGTTCGATGATTTGCACATCAAATTCGTTTACACGCCGCAGTTGTTTTACCTTTTCGGTTGGGGACACCCGCCGAAAGACTTTTACGGCGAAAAACCCTACGACGGCGAGTGGCCTTTCAAAGACGTTGACCGCCGCGTATTGCGACCGGAGTACAAACAGCGTTATCAGGCCGCGCTGCGCGAATTTTGGAATCACGTCAACGAAAAAGGCTGGGCGGAGCGTTTCGTGCTGTACATTTCCGACGAGCCGAATTATTGGGATGAACCGCTCAAGCAACAGATGATCGCCCTTTGCGAAATGATCCACGAGGTTGACCCGGCAATCCCGATTTTCAGCAGCACATGGAGCTATATTCCCGAATGGGCCAACGCGATCGACGTTTGGGGCATCGGTCATTACGGAGTTGTCAAGCCGGAAAAAATGCGGGAAATCCGCGAAAGCGGCTCGCGCATCTGGTTCACGACCGACGGCATGATGTGCCTCGACACGCCGTATTGTGCGATTGAGCGTCTGTTGCCGCACTACTGCTTCAAGTACGACGCGGAGGCTTACGAATTTTGGGGCATCGGCTGGCTGACTTACGATCCCCGGCAATACGGCTTTCACAGTTTCATCCGGCAATCGTCGATCCCCGGCGAGTATTATTACGTGCGTTACCCCAACGGCGACGGGTATTTGTTGTACCCGGACATTGTGAGGGACGAGGGGTTAGGGACGAGGGGCGAGGGAATGAATACTAACAACTCGCCACTCGCCACTCGCAACTCAATGCTCACAAGCATCCGTTTCGAGCAAGCCCGTGAAGGCGTCGAGGATTACGAATATTTGAACCTGCTGCGTTCTCGCATCGAACAAAGCGAAGCATCGCAACCGGGCAACGCGAAAGCACAGGCGGCCAAAGCGGTGCTGGAAGAAGCGATGACGCTGGTCGATTGCCCGGCGGATATTGGCCGCTATTCAACCCGTATTTTGCCCGACCCACAACGGCTGGAAACAATCCGCGACAGAGTCGCCCGGACGATTGAGAGTTTGTAGCCCGGAAGGGACGACGTTTGCGTTGATTTTTTTGAATCATTATCAAACCACCGATTTTGCTCTTGCGCAAAATCGGTTTTTTTGTTAAAATTGCCGTGATTTTCCAATACTCTTATTTTGTGTTCAAATATCATGTCCTATCTCAAGTTTCTTATTCCCCGTATTTTGATTCTTGCGGTCGTGCTGGCGGTCGCCTGGTTTTCGTTGAACATGGTCATTCGGCGGACGCTCATTGCGACGTGGCAGGAGCAAACCGGTACGCAGCTTGAAATCGGCGATGTCAAAATTCACCTCGCTCCCACGCAACTTGAATTGACCGATCTGACGGTGACGACCCTCGGTGACAAACCTGCGAAGCTGGCAACCGTCGAACGGTTCAGTATTCAATTCGACCGTAATGAGTTGTTGCGACGGCGGTTCCTGGCCGACGAAACGCGACTGAGCAACATCAAACTCGAACTGTCCGGGCTGAGCGAGAACAGTCTTGATTTGACCGAGTATTGGAACGACGCCCAAACGCAATTCGATCTCATCGCGGGGCAGGTGCGGAAAATTCCGCTCGACGAGTTGATGGCGAGCAACCTCGACGAAGCGGCGAAGCAGATCGCGAAAAATTTTGAGACATACAATTACAGCGAACAACTGAAACAGCGTTGGGGCGGCGAGGTCGAAACGTTCAAGAAGGACGCCGACACGATCAAAGGCCGACTCGACGCGATCAAGCAGCATCTCAGCAATGCCGAAAAAACGCAGAACATCATTGATGCGGCCAAAGGTGTGCTGCTCCAAATCGACGCTTTGGCCGCTGAATTGAAAAGTCTGGAAATCGCCGTGCCGGAGATCGAGAAGAAGCTGAAAGCCGACCGCGATGCGTTGACCGGTGCCGTGCAACAGGATCAAGCGAAACTCGAAACACTGAAGCGGCAGAAGATTGAGCCGGTGGATTTTTCGGAGTATGTGCTCGGCGGTGAAATGCGGGAACGACTGACCGGACTGATCGCCTGGATTGACTGGGGCCGCACGCAAGTTCCGGAAAATGACACACACTGGCTCGACCAAATGCAATTCTTTTCAAGTAAGCGGTTGCCGGGAAAGAATGTTGTGCTACCGGGCATCGAATCACGACCCGAAGTGCATTTCGCAGGCATCGGCATTGACGGCCAGGCGATGCTCTGGGGGCAGCCGGTGTATTTCATCGGCGGCATCCGCGATTACTCGAACCAACCCCGAAAGATGACCAAGCCGATAGTGCTGCGGTTTTGCATCTCGAAAGAACCGCCCGACAAGTTGACCACGGATGATTACCTCCGCATGTTGGCCGAGCACGAACCGCAAAACCTGTTTCAATTTGATCAGATTCGCATCGATCAACAACTGCAAACACCAAGCACATCTCAGACTGGTTTGCAGAATGTCAATTCGATTTTGGAGCTGGGGCAAAATGCAACGACCATCGACTTCTTCCGATTGCCGGAAACGATGATTGTTAGTGACGAAAACCGCAACCTGGTGCTTGACCTGCCGACGCTGTACGTCACGGCGATGTTCGACCGGACAGGGGACGTGCCGCATGACCGCTTCCTGATTTCGTGCCCGGAGTACCATTTGCCGCAGCGCGTGCTGGGCAATCCGCAGCAACTTGCGTTTGCCGTCTCGCCGGGCGTGTCGCAATTTCGTGCCGAACTCGACATCACGGGTGATTCGCTTACCGGCAATCTTACGTTGTTGCAATCGCCGATCACGATTCAGGCGAAACTCCCGTCGAAAATGCAGGGTACGCCTATGGAACGTGCGCTCGCTGCATCCACCCGCGCACTCGACACCATTCAGGCCGAAATCGATATCGGCGGGACGCGAACCACCCCAACTTATACGTTTCACTCGAACCTCGGCGACCGCCTCGCCTCGCAGGTCGAACCTCTCTTGCAACAGGAATGGGGGCAGATCAACGGCAAACTCACATCACAGTTGAACCAGCAGATCACAACTTCCATCAACCTGCTCGACGCCGTGGCGGCCCAGGAAATCCAGCCGCTGCTCGATAACCTCAAACTGGAACACGGCCAAGTGACCGCCGCATTGCAACAGGGCAACCTCGACATTGACCAGTTGCTTCGCTCGCAATTGTACCGGTTCCCTGAAGATCAGCAGCAGCAGATTCAGGATATTCTCGCCAGCCAGCTCGGACAATCATTGCTCCAACGTAGCTCGACGAATGGTACGCCCGGCGGCGCAAATTCCACAACAGGAGTCATTGGCCAAGTGTTGCAACAGCAACTCGGTAGCCACATTGGGGATAACGCCGGCGCACAAATCAACGAAAAAGCCAACGAACTCATCAACCAGCATGTCACCCCGGAAGCTCAAAATGCGTTACGCGGCTTTCTTGACAACCTCAATTCACGATCCAATTAATCAAAGTCAATTGATCAGAGCACGACGCGTAAGCGAGTGCCTCAAACAACGGGTAAAACGTCAATGAACGGACCTTTTGTCTTTGTGAAGTCCTTTGTGTGCTTTGTGTTAAATTTTAAACACAAAGGGCACAAAGATTTTACACAAAGGACACAAAGTTGACTTCTGAAATGTCATCTTTTTGGCGTTGTAAGGTATATCATGCCCTTTCAGGGCGAAGGAATCTTGTGCCCTCAATCCGGTCACACCGATACGCTCTATTCTCATCTGTTGTTTCTACGGAACCGCCGTCTCAACGCTCAATCGCCTCAAGCGGCGGAACTCATACACCATCAGGCCAAGGGCGATTGCGGTGGCAATGCCGTCCGAGATGGGAGTGGCGGCCCAAATACCGTCGAAGCCGAAAAAATGCGGCAACACGTAGTACAGCGGGATCAACAGCAAAACCTGGCGAATCATCGTCAACATGAGGGCAATCGAACCGCGTCCGGTCGCCTGAAAGTAGTTCGTGGTGATGATCGTGACTCCAACGCCGGGGAACATCAGCATGAAAATGCAAACGGCACGTTCGGTCAACGGTGCCAGATCGGGCGTTTTGATCAAAAAGGGATACAAGACCCAATGCGGAAATAACAGCACGATTAGCGTGTAACCCGTCCCCAGCAACAAGACGACGCCCAGCATCAAGGCGAACGCTCTGGCAACGCGAGCGTATTTCTTCGCGCCGATGTTGTAACCGACAACCGGTTGGCCGCCCTGACTGATTCCGAGGATGACCGCGAAAATCAGATGAAACATCGACACGCAGATACGCATTGCGGCGATTCCGTTATTGCCTGACCATTGTTCCGTCTCTTCGTAGTGCAGAAACTGGTGGTTGATCAACGCAATGGTCAGGCAAGCGACCAGATTCATCAGACAGGGTGCCAAACCCGTGTGGCAAATCTGTCCGGCACGGGCGAAATCGAGCCGAATGTATTTCAGCCGCCAACGGAGCAGTGAACGACCGGTTAAATAGTACCACGCAAGCCAAACAGATGAAATCGCCTGCGAGAGAACATTGGCAATGGCCGGGCCTTCGATGCCGGTTTTGAGGACGAAGAGAAAAAACCACGAAAGCACAATGTTGGCAATCGCCGAGATGATCAGCGTGACCATGGCGATATGCACTTTGCCTTCGCTGCGCAGGAAACTGTTGATGCCGAACGACACCTGATTAAAAAACGTGCCGAAAATTATGATGCGCAGGAAACGTTTCGCCAACGGCAGTGTCACCGGAGTGGCACCGAAAAAGTACAGCAAATCCTCAATGAAAATCAGTCCGAACACCATAAACAGCAGCGTCACCAGCAGAAACAGGCATAAGGCAACGCCCATCAGACGCTCGGCTTCGTCGATTCGGTTTTGCCCCAAACGGATTGACAACAAGGTGTTGGTGCCGATTCCGATCATCATGGCCGCCGAAAGCATGATCAGCATGATCGGAACCGTCAGCGAGACGGCTGCCAATGCGTCTTCGCCGAACATATAGCTGATGAAGATCAGGTCGATGATGCCGTAGGACATATTGACGAGCATCCCCGTCACAGCCGGCAGCGAAAATCGCAAGAGCAACCGCCCGACGGGCTGTTCGCCCATAAATTTTGCCTGATCTTCACGATTCATCGCCGCGTCACTCTTGTGATTATCCAAACACATCTACACATCGTTATTATCCGCAGATACACGCAGATTTTCGCAGATGTTGATTAAAGTATGATATTCAAGTAGATTCGTAAAACTACGTAAACATACATGGTATTTTTGTTTTTATTTTATTGAAACTAAGCTCGGCTGGATGACCAAATATCTGCGTCAATCGGCGTGTATCTGCGGATGAATATTTGGGTGATTATCCCATTTTGTCAAACGTCAAAGAAGCCGACATCTGAGTCAAGTATAACCGGTATTCGGGTTTTTGACAGACCGGCAACCGGTCAATGAAAATCGTGCGATTTCACCTGTGCATTTCTTCTGCCAGCCGTTGCAGCCCTTCTTCCGTCGAAACGATGGGACGATATCCGAAATCATTTTTGGCACGGGAAATGTCAAACCAATGCGAGCGTGCCAGTTCCATCGCAAGAAAACGAGACATGGCGGGTTCGCCACGAAATTTTAGTAAACCGTACCAGTTTTCAAGAAACAGCCCTTTCAACCAAGCCGACCGATAGGAAACCGATTTGGTAATCAAAGGGAGTTTGGCAATGGTCAGTAGTTCATTAATGAAGTCCCAACAATTGACCGGTTTGCCCTGCGAAATGAAGTAACTGCTTCCTGCAACGGGACTTCCCTCAAATAAAGCGTCCCCAGCCAAGAGATGGGCGTGAGCGGCGTTTTCGACGTAAGTAATGTCAATCATGTTGGTTCCGTCACCGATTCGACGGAGTTTCCCCTGTTTCGCACGGGCGATCAACCGTGGGAAAAGGTGGCAGTCCCCCGGCCCCCAAATCAAATGAGGACGCAAGGCACAGGTCAGCAAGCCATCGCGTCCGTTGGCCGACAAGAGCATGCGTTCGGCAAGGGCTTTCGTTTGGGGATAATGGGCATACGAGTCAGCGGGATAAGGGGCGGATTCGTCAATGCCTTCCTGATTCTTGCCGTTGAAAACCACGCTGGGACTGCTTGTATAAACCAGTTTTTTGACGCCGTTTTTGACGCAACCGTCGATAACACAAAGGGTTCCAAGCGTGTTTGTCTCAAAAAACGGTTCCCAGCGACAGGAAATGCCCGCTACTACAGCGGTGTGGTAAACTATATCAATGCCCTGACAGGCTTTTCGCATATCAGCCAAAAGACTCACATCGCCCAATTGAACGTCAACTTCCAGCTGATCGAAAAATGGATGATGGTTTCGGCAAAAAACGCGAACCTTATCGCCCCGGGCCAGTAATTGCCGGACGATATATTGTCCCAAAAATCCGCTGCCACCTGTGACTAGAGCGTACATAAATTAAAGAACATCCGAGTTTGTGTAATCAATACATTTTATCACCAAGAATGTGACTTTATTTAACACACCTTAATCATACGGTGACTTGCCGTCTGTGACAAGTCTTTTCGTAGTCAGTTCAATGATTTTTCTTGACAACAATTCATTCACAACCTAATTTTCAAGGTGTTACTGTTCAAATCCCGCAAAAAATGAATCAAGGCACAAAAAATGACAATTGATACACAAAACAACCAAGCGATTCGAGGTAATCTTGAAAATGCGTTACGTCAAGTTGAATCGACGCAAACCCAATTGACGGCCATCGAAGGCCAGTTGCAGGAAATCAAGTCGCAAATCAACAAAGCTGTTGACACCGTTTTGAAGCAAGCGGAAGTCAACGAACGAAATACTGAAAAGGTACGCAATGATGTAGCCGCTACACTTGGTGAGATGTTCGATCAGATGACGAGCATTGTCAACGGTGCTCGTCATCAAATGTTGCAACCTCAAAATGAGGAACCTACCGCTCAAACTGTTGTTGAAACTCCGCCAGATATCGAAACTCCGACTGTTGATGAAATCCCGACGGAGATAGTATCGGAGACGGAAATTTTGCCAACCGAAGAAACACTCACGGAATCGCTGACCGGAAGTCAGGTCGGCCAACGTGCTTCCGCGTCGCTCAGCGAAATGATTGCAACTATTGACGAAGAGGAGAACGCACCGCAGGAACCGGAACACCACGAAGAAACTGTTGCGACAATTCAAACACCGCCTGATACCGAAGAAAACGCGGAAGCGGACGAAGTGCCGACATGTCCCGGCAGTACGAATTCGTTAAGCGAGTTGCTCGTCAAAGCCAAAGCCGCAGCGGGCGAAACAGATTACGATGATTCAGAATTGATGTCGTTCGACGATAATCTCAACGACGAAGAAGAAGACCCGCAAGCTGTCAGCGAATTGTTGAAAAACACCTCCGGCTCGGTCATTGTGAAAAATTGATTCCGTGCCGGTTAAAAAATCTCATACAAACCCTGTTCAACCGGTTTGAGCAATTTGCACGGCAATGGCATTTGCAAGCGACCGGACTATTTCGCGTTGAAACCGAACCGTATATTCTGTCCGGTCACTGCGCTACGCGTGTTTCTTCTGCCGCACCGCAAAGTTCCCGGCTGTTATTGAGGATATTACATGATCGTCCCGTTCAGGCGAGTCGTGGTCAGACTACTGGGTTTGTCGGTCATCCAGATACGTTTCCATTCCAATTCCGTTTGACGCAACTTTTCGGAATCGGACAATTCTGGTTGCGTTGTCGTCGTTTCCTCAACTTTGTGCGTACTTTCCGCAATCACTTCCGCCGGGAAAACATGGCAGGTCACGGCCAGGCAAAACGTGTCGGGGGTGTCGTGTATTCTGGTTCCTTTGGG
>Ga0082212_10003743_pt1 | contig 21413 bp, 17 predicted proteins | sample TergutNt197P3_FD_71548 | JGI IMG/M metagenome (GOLD analysis project Ga0082212, IMG submission 71548) | Neocapritermes taracua P3 segment gut microbial communities from Petit-Saut dam, French Guiana - Nt197 P3 | ecosystem: Host-associated > Arthropoda: Insects > Digestive system > Gut ... | reverse complement strand
CCCGCCCCCCCCCCGCCCCCCCCCCCCCCCCCGACCTTGATCGCTACTACCCCACCACCGCCCTCATAACCGCTTACGACATTATCTTTTTCTGGGTGGCGCGGATGATCATGGCGGGGCTGGAGTTTACCGGCAAGGCGCCGTTCCGCGATGTGTACATTCACGGGCTGGTGCGGGACAAGCAGGGGCGCAAGATGAGCAAGAGCCTGGGCAACGGCCTTGATCCGCTGGAACTGGTGGACGAGTTCGGGGCGGACGCGCTCAAGTTTACGCTGGCGTTTATGTGCGCGCAGGGACAGGATGTGCTGGTTGACCGGGAATCGTTTAAAATGGGTTCGCGTTTTGCCAACAAGGTCTGGAACGCCAGCCGCTTTATTCTGATGAACCTTGAGGGACGCAGCCTGATCGCGCAGCCGGCGCTGCTTCCCGTTGACACCTGGATCTATTCGCGGCTGAACAGCGCCGCCAAAGCGATGGAAGAGACGTTTCTTTCGTACCGCTACAACGATGCCGCTCTTACCGCCTATGAATATTTCTGGAACGATTTTTGCGACTGGTATGTCGAGGCAAGCAAGCTTTCGGTAAAGACCGGCGAGGACAGCGCCCATAACGCCGCCGAAAAGGATCGCGCCGCCACGGTGCTGCTTGATGTGCTTTCCGAATCGCTCAAGCTTTTGCACCCGCTGCTGCCTTTTGTTACCGAGGAAATTTACGGTAAACTGCCCAATGCCGAAGGGCTATTGATCACTTCTCCGTATCCGCAGTTTGACGAGCGGCGATGCGACGAAGAGGGCGAGCGGCGTTTTGCGTTTTTACAGGAGTTGGTGCGGATGATCCGCACGCTGCGAAGCGAATGTACGATTACGCCGGACAAGAAATTGCGCGTGCTGGTGCGAGCCAGTGGCGAACAAGAGGAGACGCTGCGGCACAACGAAGCGCTGGTAAAATTATTGGCCGGTATTAACGTGCTGGAAGTGGTGGATGGCGCGGCACGCCCGGAGGGTTCCATCGGCATGGCGGGCACAGGGTTTGAGGTGTTTGTGTTTATCGCCGAGGCGGTGGACATTGCCGCACTCAAACGCAAATTTACCAAAGACCTTGAACGCGACCATTTGTTCATCCAGAACCTTCGTTCAAAACTGGCAAACGAGCAATTCGTCAAAAACGCCCCGCCGGAACTGGTTGCCGCCGAAAAGGTGAAACTGGAAGCGGGTATTGCACGCTGCGGAAAGATTGAATCTTATCTGCATGATCTGTAAAATAAAGTTCAGATGACTACCGAAGAAATGCTGCGCCTGAAGGGGACACACCTTGCCCCCTATATGCAGCTCGCTACCTATCTCATCGGCAAATCCAGAACAGGCGGCGGCAACATGTTCAGGCATCAGCTTGACACCATGTCGATTCTTATCGACTACGGCTACATCGATTCCATTTTGCTCAAGGCGGCGACTGTTCACGATGTTTTTGAGGATATTCCCGATTTTAACCATAACCTCCTGCTTTCCATTGATTACGAAAGCCACCAGGTCTATGAGCTTGTCCAGGAAGTGACCCGCAGGAACGGGGAAACCAAGGCCGAGTTCCTGACACGCATTTTTGAAACAGGATCACATAACGCGAAGATACTCAAGGTTGCCGACCGAATCTCAAACATGGTTTCCCTTGGCTTTATCAACAGTATCGAATTTGTCAGCCGCTATTCCGACGAGACCGAGCGTTATGTTTTTCCCATCGCACAAATGGTGGATAAAAATATGCTGAAAGAATTGAGCGATCTGGTGGAATCGCGGCGCAAATTTGCCGCCGATCTTGATCAGATCAATTCGAAAGAGCTGTACGTCGACACATCACGTTTTATTTAAACGCCTGAAACGCTTCGGCGATTTTTTCCCAAATAATGCGGTCTGTCTCTTCTTCCAGAGGAGCCGCCGGAAAATACTCAACTATATCCGCAGCTTCGAAAATTTCCCAGGCTTTGGCGAGCAGCGGGTCTGCCGTGGCATAATCGGCGGGAAAAGCGCTGGGGAAGTTGCCGGGAATTGCACCCAATGCCTCTTCCAATACCTGTTTCCTTCCGGCGATGAAGGCAAGAAAAGTCCAGGCTTCATCGGGCAGTGTACAGCCGCCGGAAATACCGGCGTATACCCCCGAAAGGGCGAGGCGGTTTCCCCCCGGCGCCATCTGCGGCATCGCCGTGATGCCAAAACCAAAGCCGTCTATGGTACTCTGCAAAAAAGATATGTCGCGCGACGATGCCGCCAGCATGGCGATGTTTCCTGCGGCAAATTCCTCAAGCCGCTGTGCGCCGGCTTTATCGAAACTGTCCGGCGCCAAAAGCCCCTCGCGGTATAGCTGGCCGAAAAAGGCAATGGTATCGTTCGCCGTTCTGGAAAGTACCGCTTCTTCCGCGCCGGCCTGACGCAGATTCCCGCCTGCTGCCCACACCCAGGGGTAAATGTCGCGGCGCAGAGCCAGGGGATCGGCTTCGCTCAGACCCAGCGCCAGCGGGGAAGGCCCGTTCAGCGCGGCAACAGCACGGGCTGCGGCGAGAAATTCCGCGCGGGTTTTGGGCGGGCGGTCGCAGTTTGCCGCTTGCAAAATGCCGATGTTGTAGAAAAAAAGGTCCATAAACGAAACCAGCGGTATTACCCATTGTCCTGCCGGGGTTTCGCTGTGAATGTAGGGTTTGAGCGAGGCGAGTGCGGACTCTGCCATCAGGCCGCTGATTTCGCTGTCGTCAAAAAAGACAATGTCAGCGTCGGCGCTCTGGACTACCTGTATCCGCAGATCGGGGTATTGTTCTTCAAATTCCCTGACAAGCGCGCCGAACACATCCGCGCCAAAAAATTGTATACCCTGCTGCGAAACGGAAATATCTGTTCGGCGAAACCTTTCGACGCTTCTGAATATCTGACCGGAAGCGATTATAAGGAGAACCACAACAACGGCAATAAAGAGAAAAATGTCGATTCGGTTACCGCCGGGAATACCTGCGATAAAAGATCTCGACTTTTTGATAAAATTCCGGCAATAATCAATCATGTTTATCAAACGCCCCCTGCACATCCTTTCAGGCAAGCTTCGTCCCAAACGGCGGCCGGTTGAAAGAATGAAAGAAAAATGGGTCGCGGACTTTTCCAAACCGGAAAAATCCTGCTTTGATATTAAACCAGAAATTTCCCATAATGCCAATCTTGAAAACGGCTCGTTGTTCCTGGGCCTGAAAAAGAAAAACTCCATGACCTGTCTTGAGACAGCAGATCGCGTCTATGTGGATCAGTATATTGACGCCCGTTTCCGTTTTGATGATCTTGGCGGTCACTGCGCTGCGGGTGTAATGTTTCGGATCATTGAGCGGGGAACATATTACCTTGCCCTTTTGTCCAGCAAGGGATATTTTCGCCTGGATGCGGTTACCAAAGATGCTCCCCAGCCGCTTGTCGGCTGGACAGAAACGCCGGGTTTTAGCCAGGACGGCGTCAGTCTCGGGATAATTGCCCGGGGCGACCACTTTATTTTCCTGCTTAACGGGAAATGGATAGCGGAGGTTCGGGACGACTCCATTCCGGGCGGACATTTGGGTTTTGCCCTTGTGTCATACGATACGGACAGTGAAGAGGAAGATATTACCGAGTTATATTCGCCTGGTGAACAGCCCCCTCTGGATACGGAAAAAGAAAACTATGTCTGCAAAGCCTGGCTGGATTTTCTGCAGGTGGATTCCCGGCAGGGAGCCGTGGGCGTACAGTACCGGAAGTGGGACAACAACGGAGAAATAGGCGTGGAGAGCCGCTTGCGGCTTGCGGAAAGTTATGCCGCCCTTGAACGTTTTGCCTCTGCTTACGATCAGATACTCAAGGTATGGAAACAGCGGGAAGATGCCGCCCGAAGCGTTATGGCAACCTTCACGGATATGCGCGGCAGAGGCGAACTGATTTTTGCCGCCAGGATGGTTTTCCGGTTGGGGCAGTATGAAACTGCACAGGAGTATATTGACGCCTGTCTTGCGATGGGGGAAGGCGGCGCCGACGGACTGGATGCGCTTACCGAAAAAGCGATAATTCTGAATGTCCAAAACAAGTACGACGAACTGGCTGCATTTCTTCCCGATTATATCAAGCGGATAAATGCCGAAGAAGATTCAACAAAACTGCCGCCGCTGTACGGGCTGCTTGGGCATGCTTTCTGGAACCTGAACGACTACAGGGCAGCCGCCAATGCCTGGGATATGGCGTTTAGCCTTAACGGGAACAACGGGTTATACGCCGTCAAAGCCGCCGATGCCTATGAGATGCTTGGTAAAAATGCAGAAGCGCTGCAGCGCCGCCTGGACGGAGGGAATTGCCTTTTGCAGCAGAAAGAAACCGACGAACTTGGGGTGCTTGTTCCCAAGCTGCTTGCCGTTGGTAAAAAAAGCTGGGAGGCGCATGCCCTTGCCGGCAAGTGGGCATTTGTCATTGGTGATTTTAACCGCGCCGAGGCTGAGCTGGTGGTATCTGACGGACTTAGACGCGCGTTAAATGCAAAAACCAAAGCCGCAGCAGGGAGCAGCGATAAAGCATCTGCGAAAAAAACAACCGGGGCAGAGAATAAAACCGCAAAAGGTAAAACACCTGCCGGCAAAACGTCCGCAGAAAAGACAAAGGCGAAGCCGAAAGCGGCTGCAAAGCCAGCTGCGAAAAAACCGGCTGCCAAAGCGCCTGCGGCAAGCCGGGGCAAGGTAATACCGTCACCCAAAACAACGGCCAGGCCAAAAGCGCCCAAAGTCAAAAAGACACCAAAAAAGAAATAGAACTAATTTCCCCCCTCGCTGCGGTACTTGCCGGGGCTTAAGCCGGTGAAGGACTTGAATATTTTTGAGAACCAGCTTTGATCGTCAAAACAGCACTCACATGCAATGTTGCTGAGGGGAAGGTTGGTTTCCAGAAGCAATTTGGCTGCCTTTTCCACCCTGAGCCGGTTGATGTATCTTGAAAGGTTTTCGCCCATTTCCTCCCTGAAAATGGTACTGAAGTATGGCGCGGAGAGTCCGGCCTCACCGGCGATTTCATTCAGGCTGATCTTTCGGGAAAGGTTTTTTCGAATATACCATTCAGCTTTTCGCATGGCAGAAGCGTGAGGTATGCCGTAAAACAGCGCAACAGAGGCGGCAATGTTTTCTACCATGCCATGCAAAGCGCCTGAAAGTTCTTCAATGGATTTTGCTTCCTGAATTTGAGCGATAAAAAAGGAATTGGTTTCAACAACAGCACCGCCGGAATTTGCCCCTGCCCGGGCAAGCAATACCGCCAGTTCCATCGCCCCAAACTGAATGTGCCGGAAATTATCCTCCCTGCAAACCACCAGCGCCGCCAATACTTCATTGAGCAATTTTTCTGCTTCTTCCCTGTCTCCCCTGCCAAGTGAGGCAATAAGCTGCTGTTCCTTGTCCAGGGGATAAGCGGGCGGAATCGATCCATCGCCGTGCTTTGCCTTGAGTTCGTCGATCAAGGCGGAAATACGGTCCATCTGCTCATGGCGAAGGGCGAGCGTTTGCCGGTAATTTTCGCTGCCGCCGGAAAGAGTGCCGGCGCACAGGAGCAGCATCTCGGCAAGGGATCGAATTTTCTCTTCATCGCTGCCGGGTAATGCGCAGATACGCCGGGCAAATTCTTCCGGGCTGATGGAATCCTGACATCCTGCGGGTGTCTGACATCCTGCGGGTGTCTGACATCCTGCGGGTGTCTGACATCCTGCGGGTGTCTGACATCCTATGGATGTCTTGCATTTTGCGGCAAGCCTGGATTTATCGGGGCGGCCGGTTACATAGCCCGAGCCGCGCAGGAAGCCGTTCGATGCATTCTCATGGTATATCGGACTCACCCAAAATGCCAGGCCAAGTTCACACTGGTAAATACATGAGCAGCCCTTACGAGCCGCTTCCTGCATCGCATCCCGGTGCATTGTGTTGCACATTGCGCCGCTTTCGGCGGAACCAGTGCAGTACCGGCAGATGTTTTCCGTGATGTGGGTATCATCTCCAATGCCGCGCATCTGGTAATTATGGTCGAACACTTCCACATTGCTTCCCATCGCCTGCATATATGTGGCAAGTATTTCCTGCCATTCCGAAGAGATGGTTCTTCCGCTGCTATAGTTCATTTTTCACTCCCGCATCCCACCCTCCGGTATTTACAGGGACTAAAACCGGTATAATTTTTAAATGTTTTTGAAAACCAGCTTTGATCTTCAAATCCGCAGGCCGTGGCAATTTTACTGACAGAATTTTCGGTTTCCCGCAGCATGGTACAGGCATTCTCCACCCTGAGACGGTTAAGATAGCTGGACAGATTCTCCCCCATTTCATCCTTGAAAACCGTACTGAAGTACGGAGCGGAAAGCCCGGAAGCGCCGGCAATTTCCCGCAGGCTGATTTTTCGCGCATAATTTTCCCGGATATACCGTTCCGCTTTCCGCAGTGCCGAGGAGTGGTGCATCCCCTGAAAGGAAAATATTTTATGTGACATTCGTTCTGCAACCATGCACAGATATTCGATAATTTCCCCGGCTGTATGCAGCTCTTCGATCCGCTTTAGATAACGGCTGTTTGTTTCAATCAGTTCCCGGTTGTTCTGGGAATTCGATCCGGCCCTGGACAACATTACCATCAGTTCGACTGCCTTTAGCTTGAATTTGGCAAAATTGCCGTTGCTTGCGGCGTTTAAGCCGTTTAACAGTTCCCGCATTGTGTTGAGGGCTTCGGCATTGTCCCCCCGGCGCAGGCCTGCGATAAGCTGGCGTTCCTGTTCCAGCATATCCTTATCGCTGTTTTCCATCGGGGCGGTCAAGGACGGTTTGCAGTGGGAAATCTGCCGTGCGCAGAGCTGTATCATCCGGGCAAGCGCCCGTATTTCCCCGTCGGTTTTCGCGGGAACAGCATCAATATGCCCGGCAATTTCTGCGCGGGAAATTTCCCCCCGGCAGACCTCGTAGAGCCTGTCCGTGGTTTGCTGCTGTCCGCTGGAGGAAATGGCACTGGAAATAAACGCTCCGGCAAAAAGTTCCCCCGCATAAAACGGACTGGTCCAGAAGGAAAACCCAACCGGGCATGTGTAGATATGCGAACCGCCAAGCCTCCGGGCATTTTTTACTGCGCTGCGGTGCATGGAAGAACAGGGAATTTCATGGGGAGGGATTTTCGCAGCGCATTGGCTGTAACGTTTACAGAGTGAACAAAACAAACCGGAGGTAGGGTGTTTTGAATTTTCGAATGCGATGTAATCCGCTCCCATTACGGCGGTGATGCAATTCGCCGCCTTTTCGTAATGCCGAACAACTTCGTTGGCCATGAACCACAATGGTTCCAAATCTCTTCGTTGAATGATGTGTTGTTTTTTCATAATTTTTTTGTACTGCCTTACAATAAAAAAATAACAAGAGAAATTGTCACAAAACACACCCAGACAGCAGAAATCGGAAAATAAGACATGGTATTGATAAATACTTCAGGGATTATCTGGAATTTTTTTCAATTTGACTGATAAGAGAAGCCATATCCCTTGATAATGGAGCGCAGAGTTTGATTTCACCCTCTGCTGTGGGCAGAAAAAGTTCCGCCGCATGAAGGCCGAGACGGGCAAGGAGCGGTTTTTCTTCCTGCGGATTACCGCGCCAATTTTTTTTAATTGAGGAAAGCAGCACGGGCCTGTCTGCGAACCTTTGGTTCGCGCCGTACAGGGAATCACAGACGATGGGAAAACCAAGCGCCGCCGCGTGAACGCGTATCTGGTGGGTTCTGCCTGTTTCCGGCATGGCTTCAAAGACGCTGTAATTGCCCGCGCTGTACAGCAGCGAAAAGCGGGTAAGGGACTTTTTTCCCCGGTACTTGTCTATGATAGTCATATGCTGTTTGTTGCCGTTGGGAATCAGCGGCAGATCGCAGACATTCTCTTTCCAGGGAGGCCGTCCATAAACAACAGCAATGTAGCGCTTGGTGACAGAACGCCCCTCAAAGGCAAGCGAAAGACGGCGGTGGGCATTCCCGCTTTTGGCGAACACCACCAGCCCCGAAGTTTCCCGGTCTATACGATGGACGGTAAAAATTTTTGGTAAGGACAAAACTTCCGCGACCAGCCTGTCCAGCCGTTTGAGGGATTCATCCCAGCGGTCGCCGCCCACCGAAATGCCGGAAGCCTTGCTGACGGCAATTATGTCCTCATCTTCGTGAATAATGGTAAACGGCGGCGCAGATTTCATGCCTGTTTTCGGGAGCCAGGCTTTATGGCGGGAATCCCCTTTTTGCACAGTTCGCAATCGCCGGCTTCCCAGTTTTTGGCGTCCACTCTGCAGGCGGGGTAGAATGGCCAGGGGATGGTTACGCCCGTTTGCCGCCTGTCCACAATACAGGCAAGGGCGGCGATTTTCGCCCCTCGGCTTTCCAGGGCGGCGGCGCATTCGCCGAAGGATTTACCGGTAGTCACCACGTCCTCGGTGATCAGTATCTTTTGCCCCGGCTCTACTTCAAATCCGCGGCGCAGAACCATCGCCCCGGTATCGTCGCGTTCGGTAAAAAAGGCGGGAAGTCCCAGCTGCCTGCCCAATTCGTAGGCGGCGATAATGCCGCCCATCGCCGGGCCGGCAACGGCGTCGATTTCCAGAGCGCCGGCCTGTATATCCAGCCGGATCTTTTCCGCCACACCGGAAAGCGCCGCCTCTGCCCTTTTGGGGTGTTGCAGCAGCCTGGCGCACTGGAAATAGCGATCGGAATGGCGGCCGGAGCTCAAAAAGAAGTGCCCCTCAAGCATCGCGGAGGATTCTCTCAATAATGTCAGCACACTTTCCATAATTATCCCTCAATATCAACAAGCGAAGCGGCACCGTGATACAGGGAGCGCCGGGCAGCTATTGCCAAAGGGTTATTTCGCAGGGCTGCTATTTCCCCGCGGATGCCCTCTATACGGGTGGATAGCAGATTTCTGTTGCGTTCTGACTGTACCCGTGCCCGGTTTTTCAGGTCCTCCAGGACGGCATTCAGGGCGGTAATGTCCCCTGAATGGACAGCGGTGCAGCACATGGTTATCAGGGGGTCGATGACTTTCTGTATGGCAAAAATATCAGCGACAGCGCACTCTTCAATCTCAATGTATGCAGGAATGTCCTCTGTGCCGTCCGATTCGAGAACGATTTGCTGTTTTTCCAGTGCGGCAATATAGCGGTGAAATTGTTCAATTTGCTGATTCAGGAGGTCTTTTAACCGGTTAAGAATGGCCGCGTCCTGCGCCGCAAGTTGCGCCGACTCCCCCTCGCTCATCCGGCTATGTTAACGCCCAGTTCGCGGTTTACGGTTTCGACGGCAGTGGTTGCCGCTATTTCCTGCCAGGCGCTGCGGAGATCTTCCAGCAGATTCCGCACAACGGTTATCCGCCGCCCATCCTGGTTGATATTTGCCTCCATCAGTTCGCGGTTGAACCATGTGTACAGGGAAAAGAGGTTTGCCGCAATATCGCCGCCCTGTTCAAAATCCAGCGAAACCATCAGTTCGGAGACGATTTCCTGTGTTTTCACCACGGCCTTGCTGATTTTTTCGATTCTGCCCGGGTCTTTTTTGGCATCATTCATTTCCAAAAGGCTCAGGGCCTGGTCTAGCTGTTTTACAGCCCCTTCGTACAGCATAATGATAAGCTGCCCCTGACTGGCCGTATTTATACGGATTTCTTTATAGGTGGATAACGCGGTTTTGTATGCCAAAATAGCCTCCCAAAACAGGACTTCGTTTAATTATCGGCAGACTAAAATTTTTACTTAAGGGAAATTTTAGTGAAAATCCGGAAAAATATCATCAAAAAAACCGCCGCCATTTATACAGCTTTGAGTCCCAGTTCTATCGCCTGGAGGTTCATGGGGAGGAGCTGAGGTTTATCCGGGAAGTATTCCCGCAGAATTTCCTCGGCTTTGTCCAGGGAAAGCGCTCCGGTGAGCTTGGCCATCGCTCCAAGCGCCACCATGTTGGCAAACCGCCCGTGTCCGGCCTTTTCCGCAAGACCTGTTGCCTCGATTTTTACGACTCTTATGTCGTTTCGCCGGGGATTTTCCCTGACCAGGCTGGAATTTATCAACATTAGCCCGTCTTTCCTGAGAATTTCCTCGCAAATCGGCAGAGAATCACTGTTCATCACCAGCACCGAGTCGGGAGTGGTGACCAATGGGCTGGCAATTTCCTCGTCGGAGATGATTACGCCGGCTCTGGCGACGCCTCCGCGCTTTTCAGCCCCATAAAACGGAAAATAAGTGACATTCTTTCCCTCCTGCATACCGCAGAAGACCCAAATTTGTCCAAGAGAAACAATGCCCTGCCCGCCGAAGCCCGCAAATAACGATTTTTCAGTCATGATGTGCTCCAGTCGCTGTCAGCGTGTTTTTAATTTCCCCCAGCGGGAATACGGGGATCATGTTGGTCTCCAGCCATTCCACCGCCGCAAGCGGGTCCATGCTCCAGTTGGTGGGACAGGTTGACAGTACCTCCACCATGGTAAAGCCCTGGCCGGATATCTGCGCCTCCAGCGCCGTCTTGATGTATTTTCGGGTTTTGCGGACGTTTGCCGCGTTATTTACCGCCCCGCGGGCGACATAGCGTACGCCGTCGAGCGAGGTAAGCAGCTCCGAAACCCGCATGGGGTAACCCATTCCCGCCTTGTCCGGATCGCGGCCGTCGGGTGCGGTTGATGCTTTCTGCCCTATCAGCGTGGTCGGGGCCATTTGTCCGCCGGTCATGCCGTAGATGGCGTTGTTGACGAAAATCGTGGTGAATTTTTCGCCCCGGTTTGCCGCGTGTATCATTTCTGCGGTGCCGATTGCCGCCATGTCGCCGTCCCCCTGGTAGCAGATCACCAGGTGATCGGGCAGCACCCGCTTGACACCGGTAGCCGCGGCGGGGGTTCTGCCGTGGGCGGGCTGCACCGAGTCGAAATCAAAGTACAGGTCGGCCCAGATGGAGCAGCCCACCGGGTTGGTGATAATTGCCTTTTCACGCAGCCCCATCTCGTCGATAAGGCTGGAGATGATCCGGTGGATCACCCCGTGACCGCAGCCGCCGCAATACTTGGTCTGGACTTTGTACAAACTGTCAGGATGGCCGTAAATCTCTTTCATGCTATTTTCCTAATATCTTCTTGGCTTTTGCGAAGACTTCTTCTTCGGTGGGGATAATTCCGCCGCAATGTCCCAAAAGGTGGATTTTGGCAGAAGCCGCATTTGAGGCACCTGCTGCCACCGCCTCGTACGCCGAGAGTCGTATATCCTCAATCAACTGCCCCAGGCTCATTTCCACCGAGAGCATGGGCTTTCCCTTTGCGGCGATTTTTGCCAGCGCCTGATAGGGGAAGGGCCACAGGGTGATGGGTCTGAAAATGCCGAGTTTGATGCCTTCTTTTTCGGCGAGCATCCGCGCCCCAAGGCAGACACGCGCCGAGGTGCCGTAGGCGACCAGCACCAGGTCTGCGTCCGCGCAGCCGATCTCTTCAAAACGGATTTCAGCGGCTTTTACCGCCTCGTAACGCTCATAGCGAGCAAGGGTAATAGCTTCAAGCGCGGGCGGCACGAGGTTGATCGAGGTGATGTGCCGTGCCTGGCGGCGGCCGTCAGAGGAAGGGGTCCTGTCGCTCATTTTTCCGGCGGTCCAGTCCCGCTTCGGCAGCTCCTGTGGGGTTTTTTCGGGCGGAAGCACGACGCCTTCCATCATCTGGCCGAGCATACCGTCGGCAAGCAGAATAACGGGCATCCGGTGCTTGTCGGCAAGGTCAAAGGCAAGATAGGTAAGGTCGGCGCATTCCTGCACGTTTTTGGGGGCAAGCACGATGCAGTAGTAATCCCCGTGGCCTCCCCCCCTGGTAGCCTGAAAATAATCGCTCTGGGCAGGGGCAATATTCCCCAATCCGGGGCCGCCCCGCACCACGTTTGCTATTACCATGGAAACATCGGCTCCCGCGCCGTAGGAGATTCCTTCCTGTTTCAGGCTTATGCCGGGGCCCGAAGAACTGGTCATCGCCCGTGCCCCCGCGCAGGAGGCGCCGTAAACCATGTTAATCGCGGCGACTTCGCTTTCGGCCTGGATAAACACCCTGTCCTTTGCCAGCATATGCTTCGCCATATAGGCGATCAGCTCGTTCTGCGGGGTAATGGGGTACCCGAAATATGCGCTGCAGCCCGCGCGGATTGCGGCTTCGGCAATTGCCTCGTTTCCGCTCAGTAAAACCCTTTCTTTCATGGCTCATTCCCCTCCAGTTCATAAACCCTGATGCAGACATCGGGGCAAACCTCGTAACAGTTCCCGCAGGCGATGCAGTGGGGAACCTTCGCCTGATCACTTGCAGTGGTCAGGCTCGGTGCGGGTTCGCACTTACCCACGTTCACCGGTTTCGCAGGATACGAGCCGGAGGAATTAGGCTGCGAATCAGCCTCTAGTACCTTCACCGGGCAGGCGCGGATGCACAACAGACAGCCCTTGCACAGTTCCCGATCAATTTCAATGGTTCCTTTCTTTGCCATAACCAACCTTAATGTACGCCGCGTGAGCGGCGGAGTGAATCGCACGTCACCAGGGGTGACGCAGATGATATTGTACCGATTTCGGAAGTTTTATGCTAGTCTTTGCCGAAAAATCTGTCTTTTTATCCATGGAAACACCTGTTTTTATAAATTCAGCGCAACAAAAAGTTTTACCGCATTGTTGATTTTTTGGCTGTCATAGAAACCGCTTTTCCTGAATAATCCCCATTCCAATGCAAGGTGATCGCTTATACCCACGGAAAAATATTTCGAAATCCGGTAGGACCAGGCCGCATCGACAAAAAGCCAAAAAACAGTACCCTCTGACAAAGCGCTGGTTCCGGGATATGTCCACAGCACATAGCCCAATATGCCGGTATTTAATTTGCCCAGTTTTGTATGCTCAAGGTTAACAAAGAGTTTGCTGTTAAGGCCGCCGCCGTAATTTTTCAGGTCATCCCTGGCGTAAATTACGCCCGGTGAATAATATTCGGACACCCCAAAAAAGGTAACGCCGGCATGAAACTTTGTCTGAAATGCAGTATTCCCGGAAAACAAATGCTGGTATTTTATTGTCCAGTCCAGAGCATTGCTGAATTGATCGATGGTTGAATCAAATATGTCAAGTTTTCCCAGAGACACAAAATCAAAGTGCAGCGTTAGGCCGGTACTCATCATATCCGTACCGGTATGAACCGGAGAAAACGAAAAAAGATAACCGTCTGAAACGGTTCGAATATCAATATAGTCAGCGGGATTCAAACCAAAAGACATGGCGAATTCAAAATGCTCAAAGGGTATGCGGCTGTTTTGAATAAAAGGATCGCCGTAAATGGCAGCGACACCTACATCGCCGATGAAGCCCCGGAATGCAAACACATCTTTGTTTTGGATGCCGTTTGATGCAAAATAATCGGTTTGTGCGTAACCCATTCCCAGATTAAACTGAAGCAGGCGGAGATTCCCGCCGCTGTCCATCGGTTTTTTGCGGGTTATCAGCTGTTGCACCGTGGCGGCAGGATTGAAAAGTAATGTAATGGGAGCCGGAACGCCCGCGGCACAGGCTTCCAGATATAGTCTGTAGAGAATTTCTCCCATGCTCAGGCCGCCCAAAGAGGCTAAAATAAAATCATTTACGGCTGCTGTTTGGCCTTCGCTGAATACTTCCCAGGTAAAACTGCCCAGGGAGCTGAAGAACAGAGACTCATAAAAATTGAATCCGTTTGCCCGCCCGGCGCTGAAATATACGGAACCCTGAATGGGATGTCCTATGTTATTTACTTTGAAGCCGTCGGTTTCCTCCCATTCCCAGGGTTCGGAAAAATTTTTTCGGATGGATTCCGCTGTTGGAAGCGCCCAGTGTGAATGTAAAATAAAATGGTTAAAAGACATGGCAACTGCATTGCTGGCCATAATTTCGGCAGTGGCGAAAATTCCGGAGAGTATCGTTTCCCCCGCTCCCCGCCGGCTGGCTTCGTGTTCGTCCGGCGGTTCATCCAGGGGGGATACAAATCTGACAGGTACGCACAACAGGAGTACGCAAAGAAAAAGCGGGTGCGGTTTTTTCATATTCACTTTTTTATCAGGGAATCGCTCCGCCAATGACCGTCATGCGGCCGTCGGTTACCGGTGTAATGCTTTCCTGCCGGGCGCGAATGTACTCGGTCACTACATAGGAGAGCAGTAAATTGGTGTTATAGCGTTCCCGCGCCCTGTACAGTATCAGATAGTCGTCGCCGCCTGCCAAAAGAAAATCGTTGGTGCAGAAACGGTAGTTCTTTTCCGGATCAACCGGTACGCCGCCGATGGTAAGGCCGCTTATCGTTTTATTCGGCACATCCAGGGTGTAGCGGACTTCTTTGGAGAATTGGGGAAAGCCGCCGCTGCCCTGGTGTACGCCGGCAATGAAGTCAAAAAGTTCAAGCAGTTTTGAGCCGCTCAGGGTAACAATGGAAAGGTAGTTCTCGAAGGGCAGCACCGTAAGAATATGTTCCCGGGTCAAATTTCCCTTTGGCAGTTCAGCGCGGATGGTGCCTCCGTTGTGGAAGGCAAAATCAATGTCCTGTCCGAATACCGTCTTGAAGTACCAGACATTGGAATCGGCGATCATGTTTCCGATTGCGGTTTCCTGGTAACGCGGCAGCCGGCTGCCGAGAGCAAAAGTTTCCGCAGCCTCTCCGATTACTTCCTTAAGGCTGGCATCGGCTTTTTCCCGGTAGGGGGCAATAAGGGCGGCTGTTTCCCCGTCCGGGTCGTACATGTGCCAGTCCGGGCTGTTGATTTCCTTCGGCTCCCAGTCGAAGTCGGCAAGCTTTCCGTTTACAATGGAGAGCTTTCCCTGACCCACATATCTGCCGCAATCGCCGGCGATAACGATCCAGGTATTTTCAATGTGGTGAGGCCCCTCATACATGGTATGGGAATGTCCGTCTACGATTATGTCGATGCCCGGAACCGCTGCAGCGAGTACATCGGAGGTAATATGATCGGGAGATTCCGGTGATTCGCCCATGTGGGCAAGGGCGATTACGATGTCTGCCTTTTCCCTGTTACGCAAAATCGATATCGCTTCCCTGGCGGCTTCAATTTCGGGGATAAAGGAGAGGTCGCTGTGAACAAAATGAGTCGGGCCGGCCATAGTCAGTGTCCGCAGGGTTGTAATGCCGAGCAGCCCCAGGCGGAAACCATCGTAATCCTTAACCAGATACTGATGTCCGCCGAGGAAGTTCCCGTCGGCGGTCTGTATGTTTGATGAAACGAAGGGAAACTGCGCCGTGGTAATCTGCCGGTTCAGCTTTTCCTGGCTGCCGTCAAATTCATGATTGCCGAAGGTTACCGCATCGTAGCCGATGAAGTTGTAGGCCAGAATATCCGGCTCTGCGTCGAACATATTGGAAAGGGCCGACCCGGTGTTTATGTCTCCGGCATCGACCAAAAGCACGTTGGGATTTGCCGCCCTGACCGATTTGACAAAGGCCGCCCTCTCAGCCAGTCCTCCCTGTCCGTCGACAGGCATAATCGCCCCATGGTGGTCGTTGGTATGCAGGAGTATCAGTTCATGGGTCTTTTCACCGGTTTTTCCCGTTTCCTGCGGCTCAAATTCCGCCCTGCCCGCTGCGTAGCCGGTGAACGGGGTCAGGGCAAGCAGGACAAACGCAATGAATGCCAGGGACAGTTTTTTCAGATTGTTCATACGATTACTCCATGGAAAAATATTTTACACCGCCTCATCTACAGGAAGCCGGTCATCCTTTTGATAACACTTGGTGTTCATTATAAGCATCTGCAGGCGATTCTCTATGTTGGCAAAACTTACGTCGGGATCGTAATCCAGCGGCAAAATCTGAATGTCGGGGTGCAGTTCTTTTATTCTCTTGATAACACCCCGTCCGCAGATATGGTTGGGCAGGCAGCCGAAGGGCTGGAGTATCACGAAGGAACGCACTCCCTTCGCCGCGTAGTGCAGAATATCCGCAGCCAGTAAAAATGATTCCCCGGACAGTATCGAATGGTGCATTATCGAATCGCTGAGTTTTGCCGCTTCGTTAAAATCCAGATCCGGTTCGTACAGGGGATGCCGCCTGGCGATCTTGTCGGTTGCCTTTACGGCTATATCCATAAATTTATTGCCAATAAGTGCGGATAACTTTTCTTTTTGCGAGTGACGCACGTTGAATTCTTTCATTTCGGCAATGGTATGGCTCAGGAAAAGATGCCGGTAGATGCCGTGCATGGTGGGGAAGATCACTTCCATGCCGTTTTTTTCCAGATACCGCTCGACACCGAAATTGGAACCGGGATGAAAGGTCAAAAGGTACTCGCCCTGAATGAATACCGGTTCCTTGAGCGTAGAGCGATCGTAGCGGACGGCGCAGAGAGCCTTTATCGCCTTTTTGTAAGCTTTGACAGAACCGGAGATGCCGCCTTTCGCAATGCCTTCGCCAATTTCAACAAAGGCGTTTTCTACAATCCGGTCGGTCTCTCCTTTTATCAGTTCGTATGGCCGGATTTTGCGCCGCAGGAATTCCAGCGTATCCGCCTGGGTTAAGGCCCAGATAAATTTGGCGTATGTCGCGGCGGTAAAACGCAGGCCCGGATGGGCGTTTTTTGAATCCGATACATCGGTGGTAACAACCGGCACCTGGGGGAATCCCGCTTCATCAAGGGCTTTTCGCGCCAGCACCATGTAATTGGCAAGACGACAGTCACACAGCGCCTTCGCCGTTCCCAGTATGGTATTGTCGGGATCGTATTTGCCGCTTTTCAGGGCGAGGAGCGCTTCGCCGATGGTGATCTGCGCGGGCAGGCACATATCGTTATGCACATACCGTTTCCCCATCGCTATCGCCTCTACGCCCCCCATCGGCAGCGGTTCCACCCGATGGCCTTCTTTGGCAAGACAGCCGCTCAGTATCATACAGAACGCCCGGCTTACGTTAGGAACAAGCAGCAATTTTTTCCCTCGTTCCCATTTGTGCAGTTTAACCGGGTAAGGATCGCCCAGGGGTTTTACGGAATGGGCTTCTTTTTTCCGCCGTATCATTACTGTTTCTATAAATGAACGCACCCGTATACGCAGGGGGCCGGCTATTTCGCTTTCATCCATTTTCAGGATAAGCGGGGACTTGCCCGAAATTTCGTTCATGATGCGGGCGGCTTCGTCGGTGTACAGTGCGTCGTGCCCGCAGCCGAAGCTGAAAATGTCCACATATTCCAGCGCCGGATGCTCGGCGGCGACGATTGCGCTGGACAAGAGGCGTGCATGGTTGTTATTGGTAATTTCGATCCGTGATTTATCCAGCGGAACCTCTGCAAGATTGGGAAGGGAGTCTACCGTAAGCACCGGTATGCCGATGCCGGTAAAATACCGCGACAGGTTGTGATTGACCAAACTGTCGTACTGGTAGTGCCGTCCCGCGAGGACTACGGCAAATTCGCCTTTTTGTGCAACATCGTTAATAATCTTTTCGCCGTTTTCCACCAGGGCGCGGTTAAAATCCGCCAGCGCTTTTTCTCCCTGTTCGATGGCGGCCAAAGTTATTTCCTCGGAAATATCGAACGTTTCCTTCATGAAGCGGCAGAGCTGAAAATCCTGATCTTTTTTGGTGAACCAGTGGCATACCGGCGAGTCAAAGGGGATGCCGTGTTTTTCTTCGGGGTTATCCGAGGCTTTTATGGACAGGGGATAGCCTTTTAGCACCGGGCAGGTGAAGGTGCTGGAAGGTTCGGGATTATCCGGCGGCAGGCGGTTAATCTGGGGGAAAAAAATGCGGTCGACTTTACTTTCAATTAAATCCTGTATATGCCCGTGGACAAGTTTCGCGGGGAAACAGACCGTATCGCTCGCCACATACTGCAGACCCTTTTCGTATAACTTTTTTGAGCTTCTGCGCGACAGTTTTGTTGTGTATCCCAGCGCGCCCCAGAACACTTTCCAGAAGGGCAGGCTCCGCCAAAAATCCAGCACGCGGGGAATCCCGATGGTAATGTCCTTTTCCGGCAAGAGCGGCGTAAAAGGATAATCCTTAAAGAGCAGCTCGTCCCGAATTTTTACCATGTCGGGAACGGAATTCATCAGTTGGGTGATTTTTTGCGCTTCGTTCCGCACAGCCGGGTCGTTGGGATCCCCTACCAGTTCCCCGCGCTCGCAGCGGTTGCCGGTAATCCAGGTCAGATTGTTTGAGAAGCGCACCAGGGTACGGTTGCAATTATTGCTACAGAAGGGACAGATAACATTGGCTTCCTGTGTGTAGGAAAAGTCTTTCAATACGTCAAATCCGATAAAGCGGGAACGGTCGCTGGTGCCGTGGGGCGAGGTGTAGCCGTGTTCAATAATTTCCCGTTTAGTCAGAAGGGCGATGCCGATTGCGCCCATTTCGCCAGGGAAGGGGGCGCGGACTACATTTTTTCCCAGGTACTGTTCCAGCGCCCGCAGCACCGCGTCGTTTTTGAACGTTCCTCCCTGCACAACGATTTTATTTCCAAGCTGCGCGGCATTGGAAATACGCACCACTTTGGTAAAAACATTTTCTATTATTGAACGGCACAGGCCCGCCATAATGTCGTCGGCCTGCTTGCCGTTTTTCTGCTCGGTGATAATCGTACTGTTCATAAAGACCGTGCAGCGGCTGCCCAGCCGCGCCGGATTCCTCGCGCTGAATGCGGCATCGGCGATTTTGTCAACGGGAATATGCAGGGTTTCGGCAAAGGTTTCCAGAAAGGAGCCGCAGCCGGAAGAACATGCCTCGTTGACTGTAATGTTGGTTACAATGTCGTTTGATATGCTGATTGCCTTCATGTCCTGGCCGCCGAGGTCGAGGATAAAGGTTACGCCGGGAACGTATTTTTGCGCGGCTGCGGCGTGTGCCACGGTTTCTACCGTGTGAAAATCGGCGCCCAGGGCTTTGTCAAAAAGCAGTTCCCCGTAGCCGGTGGTTCCCAGAGCGATAACCTCAAGTTTGATGCCGGCTTTGTTGTATTTCGCGTACATATCCAGAAGACCCTGCTTGATCACCTTGAGCGGTTCGCCCTTGTTGGGGCTGTAAAAACTGTCAATAACATTTTCATCTTCGTCTATCAACACAAACTTGCTGGTGGTCGATCCCGCGTCGATGCCCATGTATACGCGCAAGGTTTCGCCTCGTTCCATTTTCAGCGTTTTTACATCGCGGTTAATGGCGAATATCTGGTGACGTTCCTCAAAGCTTTCCCGTTCTCCCTCGGTTGCAAAAAACATTCGATCCGCCTCGGTGTTAAGCGAAACAATTTCCCGGTACATGGAAAGGGAGGTGAGCGCCGCCTCTGTGCTGAAGTTTTTGTCAAAGTCCTTAAACATTTCGTCAACCGAAAGGGCGGCGCCGTATGCGATAAGGGTTTCGCTGTTTGGCGGCCTTATGATTTCGGCTTCGCTCAGACCCAGCCGCTCGGCAAAGACTTCTATAAGCGCGGGGTTAAAAGTTAAAGGCCCGCCCTCAAAAACAACCGGCGGCTTGATTTCGAGTCCCTGTGCAAGCCCGCCGATGGTCTGCTTTGCGATGGCGTGAAAGGTAGAGAGGGCAATGTCTTCCAACAGCCCGCCCTGATTCAACAGCGGCTGAATGTCGGTTTTGGCGAAAACCCCGCAGCGTCCCGATATGTCGTACACCTGTGTGCCTCTGGCGGCAAGGGCGTTGAATTCTTCAACCGGAGTGCGCAGCAGGGAAGCCACCTCGTCGATAAACGCGCCGGTTCCCCCCGCGCAGCTTCCGTTCATCCGCATATCGCCTACCATCAGCCGGCCGGTCCCTTCGTCGCGGTAGAAAAAGATTATCTTCGCATCCTGCCCGCCCAGTTCCACCGCGACTCTTGCCTGCGGATAAAATGTCCGCACCGCGATGGAGTTGGCAACCACCTCCTGTATGTACGGCGCGTGGATCATTTCCGCGATGGTTCTGCCCCCCGATCCGCACAGGGCAAGGCGGAAATTTTCATGGGGAAAACGTTCAAATATGTCTTTGAGAAAAGCGTACACTTTCTCGCATTGGCAGGCATGGTGGCGCTCGTACCCGGAATAGAGAACTTCTTTTGTCTCCGGCCGGATAAGCACTGCTTTTACGGTAACGGAGCCAACATCAATACCCAAATGCAGCAAATCTTTATCTCCTGTCGTGTTAGTATACAAAATGCATGGGAAAGTACCAATACGCCGCTATCCGCCGTCGCCTGCCGCCATTTCTTTGAGAATGTCCCGTATTTCGGCAGCCCGTTCATAATCTTCCCGTTCCACCGCCTCGTTCAGCTGATCCATAAGCCGCCGGCGTTCTTCTTCCAGGGGAGAAAGATCGCTTTTGACAACAGGGGAAGAACCGTCCAGCGCGTTGATAAAAAAGTCCAGGGGTATGCCCGTTTCTTTGACTACTTCGGCGGAAACAAAAATGGGACATTTGCGGCGTGTCGCAAGGCCGAACGAGTCGGACGGGCGGCAGTCCAGGATGAGGGGATTTTCCCTGCTGTGCGTACCGCCCGTTATGACAAGCCGCGCATGGAAGGTGTTGTCTTTCAATGCATAGATTTCCACCCGCTCCAGGACAAGTTTCTCCTTGTCGATCAATTCGAGGATCAGATCGTGAGTCAGGGGGCGGGGCAGAATGATGCCCTCTTTACCGATAAGTATCGATTGAATTTCAAGCTGGCCGACAAAGATCGGCACGGCGACATTCTTGCCGCGGGGACGCAGCAGCACCGCGCTTCCCTCTCTGGTTTGCGCGATAGTCCATATTTCAGCTTGCAGCATTTTTTGCATATCCGCCTCAAACAATTTGTTCGATTAAACCGGAAAGCAGCTCGCTGCCTTCGGCAAAAACCGCGCGGGCTTCGGCGATGAGGATTTTGCCCTGTTCTTCCGCCTCGCCAAGGACCCCGCTTTCAAGAAAGGCCTGAATCAATTCCGCCACCTGCGGCACTGTTACGCCGCCACTGCGCGCCGCGTCAAAACATCTTTTGACCATTGCTTTTTCTTCCGGCCGTTGTTGAAGATACAGTAACACCGGCAGGCTTTTTTTCCCCTCCGCAACATCGTCGCCCCTTTTTTTGCCGGGCAGACCCGTTGTCAGATTTTTCACGTCGTCGAGTATCTGGAAACCAATGCCGAGTTTTTCCGCCGCTTCGCCAAAACGCCGCGGCGGTATTGCCGCGTTTACAATTTCGGCGGCGGCGGCTCCGAGTTCTGCGGCAAAACGGGCAAGACAGCCGGTTTTCAGGGCGCACATGGCGCGGTATTCCTCAATCGACGGGATTGGCTCGAAATGCCGGTGCCAGTGTATGTCGATGGCCTGTCCCAGATGCAGCTTCCGCATATATTCGCCCCACAGCGCGTACACCCTTGCCCTGCACGAACCGGCAGCGGCAGA
>Ga0082212_10003742_pt1 | contig 21415 bp, 13 predicted proteins | sample TergutNt197P3_FD_71548 | JGI IMG/M metagenome (GOLD analysis project Ga0082212, IMG submission 71548) | Neocapritermes taracua P3 segment gut microbial communities from Petit-Saut dam, French Guiana - Nt197 P3 | ecosystem: Host-associated > Arthropoda: Insects > Digestive system > Gut ... | reverse complement strand
TGTAACCAGGACCGACTACCGCATTGGGGTTCCGGAACGGGGAACCTACACGGAGGTATTCAACTCCGACCTGCCTGATTACGGAGGTTGGGGGAACGTGAACGGGGAGATAAAGACGGAAAACATAGCTTTGCAGGGATTCATGCAAAGCATTTCCCTGACGGTACCGCCGATGGCGACGGTATGCCTGGCGGCAAGGGGAACGAAGTTATCTCTTGGGGGTGATGATTATTGCGCAACTCCGATCATAAAGAGTGCATCGCAATGCTCCTTGCAGGAGGGAGGGGATCCCGGCTCAAGTCCCTCACGGAGCAAATAGCGAAGCCTGCGGTGACTTTCGGCGGAAAGTACAGGCTCATAGACTTCCCGCTGACGAACTGCGTGCGTTCGGGAATTGACACCGTCGGCGTCATGACGCAGTATCAGCCGTTGCTGCTGCACAACTATATCGGAAAAGGCCAGTACTGGGACCTTGACCTGCTCCATGGGGGCGTTTCGATCCTCCCGCCGCACAGCAAGCCCGGCAGCACGGCGTGGTATAGCGGGTCGGCAAACGCGGTGTACCAAAACCAGGACTTCATTGAAACCTATGATCCCGAGTTCGTGCTGGTGTTGGCGGCCGATCATGTGTACAAAATGGATTATTCCGTGATGCTGGATTATCACAAGAGCGTGGGCGCGGACTGCACGATAGCGGTCATCGAAGTGCCTTTAAAGGACGCAAGCAGGTTTGGCATCATGAGCACGGATAAAAACGACAGGATAGTCACGTTCGAGGAAAAGCCGAAAGAACCGAAAAGCAACCTCGCCTCGATGGGGATATATATTTTCAACTGGAATGTATTGAAGGAATCTCTCTACCAGGACGAGAAGAATCCCGAATCGTCCCATGATTTCGGGAAGGATATCATCACGGGTCTGATCGGGGACGGGCATAGTCTTTATGCCTACCATTTCAACGGGTACTGGAAGGACGTCGGGACGGAGGAAAGTCTCTGGCAGGCGAACATGGATCTGCTCGACGACCTGCATCTCGGCTTTGAGGACTGGCATATAATGTCAAGGACCGCGGGAAGGCCGCCCCATCATATCGCACCGTCGGGAAGTATAAGGAATACTCTGATCACGGAAGGATGCGAGATATACGGCAAGGTCGAAAACAGCATTCTTTCCGTCGGCGTGGTCATTGAGGAAGGCGCGGTGGTCAGGGACAGCGTGCTCATGCAAAACGCGCGCGTATGCAAAAATGCGGATGTGAACTATGCCATCCTGGACGAAAACACCGTCATCGGGGAGAATGCCATGATCGGCGGTTTGTATGGGGGCGATACGGAGCTAACGGTCATCGCCCGCGATACAGTGATCGAATCGCAGTAGGAGGAACGCAGCATGGTCGTAGGGCTTTGCCTTTCGGATCCGCACCCGGATCGCGTGAGCGACGGAAGTTCGACAAGAACCCTGTCCGCCGCCCGTTTTGCCGGAAGATACCGGCTTGTGGACTTTATGCTTTCGAACATGGTCAATTCAGGCATATATCATATAGGGATGATACTGAACAGCCACTATCAGTCCCTGATTGACCACATTGGAATGGGCAAGGAATGGGATTTGGCGCGTAAAACCGGGGGAGTGACTTTTTATCCGCCATACCTGACCGACGAGAGGCAGAATGTGAACAGCGAGCTGGACGGCCCGCTGATGAGGGCTGTCGAGTATATAGCCGGTTCAAAGACGGATACGATAGTCCTTGCGGACAGCAGCATAGTTTACAACATGGATTATCGCGCTGCCATCGAGGCCCATGCAAAATCAGGCGCGGATATCACCGCGATATATACAAAGAAGCGCATCACCCCTGGAGAGCGTGAAAACACGGTCGTTTTCAGCATTGCGGAAGACGGGCACGTGCGCGCGATAAACGCCGCTCCGCCGTCGGCGCAGAAGATGAACGTTTCGCTTGGGGCGTATATCATGGGGAAGAGCGCGTTCATTCGTCTGGCGACGGGTGAAAAAAACTGCGGGATGCTCAGGTTTTCGCGCGTTCTGGTAGCCGAAGCGCTTAAATGGCTCAACGTGGTCGCGTATGAGTTCAAAGGGTATTCGGCGCTGATATGCTCGGCTGAAACGTTTTTCCATTACAACATGGAAATGCTGGATATAAAGAAAAGGGACACATTGTTCGACTATCAGAACAGGCGCATCTATACCAACAGGCGGGACTCGCTCCCGACAAAGTACGGCAAGCTGGCGGAGGTTAAAAACTCGATAATCGCGGAGGGCTGCCAGATCGACGGGACGGTCACGAACTGCGTGATTTTCAGGAACGTGCGGGTCAGGGAGGGCGCGGTCGTGAAAAACTGCATTCTGCAGGAGGGCACCGAGGTTGAAAAAGACGCCGACATAGACTATATTATTGCCGACCGCGGCGTGCGGATTTCCGAGAAACGCAAAATGACAGGGTATAGCACATATCCGGTGTACATTGAGAATTCCAGGATTATTTAGCATATAAGCATAGGAGGTTAGTAATGAGTGGTAAAAAGGGTCTGATGGTGCTCCATGCGGTCTCCGAAGCGGTGCCGTTTCTATCGACGGGCGGTATGGGGCAGGTCACAGGGGCGTTGGCGAGCGCGTTGGCCGACAGCGGGAGGAATCTGGACGTCCGTATCGTGACGCCGCTGTACGCGCAGTTTCGCGACAGGTTTGAACCGCAGATGAAATTCCTGGGTGATACGACGGTTAGGCTCTCCTGGCGCAGCCAGTATTGCGGAGTGTATGAGCTTCATCAGGACGGAGTGACGTACTATTTCGTCGACAACAGGAATTACTTCGACAGGGAAGGCGTGTACGGCTACTTCGACGACGGCGAGAGGTTTGCCTACTTCTCCATGGCGATATTCGCCGTAATGGAAATCGCGGGCATAATGCCCGACGTTTTGCACGCGCACGACTGGCAGACAGCGCTTGTGCCCGTCTATATCAAGACGCGCGCCGCCGAAAAATTCGGCGGGATCAAGACGGTGTTTACAATGCACAACATGGAATACCAGGGCAGGTTCCCGCGCGATATCATCTCGGACGTTTTTGATTTGTGGGAGGAGGACCTCGGACTTGTCGACTACGACTCCTGCCTCAACCTGATGAAAGGCGCGATAGTCTGCGCGGACAAGCTCACTACGGTCAGCCCGTCATATGCCGATGAGATACAGAACGGGGGCGGCTATGGGCTTGACGGAATAATCAGGGATAATGCGTACAAGCTTAGCGGTATAATCAATGGGATAGACACGAAGACGTACGATCCCGCGACGGATCCGCTGCTGGGGAAAAAATATACGGCTGATACGCCCGAAAACAAATCCTTCAACAAACGCAAGCTTCAGGAGTTGTTCGGCTTGCCCAAATCCCCCCGCAAGCTTCTCATTTGCATCGTTTCGCGTCTTGTGTCGCACAAGGGTATCGACCTGATAACCTACATGATGGAGGATCTGCTCAGGCTGGATGTGCAGTTCCTGCTTCTTGGCACGGGCGAGCACGATTATGAGCTGTTCTTTGCGGAACAGGCGGTGCGCCATCCGGACAAGGTCGGGGTGAATATATCGTTCAACCCGGAGATAGCGGGGAAGATATATGCCGGCGCCGACGTGATGCTTGTACCGTCGCGAAACGAACCATGCGGCCTGACACAGATGATAGCCTGCCGATACGGCACGATTCCGATAGTCCGCAAGACCGGAGGGCTCGGAGACACGATAAGGGACTGCAGGGCCGGCGAGGGCAACGGATTCGTGTTTGAAGACTATGACGCGGGCGAATTGCTCAATACGATTGCGCAGGCGCTTTCCTTGTACAAGCACCATGAAGCCGACTGGAAGAATCTGATGCGCGAGGCGATGAAATGCGATTTCAGTTGGGATCTGTCCGCGCAGGCATATGCGGATATATATTATGGGTTGCAGCAGGGATAATTAATGTACATTTTTGACGAGTACGACGAATATTTCAGGTATCCGGGAGGGGCGATAGAAACGCCCGGCACGTTGAATCTCAGACTGAAGCTGCTTCGTAGCGTTGCGACGGGCGCGAGAGTCGTTGTCAGAGCGGATGAAGGCGACGCCCAAGAGATTCCCATGGTTTATTCCGGGGTTGCCGGCGCGTACGACATATATGAATGCGCGCTGGAGTTTGATTCGGCGGGTCTGTTTTGGTACAATTTCAGCATCGACCACATCGCAGGCCTGCAAATAACCATCCCCGAAAGGATCGGCGGTCTGTTTCAGGTCACGGCATATACTCCGGACGCCGCCGCGCCGGAATGGATAAAGGGCGGCGTGATTTACCATGTTTTGGTGGACAGATTCAAGCGCGGCGGCGAGCTCAGCCTGAAACCGGGCGCCGTCTACAGGGAAGACTGGAACGGTTCTCCCGCGTATCTGCCGGACGAAGAGGGCATTGTGCGCAACAACGACTTTTTCGGAGGCGATATATACGGTATAATAAATGAACTTCCATATCTCGAGAAGCTTGGCGTGACATGTATTTATCTCAGCCCGGTCTTCGAAGCGGTTTCAAACCACAAATATGACACTGCGGACTTTATGAAGATCGACACGGCGTTCGGCGGAGAGGAAGCGTTTGGGCTGCTATGCGAGGAAGTGGAAAAACGAGGCATAAAGTTGATCCTTGACGGCGTCTTCAACCATGTGGGAGCCGACAGCAGGTATTTCAACAAGTTCGGCAGCTATGAAGAGCCCGGGGCATATCAGGGAGAGCAATCCCCCTGGTACGGTTGGTTCACTTTCCGCGACAACGGCAAGTATGACTCGTGGTGGGGTATAGAGCAGCTTCCGGCGCTGAACAAGCTCAATGAAAGCTACAGGGATTTCATATGCGGAAAAGAAGGCGTCATCGCGCACTGGACAAAGAAGGGCGTTTCGGGTTGGCGGCTTGACGTCGTCGACGAACTGCCGGACGCGTTTTTATACCCGCTCTGTGAAGCGATAAAGCGGGAAAGAAGCGATGCGATGATAGTTGGGGAAGTATGGGAGGACGCGTCAAACAAAGTATCGTATGACGTACGCCGCCGCTACTTTCTTGGAGGGCAGCTCGACAGCGTGATGAATTATCCGCTTAGAGATGCTATAATTGCATGTATAAGGGATTCAGACGCCGAGAACCTTGCCGAAACGATGTCGTGGATGAGCCTGAATTATCCGAAAAAAGTCCTGGACTCGCTCATGAACGTCCTTGGAACCCACGACACCGAGCGTATACTCACAGCCCTAAGCGGCGTTGACAAGCCTGACGCAAAAGCCGATATGGAAAGCTTTAGGCTTGACGATGCGATGCTCGCCGTCGCGAAACGGAGACTGAAGCTTGCGTCGACGCTGCAGTTCACCCTTCCGGGCGTCCCATGCGTGTTCTACGGGGACGAGGCCGGGATAGAGGGATGGACCGATCCGTTCAACAGAAAATGCTATCCGTGGGGGAATGAGGATACGGGGCAAGTCGAATGGTATAGGACGATTTCCAGACTGAGAAAGGAGCATGATTGTTTCAAGGACGGAGAATACGAGCTCACACAGGCACACGCAGGGGTTTTCGCTTTTGTACGCGGCAAAGGGAGCGCGCGGGTGCTGGTAGCGGTCAACAGTTCGAACAGCGACAGGATGCTGAAAGCGGACGGATTCAATTATGATCTCCTGAAAGAAGAATACACGGACTCCTTAACCGTAAAGGCAGGCGAACCTGCAATGTTCGCAATCAACGAAAAGGGGAAATTAGATGAACTTACTTGATAAAGATGTTTTTTCGCTGCTGTTTATTGACAAGCTTGAGGTCACGCGCGGAATAGCCGTCGCCGACGCCACCCCGGAGGACTGTTATATCGCTCTTGCGAACCTGATAAGGGATCAGATAATGAAGCTATGGGTGCAAACCGCGGAGAGCACTTACAGAAGGGAGAACAAGAAGCAGGTCTATTACTTTTCGCTGGAGTTTCTGCTGGGGAAAATGCTCGAGAGCAACGTGACGGCTCTCGGGCTGAACGAGGTATGCGCGGAAACGCTGAAGGGTCTGGGCTTCGATCCGGCGGAGGTATACGGGGTCGAGCTCGATCCGGGACTGGGGAACGGCGGCCTGGGAAGGCTTGCCGCATGTTTCATGGATTCCCTGGCGTTTTTGGGACTGCCCGGCAATGGGTGCAGCATACGATATAAATACGGCCTTTTCGAGCAAAAAATCGTGGACGGATACCAGGTGGAGCTGCCGGACAACTGGCTGAAAAACGAGCCTGTCTGGGAGGTGAGAAAGCCGCAGCGCGCAAGGCTGGTGAAATTCTTCGGGGACGTCTACGAGGAGGAAAAGGACGGGAGACTGGTAATCAACCATGAGAACTACGAGCCCGTCATCGCGATGCCGTACGACGTGCCCATACCCGGAGGGGAGGACGGCATAGTCAACACGCTCAGGCTGTGGAGCGCCGAGGCGACGCAGCAATTTGACTACGGTTCGTTCTCAAGCGGCGACTACCTGAACGCGGTGTCACGAAAGTATTCTGCCGAGGCGATATCGGAGGTACTATATCCGGACGACTCGAACTACCAAAACCGAATGCTCAGGCTGAAACAGCAGTACTTCTTCGTTTCCGCGGGCGTGCAGAGCATCATCAGCCACTACAAGAGGTATTACGGGGACGTCAGGAAGCTGCACGAGTACATATCGATACATATAAATGATACTCACCCGACGCTGGCCATTCCCGAGCTCATGAGGATACTGATGGATGAGGAAGGCCTTGGCTGGGATGAGGCGTGGGATATCACCGTCAAGACCGTTTCGTACACAAACCACACGATTCTTCCGGAAGCGCTGGAAAAATGGCCTGAGGACGCCTTTTCATGGCTTCTTCCAAGGATATACAAGATCGTCTGCGAGATAAATGCGCGGTTCTGCAAGCTTCTGATCGAGAAATACGGCGGGGACTCGGGCAGGGTGTCGCAAATGGCGATAATCTCGAACGGTGAAATACAAATGGCGTTTCTCGCGGTGGTCGGAAGCCATGCCATCAACGGCGTTGCAAAGGTGCACAGCGAAATTCTGAAGAACGAACTGTTCAGCGGGTTCTATGAATTGTTCCCGGAACGTTTCGGAAACAAGACAAACGGAATCGCGCACAGGAGATGGCTGCAGATAGCAAACCCGAACCTAACGAAACTCATTTCCGACGCGATCGGGCCCGAATGGATCAAGGAACCGCTGAAGCTCGCCCTGCTCGACGAAAAAGGCGCGGTGAACGACAGCGCGTTTCTGGAGAAAATGCGCGTCATCAAGCGCGAAAACAAGGTCCGACTCGCGAAGATCATCCAGGAAAGCAATAACATCACGCTTGATCCGGATTCCATTTTTGACGTGCAGGTAAAAAGGATACATGCGTATAAACGCCAGCTTCTCCTCCTGCTGAATATAATGGATCTGTATTACTCCATTATGGACGGGACGAACAAGAACGTTGTTCCAAGGACGTTCATCACGGCGGGGAAAGCGGCTCCAAGCTATTATTACGCAAAAGAGATCATCAAGCTCATTTCCGTCATAGCGGAGAAAATCAACAAGGATCCGCGCGTCAAGGACCTGATAAAGATAGTGTTCCTTGAAAACTACCGCGTGTCGCTGGCGCAGAACATTTTCCCGGCTTCCGACCTTAGCGAGCAGATATCCACTGCGAGCATGGAAGCGTCGGGGACGGGGAACATGAAGTTCATGATGAACGGCGCCGTGACCATCGGAACGCACGACGGGGCAAACATCGAGATTTTCGAAGCGGTTGGAGAGGGGAACTTCATACCGTTCGGGCTGACGGTGCCGGAAGTCCTTGAATTGCGCAGGAACAACAGCTACAACAGCCGTCTGTTCCTTAATGGGAACGAAAGGCTTAAGCGCATAGTGCATGACATCATAAATTCGAGCCCGCATGAGGCGGGACGCGCCGAGTTCCCGCACATATACGATTCGCTTACCACAAACAACGATGAGTTCTTCGTAATGAAGGATTTCAACGCGTATACGGTGGCGCAGAGAAAAGCGGACAGCCTATACGCGGAGGTGGAAACCTGGTCGCGTATGTCGGCGATGAACATAGCGCATTCCGGCATATTTGCCAGTGATGAGGTCATAAAGAAATATGCGGAAGAAATTTGGAAGATAGGATGAGTTTTCAATGAAGGCAAAACATGAATATCCGCGCTCGTCGGGCGTACTGCTGCCGGTCACAATGCTGCACGGACCGTTTGGGGTCGGCGTGCTGGGGGCGGAGGCAAAAGAGTTCATCGATTTTTTAAACGAGGCCGGCTTTCACGCCTGGCAGGTCCTACCTGTGGAGCACACGGGCGAAGGCTTTGCGCCGTACAATTGCGTGTCGGCGTTCGCAGGCGAGCCAATGTTGATTGACCCGAGGATGCTGTTCGACATGGGGCTCGTTTCGCAGGAAGATATCGACGAACGCGCCGCGGGAGCGAATGGCGATTGCGTTGAGTATGATGCTGTCAGTGAGAAGCAGTGGGCGCTTCTGAGGAAAGCGTTTTCCAAGCTTGAAGGAACGCCGTACTCAAGATTCAAGCCGTTCTGGATCGAAAACTATACTCTGTTCATGGCGATAAAGCACCATTTCGGTGACACGCCGTGGTACACTTGGCCGGATGAGGGCCTACGCGCGCACGATCCGGACGCTTTAAAAAAAGCCTCAAGGGATTTTAAGGAAGAGATAAACTTCTATAAATTTGTTCAGTGGATATTCAATGAGCAATGGAGCGGAATCAAAGCTTATGCCGCGAAGCACGGAATATCGGTCATCGGGGATATGCCGTTCTATGTTTCGAAGGACAGCGCGGAGGTTTGGAGCAGACGCGAACTGTTCGATTGCGATACGGACGGGAATGTCCCCGCCGTCAGCGGGGCGCCGCCCGACTACTTTACGCCCAAGGGCCAGCACTGGGGAAACCCCATATACAACTGGAAGCTTATGAAGGAAAACGGTTATGTCTGGTGGACAAACCGAATCAAAGCGGCGATAGAGCGATACAATATTGTACGCATAGACCACTTCAGGGGGTTTGAAAGTTATTGGCGCATACCCTCCGAAGCGCCTGACGCGAGTTTCGGCGCGTGGTCAAAGGGTCCGGGGAAAGCATTGTTCACGGCGCTTGAACGCTCGCTCGGCAAGCTTCCCGTGATAGCGGAGGATCTCGGCGACATTGGAGACGGCGTCGAAAAGCTGTTGAAGTCGACAAGGATCAGAGGCATGAGAATCCTGCAGTTCGGCTTTCTTGGCGACGAGAGGCATCTGCTGCACAATTTCACGGAGGATAGCATAGCCTACACCGGCACGCATGACAATACGACGCTTCTTGCATGGCTGTTTGAGCTGCGTCCGCAGGACAGGGAAAAAGTATTGTTCTATCTGGGCTTTGACGGTGACTGGACGGTCGGGGGTCCGAACTGCGAGGTAAACAAGGCGTGGATTCGCGCCCTGTTCATGACGGCGTCGTCGATAGCCATTGTGCCCATTCAGGATTTGCTGGGCTATGGCGCGGATACACGCACAAACACGCCCGGCACAGTCGAAGGCAACTGGCGTTTCCGCGTAAGAAAAAGGGCGCTAAAGGAAATAGACACGGAATTCTACAGGAACCTGAACGAAGCTTTCGGCCGCGACAATCCGCCGGCGGAGGCGGAGGACTAGGGCGCAGGGAGTAGGGAGTAGGAAACATGAGATAGTCACGGGGTGTAGCGCAGTTGGTAGCGCGCCAGCTTTGGGAGCTGGATGCCGGGAGTTCGAGTCTCCCCACTCCGACCAAAACCGCCCTTGCATTTCTGCTTGCGGGCGGTTTTCGTTTGTTTGAATATGGTTGGAAGCGTTACTCGCTTTCCATGAATGCTTCTATCTCCGACGTTATTTCATCGAAGTCGCTGTGCAGAAGGTGGGCCGCTATGCTTCCCAGCATATCGGAGGTTTTTTGCGACCATGATTGCTTCCTCAGCTCCGATATTGCTTTGTCGGCCGCTGTTTCGTCGAAATCATTGCAGGCTTCGACCACCGCCCCCAGCATTTCATGAAGATGCTCCTTGTCCTCGTCCGCCGTGTCGACCGTGGGTTTTTCTTCCAACGGTTCGAGCTGCTCCACAAATGAACGCAGCGCGTCGAGAAATGCCGGGGATTGCTCCGCTACCACGTCAATATTCGCGTCTCGTCCGGACTGCTCCAGCTTCAGCGCGACGGCTGACAGCGGCATATTTCCTATGTTCGCGAGCGCGCTTTTCATTCCGTGGACATGGATCACATATGTCCTCAGTTCATCCTCGCTGTAGTCGCCGTTTTTTGCGATGATCCCATCCAGCACGGACAGCGACTTTTTGGCGTCGCGGCAGAAGATTTCGGCAAAATGCGGGTCAATGGCCTGGGCGGTTTCTTTTTCCGACTCGGGCTGACTCTGCTCCGCGGCCTGCTGCCGCCTTGCTTTTTCAACGACCTCGGGCGGTTTTTTGTCGCGTATCAGTTTGTTCAGAACGGTGTTCAACTGGCGTACGTCTATCGGTTTTGATATGAAGTCCGTGAAACCGTTCCCGAGGAAAATCTCCGCCTGGCCGGTTACCGCGTTTGCCGTCAGGGCCACTATCGAATGGTCGTAACCCATGGCCCTTATTCTCTGCGTCGCTTCTATGCCGTCCATCTGCGGCATCATATGATCCATAAACACGATATCGTACACATTGCCGTTTTTGATTTTTTCTATTGCCGCAAACCCACTGTCGGCGGAGTCGATTTTCAGCCCGTAGGGCGACATCAGACCCCTTGCGACGTAGATATTCGTCTCGACATCGTCCACTATCAGCACGCTGCCGTAAGGCATAGGGTCGCGGGTTATTTGCACCCGCTTCATCTGCGCCCTGCTGCTTGTGCGGAACTGGTGAAGGTTTTCCACCATTTCTCTTCCCAGGATTTCCGTACCCGAGACTTCCTGCGGTATGCGGATCGTGAATGTCGAGCCCTTGCCCGGTTCGCTTTCTATCAGGATTTCGCCGTTCATCATGCGGATCAGGTTGCGCGTTATGCTCATACCGAGCCCCGTGCCTTCCGTCGTACGGTTGGCTTCCAGGTTGAACCTTGAATATTCATCGAACAGTTTATTAACCTGCTCCTCCGTCATGCCCTGACCCGTATCGGCGACGGCTATTATCAGTATCGCTTCGTCTATATCGCTGTTATCGCTTTTTTCCGATGTTATTGAAAGCGTGACCGTTCCTTCCGCTGTGTATTTGAACGCATTGGAGAGAAGGTTGTTCAGTATTTGCTTGACGCGGAGCTCGTCGCCCATCATATATGCCGGCGTATTCTCGTCGACATATAATTCAAACTCTATTGGTTTGCTGCCTATCCTCATCATGTTTAGCTGGGCCGTGTCGCTGACAAGGCTTGCGATTTCGTACTTCGCGTAGCTAAGCTCCAGCTTGCCCGCCTCGATCTTCGATAAATCCAGAATGTCGTTGATTATGCTGAGCAGCAGGTCTCCGGAGGTGTAGATTTTTTCAAGCGCGACTTTGATGTTTTCGTCGAGCTTGTCGTTTTGCAGCTGTATTTCGGTGATGCCCAGGATCGCGTTCATGGGCGTGCGTATCTCGTGGCTCATCGTGCTTAGGAAGGCGCTTTTTGCCTGGTTTGCGGCTTCCGCCTCCACCCTCTGCCTTTCCGTGTCCAGCAGTATGTTTTTTGTTTCCGTGATGTCGAGCAGCGAACCCGCTATGTGCAGGGGATGGCCTTCCTCGTCCCTGACGGTCTCGCCTGACGCGCGGAAATATGAGTACTCCCCGTCTTTTTTCAGCAGCCTGTATTCAACGTCGTACGGCGTCCTGCCGGTTTTATCCATAAGGTGCGCTTTCAGCGCGTCCGTTATCCCTTCTCTTTCGTCGTCGTGCAGAATGTCTATCAGGCTGCCCAGCTTGTTCGGGAAGTCTTTTTCGTTTTTATACCCTATCATATGCCTGAACTCATCGGAGTATATGAACTCGTTTGAAGGGTCAAGCAGATTGTCCGGTACTATTTCCATGTCCCATAATCCTATTTTCGACGCCTGTACGACCAGATTCAGTTTTGCCAGCTGAAGCTCGTTCAGCCTTCGCGCGTCCAGGAGAGCCTGCTCCCTGTCATGCACCTCCGTCATATCAACGACATAACCGACGATCGCAAAGCTTGTCTCATAGGGGATTCGCTCAAGAATAACGCTGAGCGTCCTTGTTATGTCGTTGAGCACTATTTCCGTTTCGAAGTTTATATATCCATCCGTTGCCGCGCCCACCAGCCTTTCGGCGAGAGGCACGGACGGGCGACCGTCGGGCTGGTGCGAGGGTATGCTTCTCACCATACGCTCCACAAAGCCGGCGAGCAGGTCCTCCTTTGTAAGAAAACCCATGAACTCGACCGCCGCGGGGTTGCAGTCTATCACCTTGAAGCTTGAGTCGAACATTATGTTTATATATGGGTTCGCGTCGAACACCGCGGAAGTCGTTGATTGCGCCGACTCCAGCGCGTGCAGGGCGTCCTCCGCTATCGCCGTGGCTTCCTGGAGCTCGCCTATCATGCGTTTCTGTTCGCGAAGGTCCCTTGAGTACGCGGCGATCAGGGTCTCGCCTTTATAGTCCACGCGGACCAGCGTCACCTCCACGGGGAGCGGTTCGCCGTTTGCGAGCTGACGCATCCATTCGAACCGCTGGTAGCCTTCCTCAAAAGCCCTGTCCAGATACCATGCGGCTTTTTCCTTTGTGCGCTGCCCGCCGGGTTGAAACTCCGGCGAAAGCTCGTCGTAACGCTCGATGTACTCCTGCTTGCTTGACATTTTGAACAGCTTTACCGTTTCAAGGTTGCAGTCGATCATTTTTGAGTCTTTATCGTATAAATGCGCACAGAGCGGCGTGGAGTCCAAAATGACCCTGACCCGCTCGGACGATTCGTGCATACGCTCCATTTCCGAGATGTGTTCCTGGGCCGTTATGTTCTCCTCATGCTCCTTTTTTGCGTCCTCCATAACCTTGTGGATGCAGTTTATGGGGATATTCACGCCAAGGGCGATTTTCCTTGCCATGTCGTAGCATGTTTCGCTGCCGCATGAGCTGCAGTTGATTCTTTGATTTACTTCGTCGGTTTTGTTCAGCCTTAAAAAAGCCTTTTCTATGTCTGCTTCCGTTATCTCGGGCATTGATAGGTCAATCGGCTTGTAGTTTCTCAGAAAATGCTCAAGGTCAAAGGTTTCGTCATATTGTTTGTAAAGCTCGTCATAATATTCTTTTTTCCGCTCGACCGTTGCATTGTCCCTGTTTGAGTCCATACGGCGGTTTATGCCGAAAAGGTTCTCCGTGCATGAGCACGCCGTCCCCATGTTGCAGCCTTCTTCACAGTTGAGGACGTCAAAAATCTGCGGCAGGAGTTCTTTGGGGGATTCGGCGTAGAGGTTCAGTTTGTCGTATACGCCTTGTCCTTCCGCCCTGTCGATGCTTATGCTCTTTCCGGTAAAGAACTCGATGTTTTCCTTCAGCCCGCCCGGCATGGGGAAAAGCGAACCCATTCCGCATTCGTAGTTGTCAAAGTCCGTTTCTTCCTTGGGAAGCTCCACGCCAAGGCTTTCCAGATGCTTTATCAGCTTGGGGAACGTGACGTTGTACCCTGTCAGTCCGGTTTCCTCAAACTCGCGCGTCTTCGCTATGCACGGCGACAATGCGGCAATACTGTCCGTTATGCCTTCGTATTTCGTCATATATACGGCAAGCGAGGCCATGGGGCTGTGGACGGGCGCGAGATATTTCAACAGGTCGTGGCGATAGGTTTCGATATAGGAGACTATTGCGGGGCACGGTTGCGTTATGACCGGGGCGCCGCCGTTTTTTTCGTGGTATCTGATATATCCCCATATGCAAAGATCCGCCCCGAGCGAGACGTCATAGATTTTGTTTACGCCAAGATTTTTCAGGTATGTGAACAGTCTTTTGTATTCGGGGATGTTCGTCCTTATTGCGGGGGCGGTCATCACCGATATTGGCGTTCCGTTCTTCAGGTCCTCGAAGAAGCGGTCCGTATCGTCTTCGTAGTATCTTGCGTCGTGTTGGCACGCCGAAACGCACCAGCCGCACGCGATACATTTGTCATGGTCGATTGTGACTTTGATCGTGCCGTCGTCGTCCTGATATGTGATGTTCGCCGTTTCCATCGGGCATTCCCTGACGCATCTGTTGCAGCCCGTGCATAAGTCCTTGTCTGATTTTACCAATTGCCTCATTTTCAGTTACCTCTATGCCGAGCGATTTGAGTTTCGATAACCTATGCCTGTACCGCGAAAAACTGCTCCTTGACCTTGAAAAACACTTTGGCGATCTCCGGGTCGAACTGCGTACCCGAGTTTTCCATCATCATTTGGACGGCTTCCTCGTTTGTGAAGGGTTTTTTATACGGCCTTTCCGAAACGAGCGCGTCGTATACGTCCGCGAATGCCATCAGACGCCCCTGGAGCGGTATTCCGGCGCCCTCAAGCTTCCTCGGGTATCCGTTTCCGTCCCAGCGCTCATGGTGATTGCCCGCAAAAAGCTTTGCGTTGCGCAGGAATTCGACGTCGTCCGTCCGCGACGCTATTTGGTCTATCGCGCGCTCGCCCTCTATTGTGTGGGTCTTCATGATCTCGAATTCTTCTTCGGTCAGCTTGCCCGGCTTATTTAGGATGGTGTCTGAAATGCAGATTTTTCCTACGTCGTGAAGACGGGCGGATGAAACGAACAGATCCATGTCAAGCTCGCTTATCTCGTCCGCGTATACGCCCTGTTCCGCCATTGCGTCCACCAGTATTTTTATATATGTCGCGGTGCGTTCGACATGACCTCCCGTCGTTTCGTCGCGACCTTCCACAAGGTCCGCGAAACCGAAGATTATCGCATTCTGCAGTCGCTGGAGCTGCACCGTTTTCTGCTGGAGCTGCGCTGTCCTTTCGCGGATGAGGTCGTCTATGTCCAGATGCGTCCTTATGCGGTTTATCAGGACGGGGGCCGAAAACGGTTTCGTTATAAAGTCGATGACGCCCAGTTGGAATCCGCGGACTTCAACAGCGGCGTCAGTCATGCTTGTAAGGAATATTACGGGTATACTTGCGCGGGATTCGTCGTCTTTCAAGATTTGCAGCGCTTCAAACCCGTCCATCTCCGGCATTTCGATGTCAAGCAATATCAAGTCCGGGTTTATCTTCTCCATCATCGCAAACATCTTCGCCGCGGACGGCAGGGTCATGACCCTGTATTGATCCTTAAGCGCTTCCTTTGCCATTGACAGGTTTGTGTCGTTATCGTCCACTACGAAAACTGTTCTTTGCATTGGTGCTCCTTTCTCCACGCGCACAACCGGCGGGCGTCGGGCACTCGTCCCATCCATATATTATACCCGGTTAGGGGTTTAGCGTCAAGGAAAACGCGGATTATTTACGGACGCTACGAATAGTTATCCAGCACATGCTTCGAGTATTTCTCGATGTTTGCGTCGCGTTCCCCATGAGTCGCGCCGCTTGTGAGGACGTAGACCTTGACTTTTGGTTCCGTACCCGACGGCCGGATGATGACGACAGTGCCGTCGTCGGTTTCGTAGCGGAGCACATTCGAGCCCGACAGCTCCATCGGTTTTTCGGTACCGGTGCGCACGTCCCTTTCGATCCCGTGTTCGTAGTCGCGGATTTCGACGACGGCCCTGCCGGCCATTTCCGCGGGGGGAGTCTCCCGCAGCCCGTCCATCAACGCGCGCATTTTGGCGAGGCCGTCGAGGCCCGGCATCATGATATTCATTGTTTTTTCGCCGTACCAGCCATATTTTTCATAGAGGTTCTGCAGAGCTTCATATAAGGTCATGCCTTGCCCGGCATACCATGCGGCCATTTCGGCTATCAGCATCGACGCCGTCACCGCATCCTTGTCGCGCACGAAGTCGCCGAGCATATAGCCGTACGATTCCTCATATGAGAACACGACGTTGCCTTCCCCGCTCGCCTGAAGCGCGTTCATTTTCTCCGCCATGAACTTGAAACCCGTGAATGTATCGTAGCAGCGGAGCCCCTCGGACTCGGCTATACGCCGGGCCATTTCCGTCGTGACGATTGTTTTGAGGGCGACGGGGTTGTCCGGCATTTTCCCGGACCTTTTTTTTGCGCCTATGACATAGTCGAGAAGAATCACGCCGGTCTGGTTGCCCGTGAGCGGGATGAACCCGCCCGTTGCGTCCTTTACCATTATGCCTACGCGGTCCGCGTCGGGGTCGGTTCCGACGATCAGGTTGGCGCCATGCTTTTCGGCAAGGGCTATCGCAAGATAAAATCCCTCCGGGTTTTCGGGGTTCGGGGAGTCCACGGTCGGGAACGAGCCGTCCGTTATCATCTGCTCGGGCACGCATACGATGTTTTTGAGCCCAAGCCTGCGAAGCGCCTCGGGTACCAGATAATGGCCGGCGCCATGAAACGGGGTGTAGACGAGCGTGAAGCCGTCCGCGACTTTTTTTACCGAGTCGGGGTCGTTGGACTGCGCCAGGACATTTTTTAGAAACAGCTCGTCGGTTTCGGCGCCCATTACGCTGATCAGGCCTTGGTCCACCGCCGCCTCAAAGTCCATCCGGCGAATCGACGTGAAGATGTCGAGATCCTCCATCTTCTTCGCGACGACCGCCGCGTGGTGGGGCGGCAGTTGCGCGCCGTCCGCCCAATACACCTTGTATCCGTTGTATTCCTTTGGGTTATGGCTGGCGGTTATGTTGATTCCCGCAATGCAGCCGTACTCGCGGATGGCGAACGAAAGCTCGGGCGTGGGGCGAAGGCCGTCGAATATCCTGACGCTTATCCCGTTGCCCGCTATGACGCAGGCTGCTTCGCGCGCGAACTCGCTGCTGTTTATTCGCGAGTCATAACAAAGCGCAATACACTTTTCACCGGCGGGTTCGGCCAGGACAAGCTCCGAAAAAGCCTGCGTCGCGTGCCTGACGACATGGACGTTCATCCGGTTGAGCCCGACGCCCATTATCCCGCGCAAACCTGCAGTGCCAAACTCAAGCGGGCTGAAGAACCGGCTCTCGATCTCCTTGTCGTTGCCTGAAATTGCGCGCAGCTCATCCTTTTCGGCGTCCGACAGCGCCTCGCTGCCCAGCCATGAAGCGTATTTTTCATTGTGGTCCATATCAGTTTGCCTCCGTTTCGTCATCAAATATGTCCGCGCCCAGTATGTTCTGCGCGTCTTCAAGAAGCGCGGCGGGCACGAAAACATCCATGCCCCCCGGCGAGAAGCCCAGAATGAGTTTTCCGAACAATCCGTCGTTGGGGTATTCGCTCACGTGCGGAATGCCGTACGCATCCAGAAGATTCAGTGTCAGCTCCATGTCCAGCGGGCCGCCTTGTATGTGCTTTAGGAAAGCGGGCGCCGCCGGCTCTCCATTTTCGTCGTTTGGCCAAGGCTGATGTCCGCCCGGTTTTTTTAGGTTAAAATCCATTTTTGCATCTCCACGAGCTATTTATTATACTTGCCGCCGGATGATATGCTGAATGCCCTGTATAGCTGCTCCAGCAGGATAACACGGGCGAGATGGTGGGGGAAGGTCATTTTCGACAATGAGAGCTTCAAGTCGGCAGATCCGCGTATGCTTTCGTGCAGCCCATACGAGCCGCCGACCACGAAGCACAGCTTTGACGAGCCCTTGACCGCGCAGTCGGATATATAACCCGAAAATTCCGGGCTGTTCATCTCCCGCCCGTCCGGACACAGGGCGACGGTCAGAGCTCCCCGCGGCAGCTTTTTCAGTATCGATTCGCTTTCTTTTTCAAGCCCCACCTTGATATGGGCGTCGAGCGGGTCGTCGGGTAAACGATACTCCGGAATCTCGATTATTTCAAGACCGCAAAAACGGGAAAGCCGTTTGCAGTATTCCTCTGCGGCGTCGATATAGAACTTTTCTTTGAGCTTTCCAACGCAAATCATAGTTACATTCAGCATATTCAACATCCTTTAACCTTCACCGCCGCAACAGTTTCGAATGCTTTCCGCACTGTTGCGCGTCATCTACAATTCGTAAATCCTGCCGGGGGCGTCCGGCGGCGCTATGTCCAGCTCCACGTCGCGGCCTACCGGGAAGCCGGCTTTGAGAAGCGCGTCGCCTACCGTCGTATGGGCGAGCTGCGGGGTGTTGTTCTCCCTGCTTAGGTGCGCGAGCATAACGTAACGCAGGCCGGAAGCCGCGAGGCTCACCGCAAAATCCCCGCTGTCGCCGTTGGCGAGATGCCCATGCTCCGATAGTATGCGTCTTTTCAGGAATTGCGGATACGGGCCCCTGCGCAGCATGTCCCTGTCGTGATTCGCCTCTATTATCGCAACGTCCGACCCAAGCGCCGCGTTGAGGACCTCGTCCGTCACGAAGCCGAGGTCGGTGACGTAGGCAAGTTTTTTTCCGGCTGCCGAAAGGGTGAATCCAACGCTGCCCGAGGCATCGTGCGGAGTGCTGAAACTTTGGACGGCAACGCCTCCGAAGTCAAAAGCCGAACCGGTTTCAAAAACGTTGACGAAAGGCTCCGCTTCGGAAAAAGCGGCGAGCATCGAGCATGCCGTGCCGTGGCTGGAGAAAACAGGCGTCTTATGGTATTTTAACAGCATTTGCATTCCGCGTATATGGTCAATATGGTCGTGGGTGACGAGTACGCAGCCGAGGTCGCCGGGTGATAGGCCAAATCCGCGCAGACAGTCCTTTATCCTGCGAAGCGAAATACCCGCGTCTATCAATATATGGATTTTCCCATGTGATACTACCGCGCAGTTCCCCGATGACGAACTGGCCAGGGTGCATATCCTCATTTACTCACTCCGGATCGTTGATTGTGGCTTCGGATCTCAGGCCCGACGCAAAGGCGAAACAATGAAAAATGGAAAATGAACGTGTCGGTTCCACTCTTCATTTTCCATTCCCGATTCTCAATTCCTATTTTCGATTTTTCAACGCCCAACTCTCGTTTCCCGCCGCCGGCCATTTGCCACCGGCCGCCAACCACGAGCCTTACCCCGCGGTCATTTCCTTCATCGGTTCGTCGTCAGGCTCGTATATTTTCTTGATGTCCGCCCCAAGCGAGGAGAGCTTCTGCAGCATTTTTTCATATCCGCGCTCTATATAGCTGACGCCTTCGACAATCGTTTTGCCTTGGGCGCAAAGCCCCGCAATGACAAGGGCCGCCCCCGCACGCAGGTCACCCGCCTTTATCGGCGCGCCCGTAAGGCACGGCGTCCCCTGTATTACCGCCGTCCTGCCGTTGACCTGAATGTTGCCGCCCATTTTCGTCAGCTCGTCCACATACTTGAACCTATTGTCCCAGACCCCCTCGGTGATCGTACTCGTGCCGTCCGCGAGGCATAGCACCGTCGATATCTGCGGTTGCATGTCCGTCGGGAAGCCGGGGTATGGAAGCGTCTTTACGTTCGTTTTTAGCAGGGGACCCGTCCTGGAAACAATGACCGAGTCTTCATTGTTGACTACCGTGACGCCCATTTCCCTCAGCTTCATCGTTATTCCTTCAAGGTGCTTTGGAATGACGTCCCTGATTATGACGCGCCCGCCAGTGCCGGCTACAGCCGCCATGTATGTCCCGGCTTCTATTTGATCGGGTATTATGGAGTAAAAACCGCCCGTCAGCCTGCGCACGCCGCGGATCTTTATTACGTTTGTGCCCGCGCCGCGGATATCCGCGCCCATTGAGTTCAGGAAGTTCGCGAGGTCAACGATATGGGGCTCTCTCGCGGCGTTGTCGATGAACGTCATTCCTTCCGCAAGAGCAGCCCCGAGCATTATGTTTATGGTGGCGCCGACGGATACCACGTCCAGGTAGACAGTGGTCCCTATCAGCCGGCCTGTGGTTTCCGCCGATACGACGCCGTTTCTGATGTTCATTTTGGCGCCCATCGCCGTGAAGCCCTTTATGTGCTGGTCTATCGGGCGAACGCCGCCGAAGTTGCAGCCGCCCGGCATGGCTACGTGCGCGTTGCCAAAACGCCCAAGCAGCGATCCTATCAGATAGTATGACGCCCTGATGCGCCTCATTGAGTCGAAGGTCGCGCGCGTTGTCCCGACGCGGGTGCAGTCTATGTCTATTGTTCTTTTGTTCACGACGCGAATGTCCGCACCCATTTCCTTTAGGATATTGAGCAGAAGCGTCACGTCGGAAATCTGGGGCATGTTCTCTATCCTGCATACCCCGTCCACCATGAGCGCCGCGGGGATTATCGCCACGGCCGCATTCTTTGCGCCGCTTATTTCGACTTCTCCGTGAAGTTGGTTGCCGCCGTTTATGACATATTTTGTCACAGGCTCACTCCTTTGCCTGCGGATGGGCGCAATGTGGATTTTCCGCGCCACATCTCACTTTATTACGATTTTATGAACTGTGAATTAACAATCTACCGTCCATTGTATCACAAAATGTCATTTTTGCAACCCTTTTTGTATCATTTTTGTATCTTTTTTGTTTCGGGGCATTTTTTCTCACCGGCCGGGGGGCATTCGGAAAACCGTTTTTTTGGATCGTTCCCGAAGCCGGAGGCGGTCCCCACGGCACACTATGTAGTACAGAACTATGCAGAGATCCTAGAAAAACGGTTTTCCGAATGCCCCCCGGCCGGTAGTAATCATGAAATACGGATATCCTCCGCTATGAAGCCAAACCTGCCTGTTTGAGCACTTCGGGAACCTTCGACTCCCAGCCGAGGGTCATGATGTGGACGCCCTGGCAGTGGTCGCGGCACTCTTTTATTATGCGCGCCGTGATCTCGACGCCGGTTATGCCGGCTTTCGCGCGCTCGGGGTCTTTTTTCAGTTCCTCGATCATTTCCGGCGGGACGCTGATGCCCGGGATGTTGTTGTTCAGATAGTTCAGCGGCCCCGCGCCCTTGGGGATTATAAGTCCCAGCATGACGGGCACGCCGAATTGCTTTGCCTTCTCCATGAATCTGACGAATTTTTCGGAGTCGTAGACGGCCTGCGTCTGGAAATATTCCGCGCCCGCCTTTACCTTGCGCTCCATCTTGGAAAGCTGGGCGTCGACGGAGTCGCTGCAGGGAGACACCACGGCTCCCTTGGCGAACTTCGGCGGCTCTCCCTCAAGGGCGTTGCCTCCGAGGTCCATGCCTTGCTCAAGCTGCTTTACCGCATGGATCAGCGACACCGAATCGAGGTCGAAAACGGGTTTTGCCTGCGGCGTATCGCCCATCCTCGTATGGTCGCCCGTCAGCAGCAGCAGGTTGTCGATGCCGAAGTACGCCGCGCTGAGAAGGTCGGACTGGAGCGCTATGCGGTTGCGGTCGCGGCAGGTAAGCTGGAATATGGAGT
>Ga0082212_10003741_pt1 | contig 21415 bp, 18 predicted proteins | sample TergutNt197P3_FD_71548 | JGI IMG/M metagenome (GOLD analysis project Ga0082212, IMG submission 71548) | Neocapritermes taracua P3 segment gut microbial communities from Petit-Saut dam, French Guiana - Nt197 P3 | ecosystem: Host-associated > Arthropoda: Insects > Digestive system > Gut ... | reverse complement strand
TCAAAAAGATCGAGCACATGAATATGGACGTGCTCGCCGCTGCGAGCGGCCCTTTGCGCAGGTAGGCGTGGATCGCCGCCGGCGCGACCCCCCCTAGCGTGATGAGGGCTATGGTCCCATGGGTGACGGCGTTGCCGACCTCTTCCCCGAACGTGTACGGCCGCGCCGCCGACAGCATCTTCTTTATCTTCATATTGTCTTTCTTTCATTTACGCTATGGATCCCTCAATATGCCCTATCATACCAAATACGGCCGCGCCGCGCCACGGCGCTGAACCGCGCCGCCGCTCCTCGCCGAGCGGAAGCGCGGTTTTCATTGTAACGCAACTGTAATAATATTTTTCAAAACGACCCCCGAAAACGCCTGCCGAAAAGCGGATATTATAAGTGTAAGGCAAATAAATGATAATTAACAAAAAAACAGAAATAACCGAGAGGAACGAAACAAAAAACGCGCCAAGCCGCATCGAAGCCACTGACATAAACGCCCAAGACCCCGCTTCTTAGCCACAGCCCAGCCGACGACATATAAACTAACTAACCTTATATAACTAAATTAATAAGGGAAAAGGAGGGCGGAAGAAGAGGAAAATGGGAAAATTAAAAGTCGCTCGCTCAAAATCATAAAATGAGCCGCCTAACTGCCGCTTCGCAGCAAAAAATAATTTCGGAGCCGTTGCATACACGAATCTTCCATCGCCAAAGAACGGCAACATCCATTCGCAAGCGGAGTTCAAGCACAACAATGTCGCGGCCATCGATATGCCTGCGGCCGGCAGCGGCGGCAGGTTGGCTTTGTAGTTCTTCAGGCGGAGCTCCACCCTGTCCATGCCGAGCCCTTCGGCCGCGAGATCCATCAAGTGTGACAAAATCGTGATGACCGTCGGGGAGCCATACCCCCTTATCCCGCTCGTGCCCGGGGTGTTCGTATAGACCATTTTTGCCAGGCCGCGGAATACGGGCAGGGCAAACTGGCTCGAATACGCCCCCATCGCCGGCGGCATCAGGTTCGCGCTCCTGTTGAAATAGGACCCGCTGTCCGCGATGATGTCCTCCGTGGAGACAAGCAGCCGCCCTTCCTTCGTGAAGCCGAGCTTGCCGTGCAGATGGAACATCTCGCGGCATGGCACATGGAGCGCCACTTCCTCGCGCGTGAACTCCATGCGCACGGGCTTGCCCGCTTTCTGCGCGAGCAACACCGCGAACGGGACTATCACGAAATTGGCCTCGCCAAAGAACCCTCCCGCGTACTCGCTGATAATATTTACCTTTGACTCCGGCAATCCCGCGATGTTCGCTATCTGCCTGCGCAGGATAAAGGGCCGCTGGTGCGCGAGCCAGACCGTCAAGCCGCCATCGGCGCCGAATTCCGCCACGCATGTGAGCGGTTCAAGCGGCATGCCATGCTGGCGCGAGGGGAGGAAATCGCATTCCACGACAACGTCGGACCCGGCAAGCGCCGCGTCCGCATCCCCCCTGTTCCCGGGGAAGGCGTCGTATTCCATTGACAAATTGCTGTCCATCCAATCGTGCACGAGCGGCGCGCCTTCCTTCATCGCGTCCTCCACGTCTATCACGAAAGGCAGGATTTCATAATCGACATTTATCAAGTCAAGGGCTTTCAGGCAGGTTTCCTCGTCTTTCGCGGCCACGGCCGCTATGATCTCGCCTTTGTAATGGCACTTGTCCGGCACGGGCATCATGTCGTTGACATTGTCATGCCTGGCGGCTTCCGGATCCCTGGCGCAATACTGCAGGCCCGCGGGATTGTACTTCATGTCAGGCGAATTGCCCGCCGTGATGACAGCATATACTCCGGGCAGCTTTTCAGCCTCCGAGATATCGATGCCCCTGATCCTCGCGTGGGTATGCGGGCACGCCAGCGCCTTGCCGGCCAGCGCGCCGGGGCGCTGTATGTCGCAGGTATACCTGGCGGCGCCGGTCGCCTTCTCCCTGGAATTCCTGTAGGGCAGGCGCTTGCCGACATAAGCGAATTCTTCTTTGGCCTTCTCTGTCTTGTAGTTCGAAGTAGACGACATCAGGCTACCTCCCCTCTCATGCGCTTGGCAGCCAGCTCTATGGCCTCTATGATTTTCACGTAGCCGGTGCACCTGCACAGATTGCCGCCGATCTGCTCCTTGATCTCTTCCTCGGTCGGATCCGGGTTTTCGTCGAGCAGGGCCTTGCCCATGAGTATCATGCCCGGGGAACAGAACCCGCACTGTATGGCGCCCGTATCGATGAACGCCTGCTGGATCGGATGGAGCTCCCCGCCCGAGGCGAGCCCCTCGATCGTCGTCACGTACTTGTCCCTGACGGACACCGCGAGCGTCGAGCAGGAAAGATATGGCTTGCCCTCTACAAGCACCGTGCACGAGCCGCACTCCCCGCAGCGGCAGGCCTCCTTTGTCCCCGTCAGGCGCAGCTTGTCCCTCAGGACCTCGGCAAGCGTGATATGCGGGCCTTCTATATATACTTCCTGCTCCTCGCCGTTGACGTTCAGGTTCAGGACAAAGCCCTTTTTGTCAAAATAAGTCATCATTCCGCCCTCCTTGCCGCTTCAAACGCCTTGTGCAGCGCACGCTCCACAAGGACAGGGGTGACCTCTGTCCGGTACTCCTTCGTCGACCGGAGCCCCGTGGACGGGTTCATGCTTTCCACGACCGCCATGGACGCTTCTTTTGCCAGCCCGTCGCTTACCGGATTGCCCTTAAGCATATCCTCCGCTTTTCTTGCCCTGACGGCGGTAGGCGCGACAGCCCCCATCGCGATCCTCGCTTCCGCGCAGACGCCGCCTTCCACGCGGACGACGACTGTAAGCGTGATTTTCGCGATGTCCGCATGGGTCCTCACCCTGTTCATGAAGGCCGACCCCGTACCTTTCGCGGCCGCCGGCATATATACCCCGGTCACGAACTCGCCGCGTTTCAATGTCGTCTTGTTCTTCGCGGGATAAAAATCGCATACCTTCTCCCGCCTTTCGCCATCCGGCCCCGCGATCAGCAGCTCGGCGTCATAGGCCATCAGCGCCGGCGCCACGTCGGAGCCCGGGGTCGCCACGCAGAGGTTCCCTACGGCAGTGCCCATATACTTTGTCTGGACCGACGTTATCTGGTGTATCGCCTCCCGCAGCGCGGGATAGGCCTCCTTCAGCTCCCCGGAGGCATCCAAAAACCTCAGGGTCGTCATGGCGCCGAATCCAAGCCCGCCGCTTTCGTCATGCCTGAAATACGACAGCTCCGGGATGTTCCCGATGCTGACGAGGCAGCCCGCTTCGATTGAACCCGCGCGCATCTTCGGAAGCAGGTCTATGCCGCCGGCTATGACCTTCGCCTCCTCTCCGTATTTGTCCAGAAGCCCCGCCGCTTCCCCGACAGCGCCAGGCTCGAAATACTCAAATCTGTTCAATTGGATTCTGCTCATATCCTCTCCTTTATCGCAATCCGCTTCCTTGCGCGGCCATCAATGCCTGCCGTATTTCGCTATCTCGTCTTCGACTATGGCGTCGACGCCTTCCACGGTGGACTGCATCACGGCCGAAGAGCAAAGGTAGCCGCCGCCTTTCCCGAGCACATCGATCGCGCGGCGCACCTCGGCGCGTATCGACTCCTCGGTCGCGTCGGGGGCGTCGGTCGCCTGGGGATCCACGCCGCCCGCGAAGACCAGCCTGTCGCCGTATTCCGCCTTGATCCCGGCAAGGTCGTTGACCGGGCTGACCGAATGCCAGCAGTCGACGCCGATTTCCACAAGGTCGCCTATGATGGGCTCGATATAGCCGCACGAGTGGTGCATATAGCGCATGTCCAGCGCGTGCGCCGCCTCGACCATGCGCCGCTCGGGCGCCTTGAATGCTTCCCGCCACAAATCGGGAGAGAAAAACATATTCTTCTGGTTGCCCCAGTCGTCGTGCATCATGAGGAAATCGGGAGCCATGTATTCCTTGAAAAACGGGAACTGCCTGATACGGTAATCGGCATATGCGTCAACGCAGGCCTTGTACGCTTCGATATCGTCATAAAGCGCCATGAGCCCGTTCTCGAACCCCATGACCGCGTTGATCCGCTCAAAGGCCCCCATAGGGCAGACGACATATCCCATCCGCTCCGCCCGGTCATGCCAGATGGCGTTCGTCCGCCCCCTGACCGCCTCCCAGGGCAAACCCTCACAGTCCGGGAAGGCCAGTCGTTCCGGCCACTCGGATATATCCGAAAACTGGCTCTGCCCCGGCACGACATGCGTCATGAGCAGGGGCTGCTCCGGATCCAGCGCCCACTTGACGCCGAACCAGTCAGTCCCGTCCTCGAAGAGCGAGCGGTCGTTTATCTCTGGCGTCGGCAGGAGCGCGCTTGCCACGTTTACCGAAGGCACCCATTCAGGCATCTCGTGCTCCCATACACGCATCATGTTTTCACGTTCGTTCATTACCCTGCCTCCTTTTCAATCGACAATACAATGCTTTCGCTCCCATTATAGATTTTTTTGTGGTCCCCGGAGAATGCTATCCTACCCCAGATACGAAGCCTTCACGACGTCTGACTTCTTGATCTCATCCACTTTGCCCTGGGCTACGAGCTTCCCGACCTGCAACGCGTAGCAGTAGTCGGCTATGCCGAAGGCCAGATGGACGTTTTGTTCGACCAGCATGATGCTGATCCCTTTTTCCCTGTTGACCTCCATGATTGCCTCCCGAAGCTGCTCGATGACGACCGGGGCCAACCCAAGCGAGGGCTCGTCCAGGCACAGGAGCTTCGGCGCCGCCATGATGCCGCGCGCGATCGCCGCCATCTGCTGTTCGCCCCCCGAAAGCGTCCCCGCCTTTTGCTTCAATCGATCCTTCAGTTTCGGGAACAGGTTGTATACATATTCGAAATCCTGCGCGATCCCGTCCTTGTCGCTTCGGCGGGTCGTCCCTATCAAAAGGTTTTTGTAGACGCTCAGGTTCGGGAACAGCCGCCTGCCTTCCGGCACGAGCACGAGGCCGCTCCTGACGATGGCCTGCGTCTCGCCGCGGGTTATGTCCCGGCCATCGAAGGCGATGCTGCCGGCGGCGGCGGGGACAAGCCCCACGACCGTGTTCAGCGTAGTGGACTTGCCCGCCCCGTTGGCCCCGATCAGGGTGACGATCTTCCCTTCGGGCACGGCCAGGCTGATGTCTTCCACAGCCACGGATTTCCCGTAGACTACCTTCAAGCTGTCGATTTCAAGAATGTTACCCAAACGAAGCACCCCCGAAATAGGTCATGATGACGTCCTCGTTATTCCTGACTTCATCAGGCGTCCCCTCGCAGATCTTCTCGCCGAAGCTGATCACGACGACCCTGTCGCAGATAGACAGTATCTGCATATTGTGCTCGACCACGAGCACCGTAAGCCCCCTGCCCTGCATGGACTTGATGGCTTCTATCGTGAACTGTATCTCCTCGGGGTTCATTCCCCCCAGCGGCTCGTCGAACATAAGCAGCTTCGGCTTCGATGCCAGGGCCCTCGCGACCCCGAGCATCTTCTGATAGCCGTGCGGGAGGTTTTTCGCGAGTTCGTCCTTGAACGGGGCCAGGCGGAGGAATTCTATGATTTCATCCGTGGATTTATAGATTTCCTCCTCGTTCTCGCGATGCCTCTTCGTGTTGAAATATACGCTGAACGCGCTTGAGTGCGGATGCAGGTAATGTGCCGCGCCGATGTTTTCGGCAACCGTGAAATCCCCGAAAAGCGGGTTCAGCTGGAATGTGCGCCCAATCCCAAGGGCCGCTACCTGGTGCGGCCTTTTCTTCGTGATATCCTTGCCCTCGAAGACGATGCTGCCCGAATTCGGCAGGTATATCCCCGTAATCAGGTTGAAAAAAGTGGATTTCCCGGCGCCGTTTGGACCGATCAGCCCAAGGATCTCGCCTTCGTTTATATGGAAATCCAAGCCTGAGATAACGCTCAGGCCGCCAAACCTCTTGCACAGGTTCTTTGTCTCAAGCAGCACGGTCATGAGTCCGCCTCCGGGCCGATGCCCGCGCCTTCGCGCTTCAGCCGCAGGCCGGCGCCGGCATTCTTTATCTTTTCCGGGATGCTGGCAAGCCCGCCGATCAACAGGTACGCTATCGCGATCATGGCTATGGATGTCACTATGGGCGCCCATTCGCCGACCACGCGGGAAGCCTGCGGGAGGATCACTAGTATGGTCGTCCCTATGATGGGGCCGATGAACTTGTCCTGCCCGCCCACGAGGACGTACATGAGGAACCAAAGCGTAGTCAGTATCCCAAACTCTTTCGGCGAGGCCGACCCGTTGTACAGCGCGAACGCGGCCCCGGCTATCCCCGCGAAAAAGTAGCCGAAGCCAAAAGCGAGGCTCTTGAAATACACCTTGCTGACGCCCATGGCTCCCGCCGCGTCCTCGGACTGGGCAATGGCGCGCAGCGTCATGCCGATGCGCGAATGCTCGAACCGGTACATACACGCGCAGCAGGCCACGGCCAGCACGAGGAAGAAGTAGTAATAGGCCCGTATATTCGGAAGGAACCCCGGGATGGAGACTATGCCTATTATCCTGCCGGTGATTTCCAAAGACGAGAAGACATATATGATCGATATGCCGAGAAACATGCTCGCCATGACATAGTACACCGACTTCAGCCTCACGAAGGGGAGCCCGGTCAATACGCCGACCGCCATCGCCGCCAGCCCCCCGAGAGGGATCGTCGCGTACGCGGGCAGGCCGAAATTGGTCGAGAGCACCGCGGCCGTGTAGGCGCCCACCCCTACGAACGCGGACTGCGCGAACGAAGGGACGCCTGCCAGCCATACGGTGCGCAGGCTGACGGCGCCGATGGTCCTGACGAAGACGAGCATGAAGACGTTGAGCCAGAAACGCGTCGAGACCAGCGCGGGCATGACGGCCCAAACCACAATCAGGATCAAATACGGCAGGAAGGCATACAGCTTTTTGCGAATGTCCGTCGAGATACGCATCCTATGCCCCTTCCTTCAGCTCGTGCCCGAACAGGCCTGTCGGCTTTATCAGTATCAGCACGAGGACGAAGACCGCCGTCACCGCCGAGGCGGACGCGCCCTGGACGTAGATGGGGAGGAACGAGTCGAGGAAGCCCAGCAAAAATCCCGTGACTATCAGCCCGTTCATGCTCCTGCTGCCCGCGCCCGCGAGCATTACGACCATGAGGATGCGCGTCAGCATCTCGTCGCCCATCGTCGGCGTTATCTGCCTTATCGACCCCATCAGGCTGCCCGCGACGGCCGCGAGCACGAGGCCTATGGCGCATACTATCGCGGATACCCTGTTGATGTTGATACCCTGCAGGGCCGCCGCGACGCGGTCCTGCGCGATTGCCTCCATCTGCCTGCCGAGAGCCGTCTTGTTGACCAGGATCAGGACCGCGATCAGCAATCCGAGCCCTATGAACAGGATCAGGAGTTTCTCGTTGCTTGTCGGCACCCCGAAGACGAACGTCCTTCCCTTCAGGAACGACTCGATGATAATGTCCAGCGTCCCGGTATAGATCGAGAATACCGTCTGCGCGATCGTGATGATGGCGACCGCGATCATTATCCCTCCGTTGATATTGTTCATGAAGGGCCTGAAGACCGCCCTTTCCATGAGCACCCCTATCAAGGCCATTATGATCGCGGTAATGACAAGCGCCGTCCAGTTGCTTGCCCCTGTCCAGCGGATGATGTAATAGCAAAGGAACGCCGAGATCATCACGAACGCCCCATGGGCGAAATTCAGCGCTCCCATCATGTTGAAGACGAACGCGAAGCCGAGCGCCATGATGATATACATGAACGATAGAACCACCGTATTCAGTATGATGTTGCCCAGAATGTCCAAAGCCTTGCCCTGCCTTCGCCGATTGTCCGGGGAAGCTGGAGGGGAAGGAGGCCCCCTCCATGCTTCTCCGCCGTGTTTATATTAAATGCTTACGGTAATGCTTGCGGCACCATAGGTATCCGCAAACCCAAATGCTTACGGCACTATGGTGTCCGCGAACCCCAGGAAGACCGGTATCCCGTCTTCCTTCATGACGCATTTGCCCGGGTGCGACGCGACGGCGTGTTTCGCGCCCATCGTCTGTTCGCCGCCGACTTTCCCTGTGCCATACATGGTATCGACCGTATCCTGGGATTCCCAGGCCGCCATGACCGCGTCCACGTCGGTAGTGCCCGCGATGCTCATCATCTGGAGCAGGATATACAGGCTGTTGCAGGAGTTGGCCGTGAACGACTGCGCGCTCTCATCGCCGAACTGCTCCGCGTAGTTCCCGCATATCTCCTTGAACAGCGGCGTGTTCTGGTCCGCGCCAGCCAGCGTCCCGCAGGTAATGAGGTCCGTGGCCCCGCCCGCTACCATCGAGAAAGCGACTATGTTCTGCGGGTTGGCAAGCACGCCTACCATGTCGCTGCCCAGCGTCCTGAGCTCTTTGGCGATCCCGGCGTTGGAAGGCAGGCCGCCCATCGCTATGAAAGCGTCGGCGCCGGTCTTCTGGGCCGCGAGCGCGACCGCCGCGTAGTCTGTCGAGTCATTCGGGAACATCACGGGCGTGGGCACGACCGACAGCCCCAGCTTCTCCGCTGGCGGCGTGATGAACTCGTCATTCAAAAGCTGGTTGACGCCGTTGTCTTCCTGCACGTAGACCACGGTCTGGGCATCCGGATACGCTTCTTTCAGCGCCTGCAGCCCGGCGTCATAGCCGTCAAAGACGCCGCCGCGGCTCCAGAACATATGCGGGAACTGCGGCCCCGCGAAAGTAGGCTCGCTGGGCATCTGGTTGATATGCATGATCCCGAGCTCTTCCCAAAGCTCCCCGAGCCCGACCGTCATGAAGTCGGTCGAGACGAGGACGAACTTGATGCCCTGGTCAGCCAGGTACTCGACCGCTGCCCTTGCCTGCGAGGGGTCGCTCTGGAAATCCGAGTCCACCATTTCGATAAGGTACTTCTGCCCGCCGATATCCCATCCGCCGGCATCGTTGATCATGCCGGTATACGTCACCAGCTCATCGAGGTTCGCGACGTCGATCGGGGCGAACCAGCCGGACTGGCAGACCAGGTGGCCGATCTTGATCGTCTCCGGCCCCGCGGGCGTGTCCGGCTCGGTCGCCGGGGCGTCCTTCTCGGGCTCCGCGGCCGGTGGCGCCTGCGTCTCGGCGCCGCCGCCGTCGCCGTCGCCGCCGCACGCGGCAAACGAGAAAACGAGAACCAACGCCAGTATGATAATTGTTATTTTCTTAGCTTTCATAATCCTTCCTTCCTTCCTCCGTTTCCTGATCCGACAGCTCCATGGCCCGGCAGCCGGATATAATGACAAGGCCATTATCACATGAATGCTTTTGGGGGATAAATGTATTCTGTTCATAACTCCATCGAAAAAATTACTTAATGCCGCCGTCTGGCTTTTCCGCCCGGGATAATGTATCCTTAGCGTGACGGAGGCGCATCACATGGATACCAAGTCGCTCAGGTTCTTTCTCGCGGTAGCGGAAAACCGCAATTTCACGAAGGCTGCGGAGCGGTTGTACATCACGCAGTCGGCGCTCAGCCACAATATAGCGGAACTTGAAGTGGAGCTTGGCACGAAGCTTTTCCAGAGGACCACGCGTTCTGTCAGCCTGACGGCATCCGGGGAAATCCTGTACAAGAACGCGAAGGACCTGATATCGCGCTTCGACCGTGTCGTGACGGAAATCCGCAAAGCCGATTCCGGGATGGCCGGCGAGATCGTAATCGGCCACCTGTTGTCGCCGTTCAAGGATTTCCTCCCCGCGATCAAGAAACACTTCCAGGCGGAATGCCCCGATATCAAGATCAGGTTTGTCCGCAAGAACCTGGCACCGCTTTCCGAATCGCTTGTCCGCGGGGAGATCGACATCCTTCTTACCATGTCCTTCGCCATCGACAACCTCAAAGGCATCGAGTGGAAGCCCCTCTTCCCCGACGGCATGTCCCTCGCGCTGTACCCGGACCATCCGATGGCGGGTTCGGAAACGATCGATTACCAAGAGCTCGCGCACGAGGACTTCATCACGCTTGAAGAAGGGGAGTCGCCCATATTCCACTCGATGATGCTTCGGGTATGCGCCGCGCACGGTTTCATCCCGAATATCGTCGCCACGCCCACAGTCGTCGATTCCGTGCTCATGGACGTAATGGCCGGCATTGGCCTCGCGATCGTGCCGACCAATCTAGGCAAGTATTACAAACACGATTTAGAATTCATAGAGCTTGAAGGGGATGACACAAAATTCTTCGAGGCCGCCGCATGGAGAAAGGACAATAGCAACCCCACGGTCCCGCTCTTCCTTTCATCCCTGGACAGGTTCCTCGACAAAGCATAGACACGAAGGAGGGCAGCCATGTCAAAAGAGATTCTTGCGGTTTCCGCGAACGACGTCGATTTTTACTGCGAGAAAAGGGGCGAGGGCCCGTCGCTTGTGCTTGTGCCGGACGGGGCGATGGACTGCGGGCACTACAGCCGGGCCGCCGACATGCTCGCGGACGAGTTCACGGTGCTTACGTTCGACGCGCGGGGCGCAGCGAGGTCGATGCCAAAAGAGCACATGAAGGTCACGCCGAAGATGTACGCTTCGGACGTCGCCGAAATCGTCAAGGCGACGGGCATGGCGCCGGCCGCGATCTACGGCTGCAGCATGGGCGGCCAGGCCGCGCTCTCCGTCGGCAAATACTATCCCGAAGCCGCGAGGAACCTGATAGTCCACGAAGCCGCCCTGATGAACGACGTGCCGATCCCGAATACCGGCTTTGATTTCTTTCACTCGATACTAAGCACGTTCGGGCCCATGTGCGAAGGCTTCTCCCCGAGGGACGTCTCGTTTGTCTGCAACTGGGACAACTGGAAGGCCTTTGGCGACGGCTTCCTAAAGAGGTCCGCGCAGAACGACGAGTACTGGGCCAAGTACTATCTCGGGTCGATAGACCTGGATACCTATACGAAAGAGGATCTCGAAAAGATGCCCAACCTGGAATTCAGCGTCGGCGCGTGGAGCCCGTACTGGATGGTGTACGCGAACATGTCGACGGCAAAGCGCGGCGGAAAGCCATGCACCCTCCTGCCGTGCGGCCATATCCCCCAGGCCGCCTGCCCCGAGGAGTTCGTCAATTTCCTCAGGGAAACCTGCCGGAAGTACCTTTAAGCCCTATAATTCGGGCCGATCCGTTGTCCCGGACCGGCCCAATATGGATTGAATCCTGCCTTTGCCTTAGCGAACAGGGGCAGCAGGCATTGTCATCCCTCTTCTATCGCTTCAATAGGCGGCCCTTCAAGGGTGGATGCAAGCTCAAACGGCTTGTTGCGTTTGACGATGTTATTGATGATGTTGATCACGACAAAGCCTACTGCCAAAAAGGCGACAGTCATGAACAATTCACGGGTATTGGCCGGCTTGGCTGCCGCTTCGATCAGGGCAATCGCGAATACGGAACAGAACTGCCCGATGAACATGCCGCCGGTGACGATGCTTATTATGAAAGTCTGCCTTGACGGGACCTTTATGCCGAGCGCGGTCGCCGAAGTGATCAGGTAGGGGATGGTTATCCCGATTGCCAGGCCCAAGACCAGGAAGAAAACGATTGCCCCCGGCTGGGAATGGATATTCGCAAATAAAAAGTACCCGAAAGCATAAATGGCAAGCCCTATCGTCAACGCATAACGCTTGAAGAACTTGATGAACGGCGAGAACAGGAAGCCGATGATGATCTGGGTGATGATCATCATTGTCGAGCAGATCCCCAGGAACGCAGAGTCGCCTATCCCCTCCATCATGATATACGGGGAACCCAGCACAGAGCAGATGAACAGGAAAGACAGGCTAACGAAGCAAATGAGCGCCAGAAGGAACGTCGGCTTCGTGACGGACGCCGCAGGCGCGCTGTCCTTTGGCTTATCGGCGTCCGGCGCTTTCATGCGCATGCCGTCAGGCGTGGTTTTCGGGATATTGAGCAAGGCAAGCAGCAGCAACGCAATTCCCACAAGATAGACAAAGAAGACATTGTGCCAGTCAAAGACCGCGATGAACCCGCCTATCAAAGACACGATGATGAGAATGATGTTGCCCGATGCGTTGCTCAGCCCCAGGACACGGACACGCTCAAACCCTGAGAAGAAGTCCGAAATCAAGCTGCTGTAAGTCGGCAGGACAAAGCCGGCGCCCGCGCCGCAAAGCGCGCGCAGGACGAGTATCGTTGTCAGGTCGCTGCTGAGGAACGGGAGCGTCCCCCCGATAGTAAAGACGATGATGCCGAGGCACAAGAGCGTTTTCTTGCTGACCACGAGGCTCAGCCTTCCCGCGATTACGGCGAAGATGACCATGAACAGCGTCGGGATTGTCAGGACCATGTTCACAAGCGTGGGATCCTTGTCGGCGAAAGCCATGGATATGTCGCCGAATGCCGGCACAATCCCGACCATATCCACCATCGTCACCGCGTTCGCGCAGGTTAGCGCGAAGATTAGCATTCTTTTGTTTTTCATAAGCAAACCTCCTTGATTGAATTAATAAATAAATAATATTGACAACGGCGCCGGTTACCCGACTATACGCCCCAGCAGGTCAAAGCGGGCGGCCGCAGATCGGGGCCGACGTAAATAGCGTTTGCCGGGCAGTCCATTTCACAAAACGCGCAAAGGGCGCAGTCCTCCGGGAACGCAGGGTAGGCTTTGCCGTCACTGCCCATCCGTATGCAGTCCTTCGGGCAGATTTCAGCGCAGATCCCGCATCCGGTGCAAAGCCCGGCGTCAATCCTTTCGATAGCCATGTCTATACCTCTTTTTTCCTTTCATCAAACCCGCTGCCTGGGTCAAATCACCAGTGCGTCGGGAGAGGGCCTTCTTTGTGCGGGCCGACAAATATGGCGCCTTCAGGGCAGTCCATCTCGCAGACAGCGCACAAAGCGCATTCCTCAGGGTAGCTGATAACAGCTTTCCCGCTCGATCCATCGGTGCGGATCACATCCGTCGGGCAACTGTCGACGCATGCGCCGCATCCCGTACACAAACCTTTGTCTATTCTTTCTATTGACATCCGTCCCACCTCCGCATTATTCGCCGCAGAACCTGTTGTTGTACCGTTCTTCATATGGCTCGGACAGGTCGGGGCGCAGTTCTGCGGGGATTGTCTCCTTCGTCAATTCCATCATCCCGCCCGAGTCCTTGATGCGGATCCATGCAAGCCATTCTTCATCGTCCCTTCGCGGGAAATCCTCCCTGTAATGCTCCCCTCTGCTTTCCTGCCTGAACAATGAAGCCCTGACAATCATTTCAGCATTGAGGAGCATGTTCCGGGTTTCGTGGGCAAGCCGCAGCCCATGTGCGTCGACGGCCCGAAGCCTCGGCGACATATGGGCTGACAGGAACGAAATAATTGCCAGGGCGGCCTTGAGCCTGTCCCCGTGCTTTACTATGCTGTAGTAGTACGGGAAAACAATATTCTGGAGCTGCCCGGCCACCCACCTTGGCGAAAACCCCCCGTCCCGTTCGATTGGTTCGTATAGCCTGCTTCTGAGCTCAGCGGCTTCTGAAGGGCTATGCGTTTCGCTGCCCCGGCTTTTCGCGTATGCCGCTGCCGCGCGGCCCGCCCTTGCCCCCGTCACCGACGCGTTCGCTTGGCCGTTGCCTACGAAAGGGTATTTTGCCCCGACGGCCCTTGAGTTTAGGCAATCGCCCGCGGCAAAGAGCCCAGGCAGGCTGGTAGCGCAATCCAGGCCGGTTTGCGCGATCCCCGCCCCCCCACCGTGAGCCGAGCCGACATTCATCTCTGGGCGGAACGTACCCGACCACAAGCCTTCGAGCATCCCTTCCAGGCCCATCCGTTCCAATCTTCTTTGGTCGCCGTTCGCTTTGATGTCAAGGTCGCTCCATTCCTTGTGCGACTCGGGGACAGCATCCATGTCCAATAGGACAGGGCCGCGCCCCTGATGTATCGCCATCGCCGCGTTGTTGCGGTCCAGCGGGAAACCCTGTGCATCGACAAACCAGTCATATGCCCCGATCTGCGGCAGGTACCCGGCCCATACCATGTCCTTCTCGCAGGCGTCGTTGACCGCTTTGCCCCGGATATCGACCCTCCCTTTTTCATCCATGCCGTCAATAAAGCCGGCTGCCCCACTGAACGCAAACTCCTTGCCGCTGATCTCCGCGCCCGCCCTGTAGGCCATCGCTTCCGCGTCGCCAGTCAGGTTCGCGGTAGCCATATGCTTTATTGCCTTGAATCCCGACGGCCCGGTACACATAATGACCGCCCCTGCGCGAAACTCATAAAAAGTCCCGTCGTGCGCATGAAAACCCACAGCGCCGGAGACAGGGCCGCCATTCTTTGCCAGGTCTGTCACCATGACATGGTCGATTATCCTGACCCCGCACCCCAAGGCATGCCTTCTTAAGGCCGGCATGAACTGCATGCCCTTTTGCATGACGAACCCGGCGACCGGGACACCGGGCAGCCCGCAAGGGATATTCATGCCGTTATCCAGCTTGGGGAAAAAGGCCCCCCAGGCTTCAAGGTCCTTATAACGCTCATAAGCCTCGTCGAGCACGATCCCCGTCATCAATCGGTTGTTGACGCCTTCGGCCTGCAGGTTGTAATAGCCCTCCCATGTTTTCCGGTCGTGCCCCCAATCCGCATTGAAGGCCGTAAAGATATTTGACCAAATCGTGGCCCCGGAACGGCCCACATGGTTTTTGTCGACCAGTACGACCTCCGCACCGGCTTCTTTGGCTTTCACGGCCGCGAAAATGCCCGACATGCCCCCGCCTATGACTAGGACATCAGTCTTGATTTCTACGCTTTTCATACTCATGGCCAGGCTCCTATTCAGTTGTTTCTCCATAAAACCGGTTTGGGTATCTCTCCCTGTAGGGCTTCGACGGATCCGGCCAGGCAGATTCCGGCACGGGCGTTTTCACTATGGCCGCCTTGCCGTCCTGCTCCTGTACGTCCACCCACGCAAGCCAGTCCCTGTCGTCGCGGGCCGGGAAATCCTCACGGTAATGCCCGCCCCTGCTCTCCTCGCGAAACAGTATGGCGCGCAGGCTGATCTCCATGGCCAGGATCCTGTTTTTCGCTTCGTGCACATGCCTTAGTTCATGGATATCGTTTGCGGCAAGCCTTTCCCCGACGTGGTTCTTCAGGAATTCCACAAACGTGAGGGCAGCCTGTATCCGCGCCGCGTCTTTTATGTAGCAGACATAATAAGGTACAAGAAGGTTCTCGAGCTGCTGCTCGGCCCATGCCGGGCAGAACCCGCCCTTCCGGCCCAGCGGCGCAAAGGCCTGCTCCCTGATGTCGTCCAGCCTGGCTTGAGGGAACGCCGGCATATCATTTCCTTTTGCGAACGCGGCCGCGCTTTCGCCTGCGCGCGCCCCCGTGACGGCGGCATTCCGAAGCGCAAGCCCAAGGTTCGGGTAGCAGGCGCCTGAAGGGAGGCTGCCGTAAGCGTCCCCGGCGCCATAGAGGCCTTTGATATCAGTCGAGCAGTCTACCCCTTTCGAAGCCACGCCCGCCGCGCCGCCCACACGGAAAGCCGCACAGTACTCCAGGCGCATCAAGCCTTTCCACAGTCCCTCCCTTGACATGTCCAGCCCCGCGCGGTCTATGCGGAAATTGCCCGAGCCCTGCACGCCGGGGCTGCTTGCCATGGCTTCCTGCGGGACAGAATCCATCCCGATGGCATGGAACGCCCATGGTTCAACCGCGTCGCGATCCATATAGATTGGCGCCCTGCCCTCATGCGCCGAAACGGCAGCCGTCCTCCTGTCCACCGGGTACCCTTCCGCATCGACATAGGGGAGGAAGCCGAAGAACATTATCTCGCCGTTCCATTGCTGGTGCTTTGCGGGCGCACCATAAACCTCTTTCCCCGAAATATCCACCCTTTCCTCCTCGTTTTTCGGAGGGGCAAAGCATACGGTTTTGAATTCCATGCCGCGGATGCTGGCGCCGGCGCGATAAGCCATAGCGTCGCCGTCAAAAGAAAGAAAACTCATATTCACGCCCCGCGTGTGTTTTGACAATGTGCCGCTGCCGGTAGCCAATACGACTGCTTTTGAATGAAAAGAGTAAAATGTGCCTTCCTTGCAATGAAACCCTGCCGCTCCGCAAGACTGCCCCTCTTCGCAGAGCAAGGTCGTGACCATGATATGATCGAGTATTTCTATTCCAAGCTTTTCAACATGTTTTCGCAGTTTTGGCAAATAAACAGTTGCCGGGCCGAGTTCGACATACTGCAGGCAGTTGAAATTCATATACTCAGGAAACCCGCCGCCTTTGATATAGCTCCCGTCCGGCCCTTTCAGCGGCTCAACGCCCCAGGACTGCAAGTCATCGAAACGGGCTGATGACTCAGTGATCCCGGCTTCCGTCCATTCCGGGTCATTTATATACTCAGAGCCGTGCGTGATAAAATCCATTGCGTAGCCAAAATCGTCTCCCCAATCTTTCTTCTGAACACAAAACGATCCGTCGGCAAGAACCGTCGCGCCGGACCTGCTGACATAATTCTTATCGACTATAAGAACCCGCGCCCCGGCTTCGCGGGCCTTGACAGCCGCAAACAGCCCGGCCATGCCGCCCCCGATAACCAGTACATCTGTTTCGACAAACTCGCTTTTCATGCTCTCCTCCACCTTCCGTTCCATAATTGTTATGGAAGTCTTCGGTATTAATCAATATGAAGTAAACAATCTGTATTTTCCGTTCTGAGCAAGGATCATCATCGACGACCCCCTGCCAGTATTCCGGCGCCATGCATTTTTTTCTTTAAATTTACAACAGCATCATGTCATTTTGGTTTTTGGATGTAAATAATCAACCTGATTGACATTTACGGCGTTGTTTTATATATTTTGTATAAAGGTGGGCGTTATCATGAAGCTAAGTCTTGAAATCCTAAAACGCAGGCTCGAAGATGTTTTCCCTGTTACCGCATATGGGGAGCCGCAGGCCTCCCTCGATTTTGGCCGGCCTGTCCTTTACTACGAAGGCTGCAAGGTAAGCCAGGGCAATTTGTATATTGTTGACACAGGCGCGCTTGGAGCCGGGAATTGGGATGGCTGCGCCCTAATCTGCGTCAGCGAAGAGAAAAGCGAACCGGCGCCGACAGACACGCCTTTGTTGATTGTGGAAAGCACACATCCCGAAAAAGCAATAAACGCGGTCAACGAAGCGTTCGATTTTTACGCCGATTGGGATATGTCGCTTGCCCTGGCGTCAAAAACGGAAAACGCGGACATAAATGGCATGCTTGCGGCGAGCGTCCCGGTTTTCGGGAATATCATCATGCTTATGAACATGAATTTCAAATTCGAATACAGCAGCGACCCGGCATACGATTCTATCGCCTACATAGGGCCACGCCTTGACGACGACGGATTCATCCCTTCCGCTGTGGTCCAATACTTCAAGACTAACCAGGAATACATAGAGTCCAAAGAATCCCGGGAACCGTATATCCAGCCGAAAGGGATCCTTCCGTACAGGAGCATGTGCCTCAATCTTTTTTGGGACGACAATTTGATTGGCAGGATTGTCGTAAACGAGCTGACCCGGACATTCCACGAGACGGATCTGGTTTTGCTGAAGCATCTGGCGTCATATATCAGGGCGGTTTATATCAATTCGCTCAGGACACGCTCGCATCCGGTTTTCGAGCTGAAGGACGCAATAGCCAGGGCGCTGGACGGACGCGACCCGGGGGCATCGGATATGATTGCCATCATCGACAAACATGGTTGGTCGCGGGATGACCAGTATATTTGCCTGTGGCTGGTTTCGAAAGATTCCATTTCGTCCGCCGAAAGGCATTATGGCTGCAGGGAAATCGAGAAGCAGTGCAAAGGCGCCTGCGCGCTTGAATACGAAGAAAACATCGTGGCACTCGTCAATCTGACTCATAATGGGAATCAAACCGGGCACGTAATGAAGTGGTTTGGATCCCTGGCTATGGAAAGCTATTACAAGATTGGCGCCAGTATGGCATTCTGTGACGCAGCAAACCTGATCTGGCACTACCTTCAGGCAAGGGCAGCGCTGGAAACCGGCCTGAATGTCAACCCTTCAGGCCAGGTATTCAGTTTCGATGACTATCGGGCAAGGTACATGCTTTCAAAATGCGGCGTCGAAATACTGCCGGAATTCTCGTGCCACCCGGACCTGCTCCGCCTGAGGCAAATCGATGCTGAAACCGGGTCTGATTATTTCCTGACCTTGCGAAGCTATTTACGCAACTGCCGTCATACGACCTGTGCCTCGGACGAGCTTTTCATCCATCGGCTCACAATGAATTACAGGCTCAACAAAATCAAGGAGACCACAGCCCTGAAATGGGAAGGGCCCGAAGACTATTTCGAGCTCCTCCTTTCTTTTTTCCTGCTGGAATACAATCAGGCCCGTTTATGAAACAGAATTGCCGTGCACTTTCTCGGGCAATTATCCTGTCCGGACGCCACTGAATGCCAGCGAACCCATGACCATCTTCCATTTCCCGGAAATCCTGTCCCCTTCGACAACGCCTGTGACAGTGAACTTGATCTCGCCCACGGGTGTTTTCAGCTTGATTTTAAACGTGAACTGATCGCCTTTGACCTTGCCGTCTGTAAATGTGGTCACCCCGTCTTCATTTGTCAGGCTGCCTTCCAAAGCATTCCCGTCAATGCGGAAGTCCATTACGCCTGTCTGCTCACCCGCCGGGCTCTGCACGGTTATGTCCCATTTCCCCGCCAAATCGCCGGAAGCCGGGGCATCTGTCCCTGTTTCGGGGCCTTGTTGGAATTCCAGCGAAGATTCCTCCTCCGGCTCGCCGCCCTTGGACATTATCGCATCAGACCATTCCTCAAGGCCGTGTGTATTGACGATATGAATTGCATAGCCGTCAAGGTCCAAAAATACCGTGACTTCGTCGCCAAGCTTCCCGCCTTCGTCGATATAGGCTGGCGCATCGATAAGAGTGCCGGGAGGAAAGCCTTCGGGGTACACCCCATATTTGTACTCCAATGAATTCACTGCGGAGTAATAATAGGCCTTGTCGCCTGCGGTAAAGCACCCCCCGGTCAGGGTCGACCCGGTGAACGAGGTTAACACAGCGTCTATGCTTGGTGCGGGGGCAGCGAAATGGATTGTCGCTTTAAATGTCGCGGTATCAAAAGAGTCTGTGAAAACAACAATGTCGCCTTTTTTGAAGCAGGTGGTTTTAAATGGAAAAGCATCCATAAGAGGATAACCGATGCTGGCAATCCTGACGGTGCCTTCTTCATCGTCCACATCAGTTACCATGCCAAGGGACAACGCGATGAGCGTGACCCTGTTAATTTCTTTGCCCGCAGCGAAAACCTCGACAAGCAGGCTATTCATGGTCCGGCCGGCCAGCCCTGCAAAATCGGACACAGTATCGCCGCTATCCACGCCGTTCATGAATACAGCCGCGTTATTAAAGGTATACCCCCTGAGGGCATCTTCGACTTCGGTCGCCGTAGCCTTCGTGGTGAAAGTCGCGGCGGAGTCTATATTGCCGCCTTGCGGACCTGAAGCTGTACGCCCGAAAGCGTCTGTTTTTTTATCCATAATACTAATCTCCTTGATATTTCTCAAATCCTCCTTGCTGTATGGAACCCCTCGTGTATGGCGTCGAAGATCATGCGGGGAGCCATGCAGTCCCCGACCGCGTAGACCTCCAGGTCCGTCTCGTCCTCAAAGCGCTGCCGCAGCTCTGGCTGGGGGGCGAACCCCGAAGCCAGCACTATGCTGTCTGCGGGCAGCTCCTGTTTTTTGCCGTACCTGTCCATGATCACGGCCGCGCCGTCGAGCACTTCATACAACAGCTTCCCTGTATATACCGTCACCTTCTGCGCGGACAGGCGCTCGTTGTACGCATTGCGGTTGATGCCTATGCCGGACATGAACTCGTCGAGCATCTCTACGAACGTGACTTCCTTGCCCTGTTCCGCGAGGAAAAGCCCTACTTCCGACGCAGTTACCCCGCCGCCGATGACGACAACCCTTTTCCCTGTTTCCGCGTTGCCGCGAAGGACTTCCAGCGCGTCGGTGACTATCGGTTTTTCGATGCCGCGCACGTCGGGCTTCCTTAGGACCGCCCCCGCCGCGATGACCACCGCGTCGAACTGCCCGGCTTTGATTGTTTCTAACGCAGCCTCTTCTTTGACGATATCTATGCCAAGCTTTCCCAATTGAGTTTTGTAATAGTCAATAAGATTCCTGATGTCGGCTTTGAAATCCGGTACCGAAGCTTCTATCATGGCGCCGCCCGGCGCCCTCTTTTCATATAGCGTCACACTGTGGCCGCGCAGCGCCAGGATCCTGGCGGCTTCCATGCCGGCGGGCCCCGCCCCGATCACGGCGACGTTCTTTTCGGCCTCCGCCTTTGTGACCTTCAGGGTATCCTGTTTCAAGATGGCAGGGTTCACCGTGCAAACTGTCGGGCAATTGCTCAGCATGCCCCGGTCGTGGCATCCCTCGTTGCAGCGGATGCATGGCACTATGTCCTCAGGCCTTCCCTCCCTGGCCTTCCTTGGCCAATATGGGTCGGCAAGCAGCGGCCTGCCCAGGGCTATGAAGTCCGCCTTGCCATCATTCAATATCTCTTCGGCCAGCTCAGGGGTCGTTATCGACCCGACGACCATCACGGGGATCCCCACCACTTCTTTTAACGCAGAGGCGGCAGGGACGAGAAGCCCGCGGGGCAAAAGCATACAGGCTGCGGCATGGGCCGCTTCCGCGTGGCTGCCGCCAAACGCGTTTATCACATCCACGCCGTTTTGCTCCAGCGCCTTTGCCACTTCGATGCTCTCCTCAAGGACTATGCCGCCCGGCTCATAGTCGTTAAGGCTCAGCCTGATGCTGAGAGGGAAGTCCGCGCCGGCCTTCTTTTTGATATTCCTTGAAGCTTCAACCAAAAACCTCATGCGATTATGAAGCGAGCCGCCGTACATATCGCATCGCCTGTTGTCCGCAGGCGACAGGAAGTTGCTCGGCAGCGTCCCTGCGGCCGCGTGTATCTCTACTATGTCAAAGCCTGCGGTACGCGCCCTTCTCGCGGCGTCGCCGTAGTCTTCGACAAGCTTGTGGATCTCTTCGATCGTGAGCTCCTGCGGAAGCGGCATGCCGTGCTCGTACCAGTCCTCCCACTGCATCCTCGAAGCGGCTTTCGCCCCGGCGCCGCCAACATACGCCCCGTCCCTTCCCGGGTGCGAAAACTGCATGCCGGCCCTGGCGCCGTTGTCCTTGATCGCGGACGCAAGAAGCGCGAGCCCTGGGATATACTTGTCGGACCACGCGCCGAGCCCCATATGGTATTCATCCATAATTATGGCGTTGTCCGCGAAGACCAGGCCTGCCCCGCCACGCGCCATGTCCGCGTAGAAGGCCAGCATCCTGTCCGCGACCGA
>Ga0082212_10002592_pt1 | contig 21429 bp, 22 predicted proteins | sample TergutNt197P3_FD_71548 | JGI IMG/M metagenome (GOLD analysis project Ga0082212, IMG submission 71548) | Neocapritermes taracua P3 segment gut microbial communities from Petit-Saut dam, French Guiana - Nt197 P3 | ecosystem: Host-associated > Arthropoda: Insects > Digestive system > Gut ... | reverse complement strand
GGACCTGAATTGCGACTGACGCTGGGCATGTTGCACAAGATGGCAGGTGGAAACATTGATGACTTACCGGAGGCATTGCGACCGCTTTTGGAAGTTGCCGATACGGAAAAGCGGATTGATTTAGCGAAAGACGTGATGCCGTTTGCAGCGCAGGTATTTGCTGCCCATGACCGCCGCCTTGACGATGCGCAGATGGACGAAATATTGAAACCGATATTTAAGGGAAAGGAACGAGCAATGATAAAGACGATTTTTGAGGAAAAATACGATGCAGGGGTAGCCGAGGGGAAAGCCGAAGCAGGTAGAGAAATAATTTTGGAATCCCTTCGGGAGAAGTTCGGCAAGGTTCCGAAAAACATCGCAACGGCGATCAATCGGATGAATGATCCGATTGCTCTAAAATCGTTGGCAGTGCGTACCGGCAGCTGTAGGACTCTGGCGGAATTTGAGGCGGAATTGTAGCCAAAACCCGTTACGATGTTTTACGATGTTTGCGGGTAAATTACGATGTTATTTTGGTTGACAATGATAGGAAATGATATAGAATGACAGAGTCGTCTGAGCCTATAAACATAGGCTTATGTTACTGAAACGCTAACAAAACAGGGATCAGTAATCGGTACAGCAAAAACATAGGTCGTTTATTTTACACCCAGAAGGTTCGGGGGTTCGAGCCCCTCATCGCCCATTGGCGTAATGCCTTATAAAATAAGTGTTTGCGGCACTTTGAAATTTCAGTTGTATGGGTATGGAACGCCCTCCCACATCGTCCAAACGATGAGTTGACGATGTGGGAGGCATTTCACTGAAAGAGGTGCGCCTATGCAAACTAAACTGAAAGAACCCAAATTGTGCGAAGACCGAGGACGATTTTTCGTCTGGCTCGAAGGAAAAAGACATTACTTTTCCGCCAAAGGGCGGAAAGATGCCGACGTAAAACGCAAGCAATTCCTTGCCAACCTCTGGCTGGGGAACACCGTAGCCCAACCGAAGCTTGGTAGGAGCAGCCCGCTTGTGGCAGAATGTGGCGGTGGTTCGTCACTGGATGTCGGTGACGGCGACATGTTTGTCGCAGAACTCGCCGACGAGTTCTTGGAATATCATGCCCTCCGATTGAGCAAAACCGAAGTCCAAAATTACAAATACGCCATCGGCTACCTTGTTGAACTCTTCGGAAGTCTGCCCGTCAATGAAATCACACCCAAAAAACTCCGCTCCGTGCGTGATTTAATGGTACAAAGTGGGCGGCTTTGTCGGAAAACGGTCAACAGTTTTGTCACCAGACTCGTCAGGGTTTTTGCATGGGGTTGCGAAGAAGAGTGGGTCGGCGCAAATGTGGCAGGAGCGTTGAAGATGATCAAACATCTGCCGTTGGGTGAATTGGGGACTTTTGACCACAAAGAGCGTGAACCCGTTCCCGATGACGTGATCCGCCGAACGTTGCCGTTTATGCCGCCGACCCTTCGGGCAATGGTGCAGATACAACGCTTACTCGGCTTGCGTCCCAATGAAATTTTCAAGATGCGGGTCGGCGACATTGACACCACACGGGGAAATGGGCTGTGGTACTACGTGCCGGGTTCCTATAAGACATCCCGATTCGTCGGCAAAATCGTGTTTCCTATGGGCAAACCGGAGCAGAAGTTGATTACTCCGTACCTCGTGGACAAGAAGCCAGAGGCGGCGGTATTCTCGCCTCGCACGGCAATGGAGGAACGGAAAGCCGAAAGACAGGCGGACCGAAAGACCAAAGTTACCCCTTCAAAGGCAGCACGGGATAAGGCAAGAGCCGCAAAACCTTCACGGTATTCAGAGTCTTACAACCGGGATTCCTACCGTCAAGCAATAGAGCATGCTATCGCAAAGGGAAATAAGGTATTGCCGGAAGATCAGAAAATCCCGCATTGGTATCCGTACCTGCTGAGAAATTCCGCCGCTACTGCGATTGAATTGGAGCATGGACTTGATGAAGCTCAAGCGGCATTAGGGCACACATCGGCAAATATGACGAAACGGTACTCAAAAGCCCAGTTGAAACAGCGGGAAAAATTGGCACACAGCCGGGTTAATCCCTTTGAAAAATAGGGCAAGAGGGCGATTGGCTAGCTGCCGGACATGGCGGCGGACATATCGCCCTTTTTCTTTTACCTCTTGAAAAACGGCGGTCTTATGGGAAAATATCGCCGTTTGAAGGCATCGTCGGGGGGCTTTATGGAACAGGAAACAGAATCGAGAATAGACTACTACATTCTTTTTCGTGATGCTACCGTTCCCACACCTTTTAATCGCAAGGAAAGAAACAAACAACGGGAAGTGTTGCTAACCGACGAGGCAACGTATGTATGGGGTTATGTCGGCGAATTAGGCGAGAGTCAAGCAAAGAGCGTTCAAAAGTGTCTTGTTCTGGAATTCAAGAAAGAATGCGTCGGAAATCCTGAGCCTTCAACCGTAACTAGAGTTATTACTTATAACGCGGTAGAACAACTTGCATTTATCAAAAATCGTTGTGTTATTGATATCAAGGAAAACTTAGAAAAACGACACGGATCGTTCGTAGCACTCATATCTTTGGAAACGCTTATGGCTATGTGGCGGCGCTTCGGTTATTGCCAGCCCATGAATTTATTACGGCGCACGATGGAAATTTGGGTCGTTAAAGTATTAGAAGCACATAAAATCTTTACATCTGAACAAAAACTTAGTCCAGAGGACACTGAAACAGAATTCAAATCTACCATTCTTGATGAAGAGACTTATATCCCGACATTAACATTACGCCAGTTGGAAGTTCTGGGGAAATGCGTTGATATTGTCAACAGCATTAGGACTCCTGGGTCTTTCGGAGAAGAGTGCTTTGTCAATAAATACAAGGAGGCAATGAAGGGAATTGCACCGGAATACGATGTCGAACAATCGAAAACCGTTGCTGGACAAGGGGATGTTCTCGACTTGCTTGAAAAATTAGAAGGACGCTGGGTGTCGCAAAAAGATTTTCTCAACAAAAATATAAATGCCAATCGTGGAAAGTGCCCAAAGCAGTTATTAGAACAATATCGTAAAAAGGGTAGCGTGGTATGGTCAAAAAAAAACAAGCGATTAGGATGGGATCAAGGCGGTAATTTCCTTAAAAGGACGGGCAAAAAAAAATGTGGTTTTAGATACAGGTATTTTCTTTTGAAAGAATTTGACAAACAGTCACTTTCCCACGTTTCCAATGCGGGAATCGACTCCACGCCGCAACCGTTGAAGGAAAACGTTGCCGCTGCTTCCAAGCCGGTTACGGGAACATCCAGAAATGTTGCCTCAGCTCCCATTCAACCAACAGCAAAGGGAAAGCCCTCAAGACCGGCAGGGAAAAAGTATCCCGTGCCCAAAAAGGATACCCCTAAAACGGCATCGGTAAACGATTCAAAATCCGATTCCGAACCGGTGGGGATGGAAAAACCAAAACAAACACGGCGTAACACACCAGCGCGGGTAGAGGACGTAAAGAAAATCATAGAGACCTATTGGAAAAAGGTCATAAATGGAGAGTTGGTCACACAAAAGGATGTGGCACTGCTAAAATTCCCGAATGAACCTAACATCTTGTCAAAAAAAGTCGCCAAGTCATACATGAAAAAAATATCCGACGCGGTAAAGATAGCGAAAGCGAAACACAAAAGCATCCGTAATTTTGACAACGGTACCAGAGCCACATTGCTCACATACGTTCGGGACACTCTAGAAGGGTAAGACGTTTACCTTACCGTTACCTAATTTCTTGACAATTAAGGTAACTCGCTTGCCTCGCATTTGCCTATTATTCAAGCACTTGCGCTCTTTTTGCCCATTTTGTCTAGGTAAATTCCCCATGGGGTGTACAGACTGCTCATCGGGAGTGGTCAGAAACTTTGTCAATCTATATCCACTGCAACAGAAATAAGTGCCGCAGACCTTTTTTGTTCCGGGATAGAAAACACATGGAGATACAACAATGAAAAAACCACTCACATTCCAAAACCTTCTATCTGACATTCCGGTCAGCGAATCAACGCTACGGCGGCTGATTTCGGATAGCCGCAAGGGAATTGGCGATTTTCCGAAACCGATCACCGGGTTCAAACGAAAACTGCTTTTCAACCCCGACGACATCGAACGCTGGATGCGTTCCCAGCAATCCACGCCAGTCGCAAAGGTTGAGTCTGAAACACAACGTCAGCGTCGGCATAAAACCGCGATGAAGGCTCTCGAACGCAAAGGCGTTCGTGTTCCTAACTCGAAACCACTTGATAGCAGGGAGACATGATACACCAAACCACAAAAGGTGGAAGCCCCACCCAATATGGACAACTTTTTTACCGCCGGTGCGTTTCCAGTGGGAGTAGTCCATGCCAGTTTAACAACATTTTTACAAGCAAACATTAACCGTCCATTATGAACCATCGCGTCGCAGAAATCCATGACCGACTTGATGCCATCGAATTGGCAGAGGTCGAACTGCGCGATGAAAGGGTGAAATTACTTGCCGAATTGAAAGAACACATGAAGCCGGAACCTCCTCCGCTCACCTTCTGGATGTTCAAGGGTACGACATCTGTGTTGCTGGTGGCACTCTGGAATGCTCCCAACCGCAAGCTCTCGTACCAAGAAATTCGGGAAGACGTGATGCGTAAAGAGGAAGATAGTATTGATGGAGTAATGAGTTTCGTGAAGAGGGCAAGAAAAGAAATGAGAAATAAAAAGGATTTTCACTATGAAATCGACAACATACAAGAGTGGGGCTACCAGTTAGTCCACAAGGAATCCTGTCAAAACCTGTCAAAGACTTCAAAAACACCGAGAAAACGGCGAAAAAATGACAAGATTTGACAGGTGGCAAAGATACAATACTTCTCAAATGATGGCGAAGGGAACCAATCCAATAAAGTCCCTGCCCTCGCCATTGTTTGCGAAACATAACGAGAACGAAAGCGGGACTTTGATACGGAGGATTATATGAAAGCGAAGCATTTACATAGGATGGCAGACGAGGGCAGGAAGTCCAACCCAAATGTTACGAACGCCGTTGACATCAATGATGTGCAACGGTCGGCAATTCTAACCGGAAAGGAGGATCGTATGGACGATTATGGACGGGAAGTAGCGGCTGGCAAAGCAAAGGTGCCTTTGGGTAACGATGCTGGTGCGTCCGAAAAGGGCTACCTTGTAACCACCACAGATCAAGGTGTCTTTATGGACGCAGAAGTTTTGGAAAAGAGCTTCGATTTGACACCCGAAGACCGGAGTGCGCTCCGGTTTTGGAAGGTCGAAGCACCGCCAGAAGTGCAACGTAAGGTGGAGGAACTCAAACGCATAATGGAGCGCATGGTCGAAGGGGTGGAGCGTGATTGTGCGCTCAACCTCTTTCCACATGGCGACATGTACGTGTTTATTGTGCGGATGTCAGATGTCCAGCACCAAACAAAGCCAATTACTATCGCCGGCTCACCCGGTAGCTGTGTGCTACTCATTGATCCGAGAGCGATTCCTGAAAGTAGGTCGCCAGCCAACTGGATGCGCTTACGGATTCAAGAACACCTTGCCGTAACACCGCAAACGTTGGTCGTCCTTATTCCATCAGAACTGATCGAGTTTTTGATAGACCTTGTCTTATCAAAGCAAGGTAAGCGACGCATACGACAGCAATACTGGAAATCAATCTGGGCGAGGCGTAAGAACATGAGCGAGAAATGCCGACGCGAATTGCAGGAGTGTACGTCGGGTACCGAGGTTGTGGTCGGCGATGAGTTCGATTGGGACTACAAGAAAAAATATATCTCTGGCGTGCAGAGTGTCGTTGCTGCTGTAGCGCACACCGGCTTATCTCCCTTTGAGATATGCTCGCTCGTTCGCAAAGGGCAGCGATCACCGAAGGAAGCATTTTGCCCCAATTATGGAAAATCACCAGACTGCTCCGATTGCGCCGTGTGTGATGGCGCAGACGCTTGCTGGTTTGCGAGGCTGGCGTGTGGCATGGGAGATAAGGAACTCCACAAAACCTTTGAGCAATTCCCCGAAACATTCACAAAACTCGGATGGGAGCGTGTTGCGGTCCCCGACGAGGACTCTGAGTAAACGCGGTGGCGGTCATACGACCTCACTGACAGCAGGGGCGTTCCGTCAATTCCCTGTGAAAGCCTCGACGGAACAAACTTTTTCCACTATCCCGCCCAAAATGGGCGGGAGGTGGGTTTTACCGAAACAATCCAAACAGAGAAAGGACTTTTGTAATGTTAGTGTTATCCAGATATAGAGACGAAGTGATTTGCATAGACGATGACATTCGGATCACCGTCGTCGACATCCGAGGTGGCGGAGTGCGCATCGGTATTGAAGCACCGACGGACGTTGCCGTCCACCGAAAAGAGGTGTACGACAGGATTAAAAATGCAAACAATCCGGTCACGAAAACCGTTGGAAGTACCAACAGCATGACCAAGACTCGCCATATTGTCGCTCCCAAAATCGCGGCTCGAAAGGAGGTGGTGTCTATGACCTGAACTGACAGGGATTATCCGTCGAGTCGCTGATACAAAACAAACATCGGCGGAGTCCCTCTGCAAGCATTCCATGCCTGCGGACGGCGAAACGAGATGGCGAGGAGCATTCCTCTCATCTACTTCAATTCCTTACGGATTTGGAGTACAGGGGTTCCGCCGAGTCGCTGCCACAAAACAAACATCGGCTCTTTTTCACTATCCTGCCCATTCGGGCGGGTGGTGGGTTTTCCAAACCATACATCAATGGTTGGTGTGTGGTGCGGATAAACAACCTTAACCAAAGGAATTACAATGAGTAATACTTTTGTACCGTCCGCTAACACGACAGATAGCACCCAGGCTGGTAGTAACCTGCCTTGTAACACGCCGGACAATTTGCCAAGCAATTTGCCGAGCGACCTTTCCACCAACCCGCCAGTTGGTGCTGCAAACGCTCTTCTGCCGAAGCAGAAAGCCAAAAGCGCAAAGACTGTACCCAGTGCAGTCCCCGCGCCTGCGGCAACGCCGCCGATAAAGTTGGGCGATCCAATTTTCCCCGTGTGGGATTTCCACGAATTGGCAAACCTTTTACCGATGACCGATACGGAGGCATATACAAAACTTCGGGACGACATCCAGAAATATGGTCTCTTAGAGCCAATCACGGTCTGGGAGAATATGATCCTAGATGGTCGGAATCGGGCGAGGGCATGTCAGGAACTGGGAATTGAGCCAAAGTACGTTGAGTACGAAGGCAACGATCCTGTTGGCTTCGTGCTTTCGAAGAATGTCCACCGTCGCCAGTTAACTCAGTCGCAGTTAGCGATGCTTGTCAAGAAATTGGCTGACCTTCCGAAAGGGCGACCTGACTTAAATGCGCAGGCATTAACTCAGGAAGAGGCTGCGGAGCGATTAGGAGTCTCGGAGCGGCTTCTCCAATTCGCGAAGAAGGTACACAAGAATGCGATCCCCGAAGTCGTGGCACTGGTAGAAGCCGGAACATTGACGGTGGACAAAGCGGCGGCTCTTGCCAAAGCAACGCCGGAACAACAACTGGAGGCTGTTGCAGCGGTTGAGCGCGGCGAAAAGTGTCCCACATTCAAGCCGGAGAAGGACTCGCAGGGTAAGGCTGCCAAAGAGCCAACTCTGGATGACCAACTCTGCGACCAGGTGAAGACCGCACTGGCACTTTCCAAGGATTCGCCGGAACGGTCGGATGTACTGATCGAACACTTCAAAACGCTCTGCGATGAGGCATTTGCAAAAAAGAATCCTCGTGAAGAGTTTTTGCAAGGCATCATGGCGGTGTGTGTCGAGTATGGGGTACAACTTCCTACGGCGACTGCTGAACAATGACGCATAGCGCATTTTGATATTCGGGGCATCACCGAGCCTCACCTTTCCTTCGGTGATTTTTTTTACGGAGCCGAATAGCCCCATCTTTGGGGCTTGGCTCTTTTCATTCACATCTAACTTTCATTATTCAAATGTCAACAACTTCAAAGAACGTCGCCGTCAATATGGGACAATATCGGAAATGCTTCAATCAGCAGATACTTGAAATACCCAGTGCATTGGGTACAATTCCAGCGACCGAAGTGGTCAAAGAGTTTGGCGATGCCAAGTATCGCATCCGCTCGGTCGATGGTAACACGCATAAAATGACCTTGCCGATCTACAAACTGTGGGACTTGATCGTACTCAAATTGACCGAGATTGTTTCCCATCAAGCGTACAACGGTTATCAATGGGATCGCTACGACACTTGGTACATCGATTTGAGTATCAAGACCATAGCTGACTGCTTGGACTTATCGACCCGCGTGGATGCTTTGACGCATTTGTACCGCCGCATCATTGCTGCCGCCAAAGTGTTGCAGAACATCAGCGTTACCGTTACCAAAGGGAAAAACAGCACCAATATCGACGGCTATTTATCTGATATTGCCGTCCGCGATTGCAGCAACACGCAAGCGCATTCTATGACAAAATCCAATGCCCTTTTCTCGTTCTTCATTAACCCTGAACTGATTGCCTACCTCGCAGAACAAAGAGTGGCGATTTATCATTTCAATCATGCGTGGCTTCATCTGCCGGAGAATAGCCTGAATGCTTACGCCGCTGCGAAGCGACTGGGGCGGCAGTACAGCCAAAACACGTACAAGTGTAAAACCTCGACTAAACCCGTAACAATGGACATCGGTACTTTGAGGAACTGCTTGCCGTGCCTGAATAACAAAGTCGATAAGGACAACAGGGTAGCTTTGGACAATGCTTTGAAGTCCATCCCCGGTCTTACCTATTCGTACCTGATTGACGGTCAAAGGTTGACATTTGAAGAACTGGCAAAACGGCAGCTGCGCAGCAGGAAGTATAACGAGGTCAAAATTGACATCAGATATGACGATCATCCGAATACGAGTGACAATAAACCGACCACTGATCTCATTAGGAAAATGAATGACGATGCCTTGTATGGCGGTCATAGGTTCTATGAAGTCGAAGCGGCGGACACAATCATTAACCGCAGAGGCGCAATTAAGCAACCGGCAGAAAAACCAATGTATGCCCTTCCGCCCGACGTGATCAGTTCGCCGGACGAGTTCGATGATCCAGAAAACGCGGATGATTGGTTGTCAGAAGAAAGCATCGTAGATACCGAACCCCCTTTTAGCCCGTTTTCTCGTTGATGAGCGAACCCCCATTACGTAGATACGGCTCCCTATGTTGATTGATACGTAACCCCACTTTCATTGACGAGTAACCCCACCCAGACAAGCATTTGAGCCCAGAAATACAAGGACTTCAAAATCGTTAACTTACAATAACTTACATTATAACTTTATCACAACTATATTGTAAAAAACTGCTCCGCAGTCGCTGGGCTATCGCCCAGCTTGACTGCTCCACAGTTTTTTATTGATTTTTTGTTTTTCAGAAAAAGTATAGAACCATGATCCCCTTTGTCCTACAACTACCTTTTCTGTTTCTGATCCCTTGTTACCCTGCCGCCCTTTTCAAAGCGCCTAGGAGCCGCTCTACGAGCGGTCTAGGCGTAATAGGGATTATTTCCCTCTTTCCTCTGCCGTTCGTTATACAGCCTCCCCGCGTCCTTATTTTGCCTTCTGGTAATCACACCCGCGTCCCTTGTTTCTGCAAGACACCCTCTTGCAGAATTAGATTTATGTTTTACAATCACAAAAGCTAACTCGTAGCAATGCCTAGACAAAAGAAACGTGAAAAATTTGTTACGCCGAATCCATTTTATACGTCCCTTATCAATGCGGATGTAAAAGTGTTGGAAGCCGGATTTGAAAGTTTGGTATTCGAGGAGTTGCAAAAGGCTCGCGGTTACACAAATGAACGATTGCGGCAATTCCCCGTCGATGACAACCGATTTTTTTCACTGGAAGATTTGGACTTGGACATTACGGTAAAAATCGTTCGGCACAAGTTTGATCCCGATAGTATTTTTGGCTCACCAAATAAACTACGGGCTTTGTACGATGATGCAGAAGCGGACATTGTTGTTCTGAACGATTTTAGCCGTCAGTCCTATCGGGGCATTACGCTAGCTGCCCTTGGGGTCATCCACTATGAGGATATGATCGGTATTATTACAACCATTCCGAACATTGACTGCTCGCCCATTTATCTGGGACGTACCGTCGATGTGTTTGAGAGTTTGGTGTTAGCGGGACATATCCAAAAATGGGATGGTACGTTTGAGGAGGCGGATTGATATTACAGATCGCATGTCTGATTTCGGACAGGAAACCTTGTTGAGCATGCAATCTTGCAACACCACCGGCGGCGGCATTCTGCCGGATGGGTGGGTACTCTTGTGCGCTAAAAGGGCAAAAAGGTAGCTGTGATCGGTACTTCTTGTCTCCCAAAATTAAAAGCGCAAAATTGCGCTTTTAATTTCAGCAACCAAAACGTAGCAAGTTTTATACCATTCTGCCAAAGAAAAGGACTTCGGCTACCATTTTTGTCCAGATTACCCTATTCCGGCGACTCAAAAATTAAAAGCGCAAAATTGCGCTTTTAATTCCGGCGACCATTTCGGCGGTCAGATTTGCAAGTTTGTCCCATTTTCCACTTACCATTGCCCCATAAATGAACTCCGGCTACCATTTCCGGTTTGATTGTCCATGTTTCGACGGCTCCAAAGTTAAAAGCGCAATTTTGCGCTTTTAATTCTGGCGACCATTTCGGCAGCATTGCTTTGCTCGAAAACACGAAACCGACAAATTTTCTCGTTTTATCCTCGTTTACACCCGCCCAAAGTTAAAAGCGCAAAATTGCGCTTTTAACAAAATCGCTTCTCAAATAGAGATTCTTTGCAAATCCAATGCTTGTCTTACTGCTTGCCGAGAGTATCATAGGCATATTTCAGGACATTGTTGACATACTTGACCGCTTCCGGCATCATATCCGGCGGCAGTTTCAGTACCTCGCCCGCTTTCGATGATTTCGACCAGTAGCCATGCACAAAATCCTCGTATGGGATACAATTACAACATTCACAGGTACATTCAGTGGTTGCTTCGACGGCGGATGCCTTCTTGCTCGATTTAGCCCTTTTCTTCTTACCGCTTTTCTTGCCCTTTGCCTGCTGCTTCCAAGATTGGAGCGATGCGATGCTACAACCGATTTGCTCCGCTATTTCTTTTTGTGGGATGCCGTCTTTGAGTAATTGCAGTGCTTCAGATTTTGCTTCCGCCGAAAATGATTTGATTGGCATTTTGTCCTTATTCTTTGTTGGAATGCTATGCGGGTAGTATAGATTACAAAAAACAAGAAGTCAAGTAAAGATGCGATATTTTTTTGATAAAAGACAGATTGTACCGAGACTTTCAATTTTGGATTGGCATAGAACGCCCTTTTTTCCAGATACAATAACAGAGTATTTCTCGCGCGCGGAGACGGTGCGTCCACAATTTCTCAATTTGCGGCAAGTTTTAATGAGATTTGTTTTCGTGTTTCTCTACCGAACGAACGGTAAGAAACCGTGATTTTACCATCTTTTTTTCATTGCGCAAGTCTAAAAAAATCATTTTCGTCCATTTTTTCTGAAATCATTGGGATTCTTTGATTGGTTAAAGCGGCATTCTACCCCAGATACAATAAAAGTAAAGCTGATGTCTTGACCGCATTGCAAACATTGAAGTATCTCGGCTCAAAGAAAAAACTCATTCCATTTCTGGAAAAGACCATCAAGAGCGTCGTTGGCAACGATTTATCTCAAATGACGTTCTGCGATCTCTTCGCGGGAACTGGCAGCGTTGGTCGTCATTTCAAGGGCAGCGTTAAAGAAATTATCAGCAACGACTTGGAGTATTACGCTTATGTCATCAATCGCCACTACATCGGGAATAATGAAACAATTCCAGACAGCCCGTATTACATCGACACACTGAACCGCTTGCCGCTCGAACACAAGGGCTTCATTTATAAAAACTATTGTCCCGGTGGAGGTAGTGGCAGGATGTATTTCTCTGACAACAACGGAAAGAAGATCGACACGATGCGCAAGTGGATTGAATGGTTGCGAAAAATCGGCATCGACGACGATTTGTATTTCTTTCTTTTAGCTTCGCTCATTGAGAGCAGTGATGCCGTGTCCAATGTAACCGCTCTTTACACGGCATATCTGAAACAACTTATCCCAGATGCTCAAAAGCCGTTTATCTTAGAGCCAGCACATTTTGAGACCACCCAAAGTACGCATCGAACTTTCAATGAAAATGCCAACGATTTAATCCATCGAATCAAGGGCGATATTCTCTATCTTGACCCACCCTACACTGGGAGACAATACGGCGGGGATTATCATTTACTCGGCACAATCGCAAAATACGATACCTTCATCCCTGCTGGCATAACCGGCAGACGAGAATACAAGCGTTCGGCGTGGGCAAGTAGTAAGAGTGCAGCGGGTCAGCTTGATGACTTGATGAAACATGCACAATTCAAATATGTTTTCATGAGTTATAGCAACGAGGGTCTAATACCGCCTGATGTTATCGAGACCATTATGTCGAAGTACGGCAAGTACGATGTTGCCGCCACCGAGTACAAACGCTTCAAAAGCAGTGCCGGGACTCATAAAGCAAATACAACGACGGAGTTCTTGCATATCTTGGAAAAACCGTAGACTCGGTTTTTTAGAATGAAGCATTAGGAAATCGTTCGACTTGTTTTTCGTAGGCTTTTGGTTAGAATCCAATGTCATGAAATCCAAACGATGTGATTGGTGCGGCGACGATCCGCTGTACGTCAAATATCACGATGAAGAATGGGGTAAACTCGTCGAAGATGACCGGAAAATGTTTGAGTTCCTCGTTCTCGAAAGTGCTCAAGCGGGGCTGAGTTGGATCACAATCCTCCGCAAACGCGAAAATTACCGAAACGCGTTTGCAAAGTTTGACGCAAAGAAGGTTGCAAAATTCGACTCCGCTGATGTCGAACGCTTGATGAGTAATCCGGGCATCGTCCGCAACCGGCTGAAAATCAACGCCGCAATTTCCAATGCTCGGTGTTTTCTCGCTGTTCAGAAAGAATTCGGCAGTTTTTGTGCGTATCTCCGTAATTTCCTTCCAAAGGGACATCTCATTATCAACCGTTGGAAGACGATTGAGGAAATTCCGGCACGTACAGAACTTTCGGATACGATCAGCAAGGACATGAAACGTCGCGGGTTCAAATTTTTCGGTTCGACGATCTGTTACTCACATCTTCAAGCGACCGGGCTAGTCAATGACCACCTTCTCGGTTGTCCGGCACGTCGGGTTTCGAGAGTCAAACCGGCTAAATGATTTGATAAGGAAAGATGACCTATGGGAAAACGAAAAAGAGTGATACCTTATCTACCGGAACGTTATGCGTGGGTAGATGACTACTGTTTGCAAAAACCGGGATGTGTCCACGAATACGTGCAGGCGTGGGATGTAACTAGGTATATGCTCAACGGTAAGTTCTTTGTCGTTATCATGCAGAACCCAAAAGGCGAATCTATTCTCACTCTCAAGTTGGAACCGAGTTACGGTCGCCTTCTTCGATTGAACCATCAAGAAATTACGCCCGGCTACCACATGAACAAATTACACTGGAACTCAATTTCTTTGGAAAAGAATTTTGCCGATGATTTTCTTGAAGAATTGATTGACGAATCGTACAAGATTATTTTTGGATCACTCAGTAAAAAAATGCAAGCGGCGATCCTTGCCAACGAACCAATCTAATTCTTGCTCTACACCGCCGATATTCTTAAAAACGCTTCTTTTTGTGGCAAATAACGGTGAGTAAAAAATACTCAAACATTTCCACAGGCTTGCTTGATGAGAACCTTACCTCGCTCATCTTGCCCAGTAACAAAGCCGTCTCACGTCGGGGCGGCATTTTTTTGACTCTACTCTCATTGAAAGGGAAACAATATGGTTGCAACTATTCCCCCCAAGCCCAAGAAGGGCACTAGATTTTACGATGCGGTCAACGCTCGCTATGCCGAGATGCTGCCGTTCATCACAAAGACCGCGATGATCGCTTTTGCTCCACAAGATTATGAGGCAAGAAATGAAGCTGTTCAGAACACGAAAGTTTGGGCACTCATTCTTCTTCATCAGTTGGCTATCAATGGCAGACTTGATGAGGCAAAAGCCGCTCCCATTGCGAAGTTCGCCGTTGGCAGGCACTGTGAAGGTCGTATCGCTGGCACACCCACCAGTACAACTGATGTGCTTGCCGACCGTTGCAAGAGCCTCGGTCGAGTCCGAGTTGTACACGATGATTACATTGCCGACTCATTTCAGTCTGAAGCGACGAGACTATCCGCTCGCTACCCGGTTGATCGAACAGTTCAATTCAAAATGGACTTCTTCGAGGGCTGGCTTCAAGAGCAATCGGAACGAGATCGGTCAATCATTTTGGACTTGGCAACGGGCGAGACCACCGGAGCCGTTGCTCGCAAGTACGGCGTTTCGGATGGCTTGATAAGCCAATATCGAAAGCGATACCGCGCCAGTTGGAGCGAGTACATTGCGGACAAAAAGGAAGCCGCCGAGAAAGCGGCGGCGTAATTGTTATCGGGTTCTTGATGGCGTTGCCGTTGAGAACTCTCTTTGTATCGAAATCAATTTTTTGAGGAGATTTTTTTATGAACAGATTTTTTGTTGGATTTTTCATTGCCGCTTTTGTCTGCGGCATCATGTTTCTTTGCGGCGGTGTTGCCGAGGCGAGTATGTTGGGTTCATTCCCAGATGTTCAATGTGCCGCCGCTCCCGTTCTCGTGAAGCCCATCGTCAATTTTGTCATTATTCTGATTACGGTCGCTACCTTCTTTTTGTAAAAGACGGCATGCCCGAAGGCGGCAGAAAATATTTGCCGCTCTTTCGCTCTTCTCTTTTTTTTATATCGGGGTTGTTTTTTGTCACAAAATATGCTATGCTACGCCCAAAATGGGTGTTCCGCCGCGGCATCGTGTCGGACGGAATGGATTCAAGAACGTAAACAAGTCGAAAGAATCGCCTCGGCGGTACGACGATTTTTTGCATGATAAGTCGAGCAACCGGCTGTTAAGTGCCGATAATCGGTAACATCTGTGGGTAGATATTTTTGCGGGAAAGAGTCAAACTTGCCTTGGCTCTACCTGGCGATGTGGTGGAACGGAATGACTGAAGGTAAGTTTCCGTTCAAAATATGGAAACGTTGCAAAATACAAAAAAGATGCCTAATAATCAGGAAGCTAAAACACGAATAAAGAAGAGGATTACAACAGTTTTAGTGATTGCTTGGTCGTTCCTTGTGTTTTTTGCGGGATTTTACGCCTTTTGGGTGTTTGAACGCTATGGGATAAAACCAAGTTTGAATTGCATGCAATGTGCCGGTTCGGACGAAAATCAGTTCCAGAATATTGTCGGATTTTATGAAATGTTAATAACATTTCAGTTTGGGATTATCGGCATCTTGCTCGTCGTGTGTTTCCTTTATACGCAACATGTTTCCAAAAAACATGCTGAAGAAATAGTTGAAGAAGAAATGGCATCTGCCAGAATGCGAGAGAGAATATCGAGGTATTGTTTGCCGATAGTTAAAAGGATAACAAAAACAAAGGGCAAAGAATTTTTAATCAGTTTGCTTGAAGCAGAAGGAATTGATGACATGTTGGCAAAATTGGAGGACTACGAGGGAAAATTGAGAGAACTTGATACCATTGTTCGCTCATTTGCAAGTCAACCATCTTCAGGAAGAAAAAGTAGCGGAAAGAAGTTGTCAGCGCAGCCACGAAAGGAGGTGCCAGATGGGAATAATTCGTAAAAATCGTTCACTTGGTGCATCCGGGGCACCGATAAAAATAGATGCTGATTTCGTAACAACTCCAGATGGACTTTTGCGATTTGCTTCGGCAAATGGCATAGACTTGTGTCCGTTAGATGTCAAAACACTTGCAGAAAAAACTGGCATTGAGGTAGCTTACGAACCGTTAAATGACAACATATCCGGTTCCTTGCGTCTTGTCAATGGAAAGTGGAAAATAACAGTCAATAAATATCATCATCCAAGGCGGAGGAGGTACACAATTGCGCATGAATTGGGGCATTACTTTCTTCATCGCCATCAGGAAAAATTTTTTGAAGATCATGTTTTTTTTCGTGGGGCGGGACGCTCAACGCAAGAGTGGGAAGCAAATGCCTTTGCAAGCGAAATTCTAATGCCGGAAGAAGAATTCAAACGCCTTGTACACGATGGCATAGATGATATTGACAAACTGGCTAGAAACTTTGGTGTATCAACACTTGCTTTAAGAATTCGAGCCAAGGAACTCGGATTTCAAGGACACGACCTAGACTGAATATGATAAGATACTTGCCTATATTGAAAACACGAGATGCCGAACTGCGTGGAGTTTGTAGTCTTGCTGAAAACGTAAAGCAAGGTATCGTTCCGTTGTTTGAACTCACAAAATCCCGCAGTAATCCGAGAGCGAAAGACGGACAAATAGATGGTCCTGTGCACAAGCGAGTAGAAAAAATACAACGTGACTACGGCACTGGTGTCATTGGTTTGGATTTAACGTCTATTCCTGCTCTTCAAAATCAGTATATCCTGACTTTGCTGAAAAATGACAATGGTTTTAGCGAGTGGGTGAACTACGTTAATACATTAAAAAATACTTTTCCTGATTTGATTCCTGTATTGATGGTTTCAGATGCGGGGATCGATACAGAAGATCGATATATCGAAGTGCATAGACACGAAGCGGCAAATTTAGGGAAATGTATGTATCGGGCTCCTCTTGACTACGGAACAATGGTTTTCGATATACAGAATTTTTTTGCACCTGGCAATTTTCCAATCGTTGTGCTAGATGCCGGATACATCCCTCAAAATCAAGGAAAAATAATCGCTGCCAAAATCTTGCCAATTATAGCGTCAATATACGGCACCGGGGTAACGGAAATTATCCTTGCGGGTTCTTCGTATCCATCAGATCCGACCACCAACAACGCTGGGCGTGATAGCGGCGAAAATATTCTTGAAGAAGTGCGAATGTATCTGGAATGTAAAAAAACATATCCGAATTTGATTTACGGCGATTACGCGACCTTATATCCTTCTCCCAGCGATAGAGAGGGTGGACGCGGTTGGATACCTCGTATTGATTTTCCGACATGTCCGGTCGATGAAAATGATTGCGGGGCTATTGCATATCACAGATCAAGAAGAGACAAAACTGAAACGAGTTATGCTCCCGCTTATCGAAGAGCCGCACGAAAAGTGAAACAAGATCAAAGATTTCACAAGTTGATACAAAAAATTGGCGACAAAAACTGGGGCATTCAACAAATACTCTCTACGGCGGACGGAGATTATGTCGGACTATCGCCTTCGTTTTGGATCTCAGTACGAATCAATTTGCACGTTACACTGCGTCAACTCATTTTTTCGGATTCCTAGGTCGGGATACTGACAATGTCAAATGGAGAATTTCTTCCGGTACAAAAGGATATTTTTCAAATTCTTTTACGAAACGGGAAAATAAACGTTCGTATTTTTTTCGCAACGCATTATACGCTTCCTTTTTAATGAGTTTTAGCGAGCATTGTTTTGCAGCTATTTTGCGTATTTCATCTGTTGCGAGAGTCTGCGGAGCGGTTTTTGCGAGTGCCGCTACTTGAACCTTGTTGAGAAACATAAGTAAATTCTGTTTGTCTAATTTTTTATTAACTATAGCGTCCCGAACGATTTCAATATTTCCTGTTTCTCTGACAACAATTAGTCCTACTTTGCGTTTTCGTGATAATATCTTTTGAATTCGCGGCAAATGCTTTGGAGTCGTAACAACGGACACTTTATCGAAAGACCGGCAATAATCATGCAACTGTTCAGATAGTTTTGTCAAATTATCCGAATCACTTTTTATTTCAAGAGCATGCAAGTTGCCGGAGAATACCAATAAATCGGCGCGGCGAAGCATACTTGAAAACAAAACTTCATTTCCTATCGCATCTTTTGTTTTGTCAAAGCCCATTCCACCAGATAGCAACCAATTAACAACTCGGTGCTTAATCCCGTCGTCTGCCCTGCTTTTTGGAGGAGATAATTCTCTTTTATTGTACATCATTTTTAAGTTACTTTTGCGGCTCCGCTTGTCCTACAATCCCAATTTCCCCCGCTGTCAACCCATACAATTCGTACACCAATCGGTCAATTTCCGCATCGGTCTGCCAAATACTCTCCCGAAGGCTCGCCACTTCGCTCTTGCATTTGGTAAACGCCTCCTTCCACTGCGATTGATCGGAAAGAGCCAGCGGCTTTTTTTGCCGCTTCAATTCGTCCAAAAAATCCTTGAACTCCACGAAATCGTCAAAACGCTTTTCGGAAATCGCAACGCCGAGATTGTCCGATACCAATTCCAAAAAGTCTTTACGCTTATTTCGCAATTCCGAATGAAACGAAAGCATTCGTTCGGCACGATCAATGAACGGTTGCTGTTCGGAAAGACCGATTTGAGGAATCGGCAGTTTGCCGATTCCGTTGGCAAAATACTCAAAAACGCCGCCGCCGGTTTGCTTGCCAATGGACTTGTAGCGATAATTCAATAGTTTCGAGTTGAGCAAAGCCAAAACGTATTTAATTGAAATATCGGGGTTAGTATCGAAAATGACCGTTGTATTGGTCAAACCGATGTAATCGCAGGTCTCATCAAAAACAAAAGCGTTGTCCTTGCCACGATAGGAACACCAGATTTTCGATAAGTGGTAGTATTCCTTGTGTAAAGGAAAAGAGTATCGCCACCAAAGACGTTCCTTTTTTTCGTCCGCTATTCTCTTGATTGCCGCCCTGTTGGACAGTGTCGTTTTGTGATTTGTCAGATGTTCTTGAATGGAAACAGGCAGATTCTCAAAATTGTCGACGTTCTCGACGTACAATAAATAATTCGGTTGATCCGTCAAGGAGTATCTGTGTATATTTTCGCCATCAAGACGTTTTCGGACATACTCTTTCGGAAATTGCTGTGGAAATTCGGAAAAACCAAATACTTCATTTGCCGCTGTTTCCATGCCCTTTGCCACGTGACACAAATCGCCAAGTTTAGCATGCGTACCGTCAATCTTTTCATTCAGATTAGCAATCGTGTCGGGAACAAGAGCAAAAACGTGATTTTCTTTCAGATCGACGGTGAAGGCATTATCCTCATCGTTGATAATTGCAACGACCTCATTGACAGTATAGTTTTTTTCTTTGAGAACGATTGCTTTTGTGTCTTCATGAATTTTGTTAAAAATGAAAATACCGGTGGTAATACTTGCATCATCGAATACCAAGTATTGCTCAAAATTAACAATCTTTGACAGCCTGCCGTCCTTCAAAATATAATTTCGCAACTTTTGGGCTTTATCCGAAAACAGAAAAGCATTGGAAACGATATATCCCACTTCTCCTTTGGAAAGTTTCAATGCTCTGTAAATGAAATAGAAAAGTATATCGCTTTTGTCCTGCCAGATTTCAGGATAGTTTTCTTGTATCCACTGTGCTTGCGGATTACCAACTCCCAACGTTTCGATGTTGAAATACGGCGGATTACCGACGACCACATCAAAGCCGCCGTTTGCCATAATGTCGGCAAACTCTTCTTTCCAATCGAAAGCGAGATCGCCAGCAACGCTCTTGTCGTCAATCAACGAATTGCCGACCTTGATGTTGCTCTCCAAGTACGTCAGTTTTTCATTCCGGCGGGCAGTCTTCAACCAAAGCGACAACTTGGTGATTTCGACCGATTCCTGATTCAAGTCCACACCGTAAAGATTGTTGGAAAGAATGTGCGTATCCCAACGAAAAAGGGAATGACCGCCCTGCAACCTTGCGAGTTCGTCATTGATTTTCTTGCCTTCCCGACAAAGATAATCGAAAACTTCAATGAGAAACGCCCCGCTACCGCAAGCGGGATCAAGTACCTTTATGTGGGAAAGTACCGTTTTATAGGCTTCCCAAGCAGCGATGTGTTTGTCGATGTTTTGGTTCGTTTTTTTTCGTTTTTTATTACCGTCATTGCGCTGCGTTCCATTCCGGCTTTTGTTTGTGATACTACTGTCATAGTCGGCATCGGTCAAGACCGGTAGGGAGTCAAAACCGATTTCTTTGCGCCTTTCAGTGAGCCAACCGCCGACGGCTTGCTCCACAATGTACTGCGTAATGTAAGGCGGTGTGTAAAAAACGCCGTCCGTTTTGCGTTTGCTCTTTTTCTTATCAAGTGTACCTGCATTGCCTTCTGCTGCCGCTTTCAGTTCTTCCAAGTCGCTGATCGACTGCTCGAAAATATGTCCGAGAATGTCAACGCTGATTTCTGTATCAAAATCATATTCGCCGATTTTCTTGAAGCCTTTGCACAAGTCATCGCGGACAATCAGGTCATTCAATTCAGGATCGTCGGCAAAGAGACCGCCGTTATAAGCCGTGATGCCCAGTGCGGCGTTGCCTTCGTCAATTGCCTGAAAGAGACCGACAAAGTTTTTCCAGATCGGCTGCGGAGCGTACCGGTTCACTGTTGCGAAGGCATCTTGCAGTGTCTTTTTCGGCAGGAGGTCTCTGCTTTCGGCAAAGGCGACGAACAAAATCCGGTCAAGGATTTTCTGTGCAAAGCGGATGATGTCGAGTTTATCTTTTTTCGGATTGTCCTTGCCAATGGTTTCAATCAAGCGGACACGGAATTGTTTGTATTCCTGATAAAACCTGTCCGTAATATCTTGGTTTGCCTGTTCGCTTTCGTTGAGTAGGGACAAGGTTTTATCGCCGAGCAAATTGTCCGCCGAGAGCAACAGAACAAAACGTTTGTAGTTTTCGGGAACGGACAGCGTTGTCAGATCAAACGTTTCGTAGTCCTTGCGTCCTTTTCCATAAGCGTAAAGCCTTATTTCCCGGTAGTTTGAGACGAGTACCCATTTTGTTCCTTCGTTATCGTTGGCGTAATCCCAAGCCTGCTGCACGGGCGATCTTTTTGTTCCGTAGAGTGCGTCGAGGTTTTTGGTTTTCGCTCCTTTGAGTTCGAGCGGTGCAATGATTTGGATCGTATCCGCAGTGAAGTTGCCGAGTGCAACATCGACATTGCCGCTGCCGATGGGCTGATTTTTCGAGAGTGTCCAGTCGGTGGAATCACCGCGTCCGATAAATCCGAGAACGTCGAGGAGGATGCGTTGGATAAATCGTGCATCGCTTTGCGTTTCGGTATCGAACACGCCTCGCTCAAGATTTTCCGCCCATTGTGTCAGCAGAGCGATGTGTTCTGCATTGACTTGGATGCGCTCCGTATGCCTTTTCAGAACGCGTGGATGGAAAAGCGGCATGATTGACTACGATGCTGGCGAAACTTGGATAAAACGATGGCAGACATTTTACCCGATTTACACTCTTGCGCCGAGGTAGTGGA
>Ga0082212_10003740_pt1 | contig 21431 bp, 18 predicted proteins | sample TergutNt197P3_FD_71548 | JGI IMG/M metagenome (GOLD analysis project Ga0082212, IMG submission 71548) | Neocapritermes taracua P3 segment gut microbial communities from Petit-Saut dam, French Guiana - Nt197 P3 | ecosystem: Host-associated > Arthropoda: Insects > Digestive system > Gut ... | reverse complement strand
TTCCGACAACAACAGTACGATCGTCTGTCGTCTTGACCGAAGCCAGATTGGTAGAGGTCTCCACCAAATCTTCTATTGCATGGCTCATGCCAATGACTCCATGTGGACAAGCCAGCAAGGCATTGATTAATTTAGTTGCAAAATCGTCGCTAAAGCAAGTCTCAGGCGCATTGACCGTTTCCATTGTGATCCGCACATTAGGATCTGTATACTTTAGCTCATTTTCAATATCTGCCGCAAAGCAGTTCAATAATACGCGCACGCTTTCTTTGTTGTTACTTTCTATGCCGATAATGGCAGACGCTTCGCGGGCAATCGCATTGTGTAGGTTTCCGCCATCCAAAGAGGCAAGTACGAAAGGATAATCCTTTTTCAGCAAATACAAAAAACGGGTCAATATTTTATTGGCATTGCCCAGTCCCTTATGTATATCACAACCGGAATGTCCGCCGTTCAGGCCGGATATCCCAATACGAAAATAGTGCATTGTAGCCGGTGCTGAAACAGGTTCAAAGGTGAAAGCGGCAATTGTTCCTTTGCCTCCTGCACATCCTGTGAACAATTCGCCTTCCCTGTCGCTGTCTAAGTTCAACAGTATAGTTCCGACCATAAAACCTTCGGCCAAAGCATTGGCGCCTGTCAATCCCGTTTCTTCATCGACGGTAAAAAGACACTCAACAGGACCATGCTCAATATCTTTGGATGCCAAAATGGCCAATTCGACAGCGATGCCGATGCCGTTGTCAGCCCCTAAGGTCGTGCCATTGGCACGCACCCATTCGCCGTCCACGATCGTTTCAATCGGATCATTTTCAAAATCATGCGTTACATCGTTGTTTTTCTCGCAAACCATATCCAAATGTGACTGGAGTATTACAGTTGGCAGATGCTCAAAACCTTGAGTAGCAGGTTTGGAAATCAAAATATTATTCACTTTGTCCTTTTTAATCGACAGGTTATGTGCAGAAGCAAATGCTTCCAGATAGCGGATTATTTTCTCTTCTTTTTTTGAAGGACGCGGCGTTTGCGTGACTTCATGGAAGTATTTCCACACCATAGAAGGTGCTAATTCGGTAATTCGTTTCATAGTCTTTATTGTTAAAATTTGTTATTTAATGACATTTTCAAAAGGCACAATGTAATAAACTTTAAAAATGGATTTTTTTTGTCAAAAAAAGATTATCCAATTCATTTAAACTTGTATATTTGTACCCACAAATATAGAAAAATAATATTTAACGATAAAATGATTTATATGAAAAATGTACACTATGTGATTGATGGAGTATTAACTATTGCAGTAGTTATTTTGTTTATTTTGCACTTTACAGGGAATAAGAATGCAAACCATTCATCGAGAACTGCAATATCTTCTTCGGAAGAGTTTTCATCTAAGTTGCCTGTAGCGTATTTAGATGCAGATTTATTATTGGAAAAATATTTTTTTTCAATTGATCTGAATGAACAGATTTTAAAGAAAAGGGAAGACGCCAATGCTTATCTTACCCAACAGGCGCGTAATTTTCAATCCGCTTATGAATCATTTCAATATAGACTTCAAAACAATGCTTTTGCCACACAACAGAGAGCTGAACAGGAAGCACAGCGTCTGCAACGACAACAACAGGAATTGCAAGAAATGGAAGAAAAAATGCAAATGGAATTGATGGAAGAAATCCAGCGACTGAATATACAAATACGTGATACCGTAGAAAGCCATTTGAAAGAATACAATCAGATGAAAGGCTACCATATTATTTTCAGCAATGGTTCATCTAATACCGTAAATCCTATTGTAGCAGCAGAAGACGTGTATAATATCACAGATGAAGCTATTGAATTCCTCAATAAAAAATGGATTTCCAAATAGTAGAATATGCAGCAAACGCTTAACATAAAAAAACACATTTGTGTATTATTGTCATTTTTTGTGCTGTTTGCATGCGATAAAGATGATGTGGTATTACCAAAGATGGATAATACATTTAAATCTTATTTAGTGGCGAACTTCGACCTTGACGGGGATGGGGAAATAAGTCCTTATGAAGCTTCTCTAATTACAGAAATAGATTGTTCTGACAGAGACATTTGGCAATTGGATGGAATCGAGGATTTGCCAAATTTGGAAGTATTAATTTGTGCTAATAATGATATATTAATAGTGAATGTAAGCAAAAATCCAAAGCTCAAAACACTGATTTGTGACGGGAATTATATCCATATAATGGATGTATCAAATAATCCTTTATTAGAAACATTAAGTTGCAAAGATTGTGGAAGATTAGATTCTCTCGTGCTCAATACCGGAGTGAAAAAATTGGACATAAGAGGTCACTTGTTTGAGACAATAGATTTTCGCCAAAATAAGCATTTGAAAGAATTATATTGTGGGAGTCCTTATTTGACTGTTTGCGATGTAAGTATGTCTGAAGTGGAAATTCTTGATTGCAATGATTCGAACAATCTAACTGAATTGAATATTGATGGATGTATTGCCTTAAAAAGGTTAACTTGCAATGTGGATGACCTTGTGTTGGATTTGAGCAATAGTCCAAATCTTGAAGAACTTTATTTGACATCAATACGAAAATTAGATGTAAGCCGTTCAGCCTCACTAAGAATATTGCATTGTGCCAATATAAGTTCCGAACATACAGATCTGGATTTATCGAAAAATCCGCTTTTAGAGGATTTAAAACTTCATGGAACAATCTTGGACAGGATTGACCTAAGCAATAATTTACAATTAGTGAATGTAGACTTGTTTATTTCCATCTCGCAAAGCACGCTTGACTTCTCTAATCGTACAATGCTAAAATCCTTCTCTTATCGTCAATGGGGTGAAAGTGGACAAAAGTTAGAATCAGTGAATTTTAGCGGATGCACAAACCTTGAAAACATGAACCTTGAAAACATGAAAATCAATTCATTGAATGTTTCCGGGTGCCGGACTTTGTCTATATTGAACTGTGTAAACAGTAGGTTGACTGAATTAAACATGAATGAATGTGTCAATTTATCCGTTTTGAATTGCCGGGGAAATGACTTAGCCGAATTGGAGCTTGGAGAATTTACTAAACTAACCACATTGAATTGCTCCGAAAATAAACTGACTTCGTTAAAAATAAATAGCGTCAATTTGATCCTACTTAATTGCGTAAGCAATCAACTTGCGGAACTTAATGTGCGTCATCAAACCCGGTTAGAAGAATTGTATTGCAATGACAATCACATTTCTTCATTAGATTTAACAGATTGCACTTCTTTGGTTGAATTGGACTGTAGAAATATGTCTTCGTTAACGTCTTTGATTCTTGCTAATTGCAAATCACTTGAAACAATTTACAGTACGAATTGTTCACTTACCACATTGGATGTGAATTCTTGCATGGCACTCACTCATTTATATTGCGCTGCCAATCGTTTACAGCCATCATTAGATGTAAGCAAGTGTCCGGGACTTATCGAATTAAACTGTATATCCAATCCAGGGCTTACCGAATTATTTCTACATAAGAACAATACAATCGACCCATTGTATAAAGACCCCCAGACACAGATTGTTTTAGCAAATTGAACAAATGGATAGTTTTACATCGCTGATCACTCGCCGGCGAAGTACGCGTAAATTTAAACAGGACTCTCTCTCTCCCGAGCAGGTAGCATTGATTCTCAAGGCTGTCTTGATGGCTCCGACTTCCAAAGGCGCTCATTCGTGGCAGTTTGTTGTGGTAGAAGATACACATATAATCCGCCAATTAGCCGTATGCAAAAAACATGGAGCCGATTTTTTGGATGGATGTACATTGGCTGTTGTTGTCTTGGGTGATACAAACATAAGCGACGCCTGGATTGAAGATGCCTCCATTGCCTCTATCTATATGCAGTTACAGGCTGAAGACCTTGGTGTGGGTAGTTGTTGGTGCCAAGTCAGGAATCGCCTGACTGAAGATGGATATGAATCGGAACAGTATGTCCGCAATTTACTTGATATTCCTCCTCAATTCGGTGTGTTATCCATCATCGGATTTGGACATAAAGATCAGGAACGAAAACCTTTTGACGAAGCAAATTTATTGTGGGAAAAAGTGCATATCGGTAGATTTAAAAGAACGTAAAACAACCTCTTCAGGCATGAGCAATATCAAGTATGATTTAACAGGCATAAAAGCCTTTCTGTTTGATGTGGATGGCGTTTTGTCGTCCGACTGCATACCGTTGGCCGAAAACGGCGATCCATTGCGCACGGTAAATATAAAAGACGGTTATGCTATACAATTAGCAGTAAAACAAGGTTATCAAGTGGGAATAATCACTGGGGCCTATACCGAAAATATCAGGTTACGGTTTGAGCGTTTGGGAGTGCAGCATATATATCTGAGCAGTTCGGAAAAATTAATTGATTATGAAGACTTTCTCCGAAAAACGGAGTTGAAAGACGAACAAATTGTTTATGCCGGCGATGATATTCCCGATTATGATATTATGAAAAGGGTAGGTTTGCCGGTAGCTCCTGCCTCTGCTGCCCCCGAAATAAAGGTTTTGGCCAAGTATATTTCCGGTAAAAATGGCGGTGAAGGCGTTGCCCGCGATATCATTGAACAAACGATGAAGGCACAGGGAACGTGGATGAAAAACAATGCTTTCGGTTGGTAAATTTAAGTTTAGAGTTTAGTTATTAGAGTTTAGCGTTTAATTAAATTTTTAAATACTTAAATCTTTAAATAAAATCAGTTAATTGCCCCTCATAATAATACCTTAATGGTTGATAAGTATCACATCGTCCTTGCCTCCAATTCTCCCCGCCGAAAAGAATTATTGAGCGGATTGGGTATTCAGTTTGAGGTACGAATTATCCCGGATATTGACGAATCATTTCCGAAAGATATGCCTTCTGCTGAGGTTCCCTGTTTTATTGCACGCAAAAAGGCTGATGCGTATCGAATGACAATCCTTGAAAATGAATTGATTATTACGGCAGATACGGTGGTTGTCCTAGCTGGACAGATTATTGAAAAACCCGTAGACCGCCACGACGCCATCCGTATGTTGCACTTACTGTCAGGGCGAACTCATGAAGTCATTACAAGTGTGGTAATGACAACGATTGAAAAGCAAGTTGAGTTTTCCGTTCGTTCCACAGTTGATTTTGCCGTATTGGAAGACGAAGAGGTCATACACTATGTAGATACATTCCAACCTTATGATAAAGCTGGCGCTTACGGTATACAGGAATGGATAGGCTATATCGGCGTACAAGGTATTAGCGGCTCTTTTTACAATGTCATGGGATTGCCTGTGCAGCGGTTATACAAGGAGTTGAAGAAATTTTAATTTACGATTTTAGATTTACGAATTACGATTTTCTGAAAACTGAAAACAATATCAATCAGTGATAATAAATAAGTCTTCGTCCTGTTTCTTCATAAAGTATTCCTCACGGGCAAAACGTTCCAATCGTTCTTTACTTGTATTCAAATCGTCCAACTTCTTTCGGTTTAACTCAATTTCTTTCCGGTAATATTTGATTTCATTCTCCAACACACGTATCTTTTCATCATACATATAACGCTTATAGAGATTACTGTCACCGGCAGTAAATACAATAGCCAGAAAAATAATAATTACGACCCAATATTTATTGAGTTTGGAGAGGTATTGCGTGTAAATTTTTTTCAGCGAAGACATATCTCTGTATAAGTGTATGCAAAATTAGATGAAATTTTCGAGAGTATCAAACGTACACAATGAAAAAAAACGAAAAAAAATGTGGGTGTTTTAAGGGTAGAAATAATAATTCAATTAATTTTGTCATATCGTATGCAATAAATAATCTGTGGATGTATCCATTTATTTTCAAACCTATCCTGAAAGAAATTATTTGGGGAGGAACGGCTATCCGCCCTTTTAAAGGATTGACTCCGAGCGAGAAAAAAACGGGTGAAAGTTGGGAACTTTCGCATGTGAAAGGGAATTATTCGGTGGTGGCCAACGGCGCGTTGAAAGGGAAGTCGATCGACGAATTAATCACTATATATGGCGCAAAACTCACAGGTGAAAAGCTCATGCAACGATTTGGTTCTACGTTTCCTTTATTGATCAAATTCATTGATGCGCACGAAAACCTTTCCATTCAGGTACACCCTGATGATACATTAGCACAAACTCGTCATCATTCATTTGGTAAAACAGAAATGTGGTATGTTGTCAAAGCCACTCCCGGTGCTGCTTTATACAGTGGTTTTTCTCAACAGATTGATGCGGAAGAATATGTTCGCAGGGTAGAGCACAACAGCATTATGGACGTATTACAACGGTATGAAGTAAAAGAAGGCGATGTGTTTTTCCTACCCGCCGGCCGTATTCATACTATTTGTGCAGGCTGTTTAATTGCAGAGATTCAACAAACAAGTGATATAACCTATCGTATTTACGATTACCATCGGAAAGACACAAACGGAAACAGCCGCGAACTGCATACCGAATTAGCCAAAGATGCAATTGATTATGCGGTTTATCCCGATTACCGGACGGCTTATACTCCTGTACCGAATAAAACAGTACAATTAGTTCAATGTGAATACTTTACAACGAATCTGCTTGAGCTTGATATACCAAAAGAAAGGGATTATTCTGCGATGGATTCGTTCATTATTTATATATGTATAGGAGGCAAAGCGACGTTGCGAGATAATAAAAATAACACATTGTCCGTTCATCAGGGGCAAACCGTATTGATCCCGGCCGAAACCCAAAATATAACAATTACTCCCGAACCGCAAACCAAACTGATGGAAACGTATATCAATTACGCACTATGAATGAATCATTGTGTATGAAACGGTCTTACATTCTTGATTTTATCATGGATACATGCCATAATCCCGTCTTGTTTTTCGTTCCATAAATGCATCGCGCCTCCGTGGCAATGTTTAAATGCTTTGCAGTTTTTGCAAATGCCCGATTTACACCAACTTCGGTTTCGCATTACCTCAAAACGATTTTCCCATATTTCTAACAAACTGTCTCTGTATATATTACCTTGAACAAAACTTCGATCAATATTAGGACAAGCCGAAATGGAACCATCAATCAATACAGAACCGATATTTATGCCCGCGCGACAAAAGAAATAACTGTCGCGCACTTTTCTTTCATAGCTGCCGACATAACTTTCACAACTGAAATAGAGATTTATTCGTGTATCATTTAGTCGACTTTCAGTAATAAAATTCATCAATTGACGAATTTGTTCGTTAGATAATAGCATTTCGGGATTTTCGGCGGCTCTGCCAATCGGCGCTATGGTAAAAATTCGCCAATTTTTTATTTTCATTGAAATCAAAAATTCTTTTAAGGCAGGGAGTTCCGGAAGATTTTTGGGATGTACACAAGTCACGACATCATAACTCAAACGCTTACAAGACACGATCAGTTGCAAAGCTCTCACGGCGTTTGCAAAACTTTTCGGATTGTTTCTTAGACTATTATGGTTTTCCTCCAAGCCGTCTAAACTGACTGTGATGCTACCCATCCCTGCTGATATTAGTTTGACGTGCATTGCTTCGTCGTATGCATATCCGTTTGTAACTATACCCCAACGAAAGCCGTGCGCACGTAATTTTTTGCCGCAATCAGCCAAATCTTTTCGCACAAGCGGTTCTCCGCCCATGATAGCAATAAATATGGATTTTGAGGGATATTGTTTTTTAAGCGGTTGAATAGCATCGAGAAAATCTTCAAACGGCATATCGGAAAAAGCGCTACTCGCCTTACAATCGGAACCACAATGCAAACATTTTAAATTACAACGTTGCGTACATTCCCAAAACAAATAATTGAGAATATGTAGTTTTATTTCATTTTTACGAAAAATGATGTGAATGTTTTTTAAAAAAAAATTATTCATATTAAAATCTGTAACCACCATGAATATTTATAAGCCCTTTAAAACCAATACCTAATTCGCTTCCAAGAAAAACATTGTTGTGTGGACCAAAATTACAACTTATTCCAAAAAGAGTGGCGTGAAGATAAGATATTGTTTTAGGGTATTTTTCCCATTTACTATCATACCCATTTTCCCATCCCACTCCGGTCGAGAAAGCGCTATACAGAACTACTGATTTTTTGTTTATGTATGAAAATCTGATTTCAGGAGCAATCACAGCGCAATATTTTAATTTAGATTTCGAAAATTCATTAAAATCACCGTTTGTGTTGTATTCACGCCTATTATAATATACTTTACCCCCCAAATAATTGATGAAGTTTCCACCTATCCATAGCCACCTCACAGGACGAATAAAATAAGCGACAGAAAAGTTGTAATTTACTTTTTTAACCAGTGGCAACTTGGTATCTCCAACAGACACTTTTAGTTCATGTTTATAAAAATCAGTTTCTTTTTGAGCATGTAAAGTCAATGTATAAAGCCAAAGAATTGCTAAAAAATTTATTCGTTTCATGGCAGTTTACTGCTTTTCTTCCAACTCCACATTCATGATGACTTCGTTTTGGTTTGTGGGATCAATGAATATGGTCTTATCGGTAAACCATCCGTTTTCAATACCGTCAATGTCGCGAAAATGTACGCTTATATTATTCTTTGAAGAATGATTAGAGGTAGGAAAACTTGCAAAAAAAACAAAATTTCCATCCTTATCAGTAAAACTATGCAAATACTCTTCGTCATTAACCGAAACCTGTATCCCCATAATTGGTGATTTGGTGGATTTTGACGTTACTTTACCGGTTAATACTACATTGTCATATCCATCAATCATTGGACCATAACATGCCTGAAACACAAAAGCAGCCGAAGTAAGACAAATTCCCGTACAAAAGTAGCGAATCATTTTTCGTTTAATTTCAGATATTTTCTTCATGACATTTAGCTATATATGTATCAGACAGCAAAGATACTTTTTTTTAAGTAAGAAATTGCATTTTAAGGATTATTTTTAACCTATTTTTTATTTCCTTTTACTTGTGCATATTCGTATTTATTTTTTTTGAAAAGTTATTGTATTTGATTGCATTTATCAAACATATAATTTCTATCTTTGTATAAAATTATTAATCATATGAACATACAACAGTTAGAATACATTATTGCAGTTGACCGGCATCGGCATTTTGTGAGTGCTGCAGAGGCTTGTCTTGTAACTCAGCCTACCTTGAGCATGATGATACGGAAACTTGAAGAAGAATTGGATGTGCAAATTTTTGATCGTTCCGACGTGCCCGTAAAGACAACAAACATAGGCCGGAGTATCATTACTCAAGCTGAAATCACCTTGAGGCAGTTGAATAGAATAAAAGAATTAGTGGAAGACGAGCGACAATCGCTTTTAGGAAAATTTTCATTGAGTATTATCCCTACAATAGCGCCGTACCTTGTGCCGGAATTATTGTATAAAAAGGAACAATCATGTACGGAACTTACTTTAGTACTCAAGGAAAATATTACAAGTCATATCATCGCAAATATTCTTAATGGAGTAATTGACGGAGGGCTGATGGCCACTCCATTAAAGCATCCGGATTTGGTAGAGTATCCGATATATTATGAGAAATTTTATGCGTATGTACACCCTTCGGACATTTTGCATAAAGAAAAGGAAATTGATATAAATGCGATCAATATTGACAATGTTTGGTTGTTGGAAAGCGTGCACTGTTTTCGCGGACAAATCGAACGGTTATGCCGCAAAGAAGAAGATTTTCAAGAGCATCAGCATGTTCGCTATCAAGCCAGAAGCATTAATACATTAATAAATGTAGTGGATCTGAATTCAGGGATTACGGTGATACCCGAAATGGCGGCCATGAGCCTGAATGAAGAACAACAGGGAAATCTGAGAGAATTTAAAGGCCAAAAAGTTGTACGGGAAGTTTCTTTGGTGGTAAGTAAGGAGTATATTCGCCGGAATATGCTAAATAAAATTCTGGAAATCATTGAAGATGTAGTACCGAAATCAATGAGAAATCCGGAATTGAAGCAATATGTGGTAGATGTGTAAAAAAAAAATCGAAAAGATAATCGTTTTTTTAAAAAAAAACTTACCTTTGTAATCACTAAAACAATGATACGCTTCATGTACAAAACGGAAAATAACATGAAAAGAAAAATAGCGATATTTTTCTTAGCGCTCGCCAATATGATTATATTAGCTCATGCGGTTATTGCTCATCATCACGATGATGAAATTTGTATTTCTTTGGCGACTACTCACCATGAGCATGATAGCAATTCTCATGGTCAAGATGAGGCCAACCTGCCTAATTGTGATGTCCCATACTGTCATGGAGATATTGATGATTGTGCATTATCAACTGTTTATGTGAATTTAGGGCACGATAAACAGACTTTCCAATCGTATGATTTCGATTTTAGTTTGTTGCCCTGCGCCTTCACTTTGTTTCCGGATTATTTTATATATCCAATAACCGACGATGTCGGTTTACCGTTCAGACAAACGCCTTATTTACTATCCTATCATAACGAATATATTTCTCAATCACACGGATTGAGAGCACCTCCCGCTTGCTGATTTTTTGCGGTTATTTTTGATGTAACCGATTTGTTGTGCATATAGATTTATGCACAATCCTGTTATTTATTATTTTATACACAAAAAGTCAGTAAAAAATGTCATACAAATTTTTCGTTACCGCTATTTCGATAGCAACCATATTTGTAGGGTGCGGACATAATCACGCCCACGAAACGGACAAACACGCCCACGAAGAAAGCCTTCAACTGGTGGCATACAGCGACGATTTTGAATTGTTTGCCGAAGCCACGCCCTTTGTTGTCGGCGAAGCGAGCGACATATTGTCGCATTTTTCCCACTTGGAAAATTTCAAACCGCTTGCCGAAGGTACTATCACGGCAAGTTTGACCGTTGGAACGGAAACCGACAGTCAAACGCTCGAACAGCCCACGCGAACAGGCATTTATCTATTTTCTTTGCAGCCCATGGCAGCAGGAACGGGCAAATTGGTGTTTGACATAATAACGCCCGAAGGCGCTTCGCAAATTGTGGTACCCGATATTACGGTTTTCGATGATGAACACGAAGCACACGAAGCCGCCGCCAATGCCGCAGTGTCGAGCAGCAACGGCACAGTGTTTACCAAAGAGCAAAGTTGGAAAATAGATTTTGCCACTTCCGAAGCTCGCCGCGAAGCCTTTGGGCAGATTATCCGCACAACAGGACAAATCCAACCCTCGCAGGGCGATGAAATAATTATTACCGCCAAAGCAAACGGCGTAGTACTTTTCGCCAATGGTAATATCGTGGAAGGAAAAGCCGTGACCGCAGGTCAATCCCTGTTTTCCATTGACGGCAGCGGTATGGCGGATAACAATTTGTCGGTGCGCTACGCCGAAGCCGAAAGCGAATACAACCGTGCCAAAGCCGAATACGAACGCAAAAGTGAACTGGCAAAGGAAAACATTGTTTCGCAAAGCGATTTGTTGAAAGCCAAAACAGATTTTACCAATGCCGAAGCCACATACCACAACCTGTACAATAACTTTACGGCAGGCAAACAAAATATCAGTTCGCCAATCAATGGATATGTTACGCGGGTATTGGTAAACAACGGACAATTTACCGAAACCGGACAGCCAGTTTTAATCGTGTCGCAAAATCGCGACTTATTGATAAAAGTAGAATTACAACCCAAATATTTTGATGTTTTGAATGGAATTACCACGGCAAACATTCGATTGTTGAACAGCAACCACACTTGTACACTCGAAGAATTGAACGGCAGCGTACTTTCTTATGGCAAAACTGCCGACATTGCCAATCCGCTTATCCCTGTGGTTTTTCAGGTAAATAACAAGGTGGGGCTTTTGTCAGGCAGTTTCGTAGAAATGTTTATCAAAATACAAACCGACACGCAAGCCGTTACCATACCCAATGAAGCAATTATCGAAGAAATGGGCGCCTACTTTGTCTATGTGCAACTTACTCCCGAATTTTTTGAGAAACGTCCGATTAAAAAAGGTGCAACCGACGGTGTCCGCACTGAAATAACGGAAGGAGTGATCGAAAATGAGCGGGTAGTTAGCAAAGGCGCAATATTAGTTAAATTAGCGCAGTCTTCGGGAGCGTTGGACGCTCATTCGGGACATGTGCATTAAAATTTTGTCGCTATGCTTAACAATATCATAAGATTTTCTCTCCACAACAAACTGTTCGTTTTGTTGGGAGCGGTGTTGCTGACGGTAGGCGGACTGTACACCACGCAAATAATGGACGTGGACGTTTTTCCCGACCTCACAGCCCCAACGGTAGTAGTAATGACCGATACGCGCGGAATGTCGCCCGAAGAGGTGGAACGCCTTGTGACTTTCCACATAGAAACGGCAGTGAACGGAGCCACCGACGTGCGTCGCGTCCGCTCGGCTTCCATGCAGGGATTTTCTTTTGTGTGGATAGAATTTGACTGGGGAATGGATATTTTCAAAGCCCGCCAGATAGTGAGCGAAAAAATGGTTTCGCTTGCCGGTGGGCTACCTGCTGAAGTGGCGCCTGTACTTGCGCCGCAATCAAGCGTGATGGGTGAAATACTGTTTATCGGTTTGCAGGCAGAATCTACCTCGCTTATGGACTTGCGCACCATAGCCGATTGGACGGTAAAACCGGCAATCCTCGCCACAGGCGGCGTGTCACAGGTTACCATTATCGGTGGTGACTACAAACAGTATCAAATACTTGCCGATCCGCAAAAAATGGATATTTACGGCGTTTCGATGAACGAACTTGCACAGGTCGGGCGCACATTCAGCGCCAATTCTTCGGGCGGCGTACTTCGCGATTACGGCAATGAATATGTGTTGCGGGGAATGGCGCGTACCAACGATCCGGAAGAATTGGGCGCAACGTTTATCAAAACTGTAAGCGGTAAACCTGTGGTAGTGTCGGATGTGGCCGATGTAGCGATAGGTAGCGCGGTAAAATTGGGTTACGCTTCGCAAAACGGCAAACCGGCGGTCATACTTTCCATTTCAAAACAGCCGAATATCAACACGCTGAACGTGACCGAAAACATTGAGCGCAATTTGGCGGAAATTCAAAAATCATTGCCTGCAGATGTGAAAATGGATACCAAAATATTCCGTCAGGCAGATTTTATAGAAACCTCCGTAAACAACGTGGGACGCGCCCTTATTGAAGGAGCTATATTTGTCATAGTGATCCTTTTCCTGTTTTTGGGAAGCTTCCGCACCACGCTTATTTCCGTTGTCGCCATTCCGTTGTCGTTGCTTGGCAGCGTGATAGTGCTCTATCTTTTAGGAATGAATATCAACACGATGACGCTTGGCGGAATGTGTATCGCTATAGGTTCTCTGGTAGATGATGCGATTATTGACGTAGAAAATGTGTATAAACGATTGCAACAAAACCATTGCAAACCGAAAGAAGAACGCGAAATGGTGGTGCATGTGGTGTTTGAAGCCTCCAAAGAAATACGCGCCTCCATACTCAATGCCACATTCATTATCATTGTGGCTTTTGTGCCGCTGTTTTTCCTTACGGGAATGGAAGGACGAATGTTAAAACCGCTCGGCGTGGCATATATTGTTTCGCTGTTTATGTCGCTCATTGTGGCAATGACAGTTACTCCGCTGATGTGCCGCCTGATGCTTTCGGGCGACAAATATTTGGATAAAAACAAAAAAGAAAAATGGATTACCCGCAAACTTTCGGCGGCTTACGGCAGTTCTTTGGCGTGGGCGCTTCGCAATAAAAAGAAAATATTGTACCCGACTATTGCCGTATTTATTGTTTCCGTAGTACTGTTTTTCACAATGGGACAGAGTTTTTTGCCTGAATTTAACGAAGGTTCGCTTACCATTTCGGCAATTACCAAACCGGGCGTATCGCTCGAAGAAAGCAACCGTATAGGTAATCTGATTGAAACGGAACTACTGCAAATCCCCGAAATAAGTAGCACCGCAAGACGTACAGGACGCGGCGAGTTGGACGAACATTCGCAAACCGCCAACAGCGCGGAAATAGATGTTAATTTTCAACTGAAAGACCGCAGCCGCAAAGCGTTTATGGAAGAGGTAAGGAAAACGCTTTCCAACATTCCCGGAATAGCAAGTACCGTAGGGCAGCCACTCGGACACCGCATTGACCACATACTGTCGGGCACGCGCGCCAACATTGCCATTAAACTTTTCGGTACGGATTTGAGTAATCTGTTCATGCTCGGCAACCGGATACAAAATTCCATACAGGGCATTGACGGATTGGTAGATGTGTCGGTGGAACAGCAAACCGAAACACCACAGTTGCAGATACGCGCCAACCGCAATATGTTAGCAAAGTATGGCATTACAATGGAAGATTTTAACAACTTTGTCGAACTTGCCTTTGCAGGCGAAAAATTGGCTGATATTTACGAAGGACAGCGCAGTTTTGACCTTGTTTTGCGGTTGAATAAAAATTATACCGAAAGTATGGACGGCATACGCGCCGCCCTGATTGATATCGGCAACGGGCGAAAAATACCGTTGGAAGAAATTGCCGATGTGGTTTCCGTTAGCGGTGCAAGTTCTATCAGCCGCGAAAACGTACAGCGCAAAATTGTTATTTCCGCCAATGTGTCGGGGCGCGACCTGAAAAGTGTGGTAGATGATATTCAGAAAAATATTGAACAAAACATCGAACTACCCGAAGGCTACCGCATAGAATACGGGGGACAGTTTGAAAGCGCCCAAAACGCCACACGCACCCTTCTTGTCGCTTCATTGCTGGCAATTTGCGTTATCTTCCTGCTACTCTACGGCGAATTCAAAAACCTCGCGCTTTCGGCAATCGTTTTGCTCAATCTTCCGTTAGCGCTGATCGGCGGCGTGCTGGCAATATTCTTTACTTCTGACATTGTCAGTATCCCCTCAATTATCGGCTTTATTACGCTTTTCGGAATCGCCACGCGAAACGGTATTTTGCTCGTTTCCAATTACGAACTACGAATTAAAAATTACGAAATGGAAAACGATCAAAAAAACGTCATTCGTAATTCTCCATTCGTAATGGATGAAATTATTATGCAAGGCTCATTAGACCGCTTAAACCCTATTTTGATGACCGCGCTAACGGCAGCGCTCGCACTCATCCCGCTTGTACTCAACGGCGAAAAGGCAGGCAACGAAATACAAAGTCCTATGGCAGTAGTAGTTTTGGGCGGGTTACTCACATCCACGTTGCTGAATATTTACATTGTACCGATTGTGTATGAAATCATTCAAAAAAGGAAGATAAAATGAAAAGGTTAATTATAGCATAAAAAAAGTAAACCGGCTAATTTTTCTAAATTTAGAAAAATTGTTTTGGAAATCGAAGAGAATATTTTGCAAATAACTAATAAACAGATTTGTAGAAATATCAAAAACAATATTCGTAATAATATTACACCTTCACACATTGCCGAGCACGAATACCTATAATATCCATAAAGTTGTATGCAAATTGTATGTACATTAAAATCAAAAAGGACTTACCTTTTACCGTAAGTCCTTGATTTTGAGGTGGGCGTTGACGGATTCGAACCGCCGACCCTCTGCTTGTAAGGCAGATGCTCTGAACCAGCTGAGCTAAACGCCCGGAAATTATTTCATTTCATCTTTTTTGAGATGTATAAAATCCTGTTAAAAAGAGGCATACACCTCAAATACGCCTTATCTCTCCTGAAAGACGGGTGCAAAGATAAGGTTTATTTTTTTACATCCAAATTTTTTTGTTGATTTTTTTTGTAATTATATTCTTTCCCATATAAAATAATGTATTATCTTTGCGCCCGCTAAGGCATTATTTTATTATGAAGTTTTCAACACTGACAGCAATCTCGCCGGTTGATGGGCGATACAGAGACAAAGTAGATAATCTTGCGGGATACTTTTCAGAATGGGCATTAATACATTATCGTATTCGTGTTGAAATAGACTATTTCATTTTTCTTAGCGAGCATATTCCTCAATTGAAACCGCTAAATAACAACGAACAAAAAGAGATTTTACGGGACATTTACCACAATTTTTCTATCGAGAATGTTGAAAGAATAAAGAAAATTGAAAAAATAACCAATCATGACGTCAAAGCGATCGAATATTACCTAAAGGAACGGTTTGATGCGCTTTCGCTGCATGATTACAAAGAGTTTATCCACTTCGGACTTACTTCCCAGGATATTAACAACACTGCTGTGCCTTTATTGCTTCGGGATGCGTTGAATACAGTCTATTATCCTGATATTGAATCTATTATATTCCTGCTAAAAAAATATGCCGATGAATGGTCAGCTATTCCGATGCTGGCAAAAACGCATGGACAACCGGCCTCCCCAACCCGGTTGGGTAAGGAAATCATGGTTTTTGTTTACCGTCTGGAGCAACAGTTGAAAATTCTGAAAACGACTCCGGTAACCGTTAAATTTGGAGGCGCTACCGGCAATTTCAATGCACATCAGGCGGCTTTTCCCCAGTATGATTGGCGTATGTTGGCTAATAAATTCACCAGTGAGTATTTTGGATTAGCGCGCGAAGAATGGACAACACAAATATCTAATTATGATAACTTAGCGGCATTATTCGACGGTTTGTGCCGTATTAATACTATATTAATTGATTTATGCCGCGATTTCTGGCAGTATATTTCAATGGGTTTTTTCAAACAAAAAATTAATTCCGACGAAGTAGGTTCGTCGACCATGCCACATAAAGTTAATCCTATTGATTTTGAAAATGCAGAAGGAAATCTCGGAATTGCAAATGCAATCTTAACACATTTCAGTGCGAAATTACCTATATCACGCCTGCAACGGGATTTGTCCGATTCGACCGTTTTACGTAATATCGGCGTACCTTTCGCACATATTGAAATTGCGCTGAAAAGTCTGTTTCAAGGGTTAAACAAATTGTCATTAAATGAAAACGCTATTACGAACGAATTAAATAATCATTGGGCAGTTGTTGCAGAAGCAATTCAAACCATTTTACGTCGCGAAAATTATCCGAAGCCTTACGAAACACTCAAAGAGTTAACCCGTGTAAATGATGAAATAACGGAACAGTCGATCCGTCAATTTATTGATTCTTTACAATTAGCAGACGTAATCAAAGACGAGTTAAAAGCAATAACGCCTCATAATTATGTGGGAATTTAGTTAATTACGAATTACGAATTACGAAATATGGGCAAAATTTTAAAAAAACAATATTAATTTAAGTAGGCAATCGTGAGATTGCAAGTGTTTAACTTCAAAAAAAAAAGAAATGGATTTAACAGAAAAAAATGTCACTACCGAAGACGAAAACGGACAAATTGATGATTCAGGTGCAAAAACGAAAGGTAAACGTTTACGAATTAAAGACACGCGAAAAGTAGACTATAACCGCGCAACTACTTCAAGCCGCCCTTATCAACCTTTGTTTGGACAAACAAAACAATCTTCTTTTTACCAGCCACAATCCTATACATCGCAAGATGAAGGTGATGTGGATACTCATCATCAGGACACAGGCGAAAACCGGCAGGAGGATAAAAGGTATCATGCCGAAGAAGGAAGCGGTTATCAGCATCGTAATTTTGTACCGCGTGAACAAAGCGGTTATCAGCAAAAAAACTTTGGAAACCAGGGAGGGTATCAGCAACGCAGACCATACGACAACAAACAGGGTGGTACATATCAACAGCGTAGAAACTATGATAACAATCAGGAAACCGGTTATCAGCAAAAAAGGAACTATGGCAATCCCGGTATGAATAAATCCGGTGGTTATCAGCAACGTAATTATAACCAGAGCGGAGGATATAACCAGAGCGGAGGGTATAATCAGGGAGGCGGATATAATCAGGGAGGCGGATACAGCCAGGGAGGTGGATATAATCAAGGCGGAGGTTACCACCAAAACAGTGGCTATAACAAAGGCGGTGGTTATAACCAGGGAGGTTATCAGCAAGGCGGTGGCTATCAACAGGGCGGTGGCTATCAGCAGGGCGGAGGTTACAGCCAAAACAGCGGATATAACAAATCCGGCGGGTATCACAAACAGGGCGGTTACAATCAGGGCGGCTACAATCAGGGAAATTACAACCCGGGCGGATCGTATCATCAAAACACGGGAAACAATCAGGGTGGCGGCTATCAACAACGGGGTGGATACAATCAGGGCGGTTTTCAGCAGCGAAAACCCGGCGGCGGCCCCAATATGCGCAGACCCATGCAGGGAGGACGTAACAATGCCTTTAAACCAAGTTTTCCAAGACCGATTAAATATCAGGAGGTTGTTGCAGACATGTCTGCTCCGATACGTTTAAACAAGTATTTAGCCAACGCCGGTGTATGTTCGCGTCGCGAAGCCGACGAATTTATACAGGCAGGAGTTGTGAAAATAAACGGTGAAGTTATTACTGAACTCGGTTCGAAAATTACGCGCATGGATAAAGTTACATTCCATGAACAGCCGGTCCAAATTGAAAGCAAGATTTACATCTTACTGAACAAACCGAAAAACTGCGTAACGACGTCCGATGATCCGCAAAACCGGCAGACAGTTATGGATCTCGTAAAAAATGCCTGTCAGGAACGTATCTATCCTGTCGGACGTTTAGACCGCAGTACCACAGGAGTTCTTTTGCTCACTAACGATGGCGAAATGGCTGCCAAACTGACGCATCCGTCCTATAAAAAGAAAAAAATCTACCATGTATGGCTGGATCGCGAAGTCACAGAAGAAGATATGGAAAAACTCGCCAACGGAATTGATCTGGAAGATGGCGAGATTCATGCAGATGCGATAAGTTATGCCAACGACGAAGACAAAAGCCAGGTAGGTATAGAGATTCACTCCGGAAAAAACAGGATCGTCCGCCGCATGTTTGAAGTACTTGACTATCACGTAACAAAACTTGATCGCGTCTATTTTGCCGGATTGACGAAGAAGAACCTTGGACGCGGTAAATGGCGTTACCTTTCGGAACACGAAGTAAACGCACTTCGCATGGGCGCCTATGAGTAAATTACAAATTACTAAATAGTAAAGCAATCATGGAAAGAATAAAAATAATTGATGCGTTGAAAATGGATGCGTACGATACGGTCATTCATATTAAAGGCTGGGTTCGTACACGAAGGGAAAGCAAGCAAGTAGTCTTTATCGCAGTAAACGATGGTTCGACAATCAATAATATACAGGTTGTCGCCAATTTCGATCAGCTTGGAGAAGAACGGTTGAAACCCGTAACAACCGGCGCATGTATTAGCGTAACAGGTAAATTGGTTCAATCGCAGGGCAAAGGACAGCTGGTGGAAATTCAAGCCGATTCAATAGAGATTCTTGGAGTGGCCGATCCCAATACATACCCTTTACAAAAGAAAGGTCACTCAATGGAGTTCTTACGCGAGATAGCGCATCTTCGTCCACGTACAAATACTTTCGGAGCTGTCTTTCGTATCCGTCACCACATGGCATTTGCTATCCATAAATTTTTCCATGACCGCGGTTTCTTTTATTTTCATTCGCCTGTCATTACTGCTTCCGATTGTGAAGGGGCAGGACAAATGTTTCAGGTAACCACGCTGAACCTGTCAAGTCTGAAAAAAGATGAACAGGGAGCGGTGCTGTACGATGACGATTTTTTTGGCAAACCTGCCAGTCTGAGTGTATCCGGACAATTAGAAGGTGAATTGGCGGCTATGGGACTGGGAGCCATCTATACTTTTGGCCCGACATTCCGTGCCGAAAACTCAAATACGCCACGTCACTTAGCCGAATTTTGGATGATTGAACCGGAAATGGCGTTTTATGAGATAAAAGAAAACATGGATTTGGCCGAGGAATTTATTAAATACTGTGTGCAATGGGCATTGGACAATTGTCGCGACGATCTGCAATTTTTGAACAATATGTTCGATAAGGAACTCATCCAAAGATTAGAAAGCGTATTGAAAAATGAATTTATGCGACTTACATATGCCGAAGCCGTTCAAATCCTTGAAGCAGCCATTGCCAAAGGTCAACCATTTGAATTTCCGGTATACTGGGGCGCAGACCTCGCTTCCGAACATGAACGTTATCTCGTTGAAAATCATTTCAAACGCCCAGTCATCCTGACCGACTATCCCAAAGAAATCAAAGCGTTTTATATGAAACAGAACGACGACGGGAAAACCGTCCGCGCTATGGACGTGTTATTCCCGAAAATCGGCGAAATCATCGGCGGTTCGGAGCGCGAAAGCGATTATGATAAATTGGTAGCGCGTATAAAAGAGATGGACATCCCGATGAAAGACATGTACTGGTACCTTGATACCCGTAAATACGGAACATGTCCACATGCCGGATTCGGGTTGGGATTCGAACGATTATTACTGTTTATTACAGGAATGACAAATATACGTGACGTCATCCCATTCCCCAGAACACCTAAAAACGCAGATTTCTAAAAAAAAAGGAGAACTTCCCAACCGGTTGACTGGGGAGTTCTCTCATCTTGAAAACTTCGACTGTTAAAATCAGGAAGTAAACCTTTTCTCTTTGATGCGGGCTTTCTTGCCTGTGAGTTTGCGGAGGTAATAGAGTTTGGCGCGACGCACTTTTCCCCGCTTGTTGATGGCGATACTCTCAATAAATGGGGAATCCATCGGGAATATTCGCTCTACTCCTATGTTTTCGGAAACTTTGCGCACCGTGAAGCGTTTTTTAACGCCATGACCCGATATGCGTATGACAACGCCGCGATATTGCTGAATACGCTCCTTGTTTCCTTCCCTGATACGATAGGATACCGTAATGGTATCGCCGCTGTTAAATTCCGGAAACTCTTTTTGCGTAGCAAATGCTTCCTCTGCAACTTTAATTAAATCCATTGTTATTTAGCTCTTTATATGTTAATATTCGAACAAAACGCAACATAACGGGCATCTCTTTCCTCGCCAGCGATTACGTAAAGCGGCTGCAAAGATAGTAAAAAAAATCAAATAATACGGTTGTGTTATTTGATTTTTAATTGAAAATTGAAAATTGAAAGTTGAAAATTATTATTTTTGTACCGGATTAATACCGAAATAAATGTTTAAAAGACAGATTTTCATACTGTTGACATTCATGTTGACATTTTGTTCCGCATTTGCGCAAATCATGCCGGGACTTTATACTTCCGTAAACGAAGATAAAATGCTCCGTTGGGTTGATTCGGTATTCAACCGAATGAACGATGATGAACGGATCGGCCAGCTTTTTATGGTTATCGCCGATCCTTCAACAAATGCAGGTAATATTAATAGTTTGGTGAGTCTGATTAACAACCAGAAAATCGGAGGCGTTTTGTTTCAAAGGGGCGACCCTGAATCGCAGGTCATTGTAACAAACCGTATTCAAAAGGAAGCCCGTATACCACTTT
>Ga0082212_10003739_pt1 | contig 21431 bp, 21 predicted proteins | sample TergutNt197P3_FD_71548 | JGI IMG/M metagenome (GOLD analysis project Ga0082212, IMG submission 71548) | Neocapritermes taracua P3 segment gut microbial communities from Petit-Saut dam, French Guiana - Nt197 P3 | ecosystem: Host-associated > Arthropoda: Insects > Digestive system > Gut ... | reverse complement strand
CAAGTTTGACGGAGGTACTGGCGGTCGCAGCAGCGAGGACATCGAAATCGCCATCAAGCAGGTCATAGACCAGGCGCTTGTTTCCGACAAGGTCATCGACATTTTTGACGCGGCGGGCATCAAAAAACCGGATATTTCCATTCTCTCGGAAGAGTTCATGCTGGAAATGAAGGGCATGCGCCACAAAAACATCGCCCTGGAAGTGCTGCGAAAACTGCTGAACGACGAACTGACCGCCCGAGCCAAAACAAATCTTGTCCAGAGCAAGGCGCTGCTTGAAATGCTGGAAAACGCGCTGCGCCGCTATCACAACAAGCTCATCTCCGCTGCGGAAGTCATTGAGGAGATGATTACTGTCAGCAAGCACATCACCGCCTCCGATGCCGAGGCCGAGGCGATGGGGCTTGAGCCTTACGAATACGCGTTTTATACCGCTGTCGCGGCCAATGATTCCGCGCGCGAGCTTATGCAAAAGGAAAAACTGCGCGAACTGGCCGTTGTGCTGACAGAAAAAGTGCGGGAAAACGCTAGTATCGACTGGACGATGAAAGAAAGCGTACAGGCCCAATTACGGGTGGTCATCAAACGAACCTTGCGCAAATACGGCTATCCACCTGACATGGAACAACTGGCCACGGAAACCGTTATGAAGCAGGCTCAAATGCTTGCTGATGAGCTAGCAGAATAAAAAGGCAGGCTCATACGAATTATAAATTGCTTTGACCAGCCCGTGACTTTTCGAAAGTACATGGTTTGGACAGGAGTTTGGCATCAGCTGCCAACAACAAAGAGGGATGGACGTGTGCTGTGTTGTGAATTTTCCCGCAATCTGGATAGACACGGCTCATTTTGAGATAGCCTTACGCAATTCCTGTGGCCCCCATTCTGAAGGCGTATGTGAAGCCATATTCAACTTCCCCGCCGGGTGCAAGATTATGATAGATGGTGGAATTCGACTGTTGTCGCTGGTGAATCAACTTGCATTCTCGTCTCGCCTGGTACGGCTGAATTTCGAAGAAGGTGAAACCGGGACGATGGGCTATCTCAACCGCATAGGATTTTTTGACCACCTGCGAAAAGAGGTCGAGGTAGTTCCTGAGCCGCCGACATATTCCGGCGCAACGTTGCACAAGGGCAGCAATAGCATGCTGGTGGAAATCGAACGTATCAATAAAGATGCACGCGACGATGAACTGCCGACCCGCCTGACAGAAGCAATCGCCAATGCATGCAGTAGCCGCAATGATGTCGGCGAGCTTCAGGGAGCGGCGTGGACTATCTTTGCTGAACTGATTGACAATATCTTCTCGCATAGCGCGACTCAATTGGATGGCTATGCCGCGCTACAGGTTTATTCGGGCGGTAATCGCCTTTCAGTCGCTGTGTCTGATAGCGGGCGCGGCATCATGGAAACATTGCGCCCATCGCTCCGTACCCAATTTCCCAAGCTTGAGAAATTGTCCGATACTGATCTCCTCGTCGAAGTATTTCGCCAAGGGCTTTCGCGGCACGGTTCAGATCGAGGTTGTGGGCTCAGGGGTTGTGCTGCAAAAGCTATTAAATTTAATGCGTTGCTCGATGTGCGTATGCCGACCCAACGGGTGTTGCTCAATCCAGCACGAGGGACATACGAACCCAACCGCGCGTACTGCTACGAAGGTTTGCCGTTTATATGGGGAACACACATAGCTTTTTCCTTTGGAATCGGGGCTTGACTATTTTTTTAAATCTGATTAAGTGAAACACATGAACGAGATGGCTTTAGTGCTTCCCCTGCGCAAATTCATGAGCCGCCCCGAAGGATGGGGCCGAGCGACAGGTAGGGACGTTTATCCGCGCTTGCTCGATTTCGTCGAAGATAACCCTGGCACGACTGTCTTTCAAATTTCGATGAAGGACGTGCAGCGAATTGATATTTCTTTTGCATCTGAAACCGTTATCGAACTGGCGCGTCGCTTTCGTCGAGCAAAAGGATTTTGCCTTATAGACCTGGACGACACGGATATTATCGAAAACTTAGATGCGGCTGGTGCGAAGAAGGAACAACCATTGCTGGTGTGGCGGGAGAAATCCGCCAAATGTATTGGTCTTGCACCAAGCGAAGGTGCGCGTGAGGCGTTCCAGTTCGCCATGGATCGCCAACAAACCCGTGCGGCAGAGTTAGCAGTGCAAAAAAAAATTTCTATTGCGAACGCCAGCATGAAGTTTAAACTTCTATGGGAGCAAGGATTTCTTCTCAGATACGAAAGCACAGCGGACACGGGAGGCATCGAATTTGTCTATCATCGCATCGGATAATTTTTTTTGGATGCCGTTAATCGGCTTCATTGAATGAGGACAATGAAGCCTGGGGCTCTACATCAACGAAGATATTCGGCGACCACGGAGAGCTACCGGCCAACCATCCATCCTATACAATAGGAAGAGTATATTCATATGGCTGCAAAATTGACCTTTCATCCGCTAGGTAACGCTGACTGCACACGGTTCGATCTTGCTGACGGCAGGAAGATGCTTGTGGACTATGCCGACGTGCGCAATTCCAGCGATTTGTGGGACCGACGTATCGATCTGCCCAACGAACTCAAATCCGATCTTCGTGGAGCCAAGCGCGACTACTACGATATCGTATGCTTCACTCATCTAGACAACGACCATTGTGGCGGTTCCGAAGATTTTTTTTGGTTGGAACATGCAAAAAAATACCAGGGTGAAGGACGCATCAAAATCCGCGACCTGTGGGTTCCCGCCGCTGCGATTCTTGAGGAGGGTGCCGATGACAGCGCCCGCATCATTCGTCAAGAGGCTCGTCACCGTCTAAAGAAGGGGGCCAGCATCCGCGTGTTTTCCCGCCCAGAAAAACTCAAGGACTGGCTGGAACAGAATGGTCTCACATTGGAGTCGCGGTTACACTTGATCACCGACGCCGGGAAATTCGTGCCAAGCTTTTCACTGTCCGGTCCTGAGAAGGTGCAGTTTTTTATCCACAGCCCGTTCGGATGGCGTCAGGACAACAACGATGTGGTTGACCGCAATCAAGACAGCATAGTGTTTCAGGCGACTTTCCGCGAAGGCGTCCGTGAAACCCGAGCCCTGTTTATGTCGGACGTTAATCACGATTCCATTGATCAGATTGTCCAGACAACCAAGCGAAAACACAACCAAGACCGCCTACTTTGGGACATCTTCAAGGTTCCTCACCACTGCTCCTACATGTCAATCGGGCCGGACAAGGGGGAGGATGAGACCAAGCCGACCAGTCATGTGAAATGGCTGTGTGAAACTCAGGGGCAGGAACGCTGCATCTTGATGTCCACCAGCAAGTCTATCCCTGTAAAGGGTAGCGAGGAAGACAAAGACCCACAGCCCCCACACCGCCAGGGCGCAGCGTACTACAAGCGCGTTGCTAATGCGAAAGACGGCGCTTTCAAGGTCACTATGGACTTACCTTCGTCGAGCAAGCCCAAACCATCTACCATAGAAATTACGGATCGTGGTGCCACATTATTGATTGTGTCGGCTACAGTGGGGACTGCCAGTATTGTCTCGACTCCGGTACGTGCCGGTTGAGTGAGATATCATGGCCCTTCATGATTGGTGGACCTCATTTGGCATTGAAATGTTGCACAGTGAGCAGTTGACGCCGGTCTTTGCAAAAGAACTGGCATCCCTTGCTGCCGCTGGTGCATTGCCGGGTATTACCCTTACCGGGCTGCGGGAATCCAGCGATATGGGCTATGCTGGTGTTTGCCTAGATGTCGAAGTTGAGCGGCCACAGGATCTAGTCTACTCTATCAGAGCCACCGAGCCTATTGCGGTGATGTTCCCCTTTAACGGGCGGCAACCCAGCGTTCTGGCGCTACGCGACGACTTCCCTGATACGCTGCACCAGAACTGGTCACCGATTGGAATGCCTTGCTCTTTATGCATCGACGACCGTCCGTGGGCTGAAGCCCAGCTGTCAGCAACCGCCTACGATATTGCCCGCCGCATCCAGCTCTGGCTTGCGAAAGCTGCACGCGGGGACCTTCATGATACCGCCCAGCCACTGGACCCATTATTCTTCATATCTCAGCGCGGACTAGTTCTTCCGGCAACGGCTATCGCCTGTACAACAGAGACGGTTGAGCTTGTGGGCGCACTACACGAGGACAATAATAATATCATTCTTGCGTTGCCGATGCCGCCAGCCGACAACGTCCAGTCAACATTCACTATCCTTGCTTTTCAGGCTCAGCCCCAAGCCATGGCGCGCATTCGCCATGCGCCTACAACCGTTACCGAGCTTTCTGTCGTTTTGGAGCAATGTGGCATTGATCTTATCGCGGAGTTGAAAACTCGACTAAAAGAATGGACCGGGTTCACGCAGGCGAATGTTCGCCGTCTTTCTTCACAGCTTGCCATTATAGTTGCTTTTCCTGTCGCGTCGTATGGGCGCCAGACAGCTGATGATGTTCGTGCCTTCCTCACGTTCGATACTGCCGGAGAAATCGGTGTTGCCCTTGGGGTTCTTTATGCTAACACCAGTCAAGTCGGCAACAAGAGTGCCTATATGGTGGCAATCCCCGAAGCGCAATCCAGTAATCTGGAGTTGCGAGTTGAACCCACACAGGTCCATTTTTTACTCGATCGTGAACTCGCTTCCACCATTTCCGGGCACTCCGCACCCAATAGCCACCGCGCTCTGCTGGTGGGCGCTGGTTCTCTTGGTTCCCAGCTTGCTATCAATCTTGCGCGGGAGGGCATATTTATATGGACCGTTGTGGATGATGACTACATCTTGCCGCACAACCTTGCTCGCCATGCGCTGTTTACAAACGATGTTGGAAGGCCGAAGGCGGATGCGCTCGCCTATCACCTTAGCAACCTCTTATGGGAGCCAGCTCAAGCGATTTATACCAACGTCATCAAGCCAGATGACACAACCCGCGAAAAGCTCACCGCCGCCCTAGCGGAGGCCGACATCATTATTGACACTTCGGCCTCAATCGCAGTTTCGCGCCATCTCGCAAGCCTTACCAACGTGAAGGCGCGCAGGCTCTGTGCGTTTTTCAACCCGACGGGGACAGCGGTTGTACTGCTGGCGGAAGATGCCGACCGTAGCATCACATTACAGGATCTCGAAGCGCAGTATTATCGTCTGGTACTGAGTGAGCCGTTGCTCGCCGGACATCTAAATACAGGGGCTCTTGGTGTTCGTTACAGTGGTTCGTGCCGCGCTCTCACTAATCGAATCCCAGCAAGCAGGGCGACTCTGCTGAGCGCACTGGCGGCACGCGGCGTAACCGATGCTCTTACTAATGATGACGCATCTATTTCTGTCTGGACGCTGAACATTAACGATGAAGTACGCCTGATTCGTTGTATGGGAAATTCTGTCGTACGCGTGCAACTAGGGACATGGACCCTTGCCTACGATGAGGGTTTACTCGCCGACCTCGACATACTACGCCAACGCAAATTGCCTGATGAGACCGGCGGTGTTCTGCTCGGCGTTGCGGATATGAGCAGAAAATCCATACACATCGCTCATGCCCTGCCAGAGCCAGAAGACAGCCGGGGGACGCAGACAGACTTTGAACGCGGCGTCGTCGGCCTACTGGAAACGGTGGGTCAAGCCGCCGTAGCGACCATGCACCAATTGCGATACGTCGGTGAATGGCATTCTCACCCGGATCGCGCATCGGCTATGCCCAGCGCTATCGATTTAAGTCAACTCGTGTGGCTCAACCAAGAACTTGAAAAGGAAGGCCTGCCTAGTTTGATGGCCATTGCCGCTCAGGATGGGCATTTTACCTTCATGCTTGGCCATTCCACATCTTCTAGCGAGGCTCACACAAATGACGGCAGATATCGACATTAACCCGACAGGAGAGTATCAGCCAGCCAGCGATTTGCAGTCACTATTCGAGGCCCAGATGGACCGGGGAGATTTCCTTAATGCGGGTAAGGTCGAGGATGTGATCGGTTTGTGCCTGTCCGGTGGTGGTTACCGGGCCATGCTCTACCATACTGGCGCGCTCCTTCGCCTTAACGAACTTGGCCTCCTGCTCCAATTGCGTGAAATCGCCAGTGTCTCGGGTGGTTCGATCACAGCCGGAATGCTTGCATATGCTTGGCCTCGCCTACAATTCGACGCCCAGGGCTGCGCTAAAAATATCATGCATGCGTTTGTGGAGCCCATAACTCAGTTTGCTACCGTCGGCATTGATGTAAAGGCTATTCTCTTTGGCTTCCTGCCGGGCTTTACCGCAGCAGGAGAGATTGCAAAGGCTTATGACCGACACTTGTTCCACGGTACGACTCTCCAAGACTTGCCGAATCAGCCCCGCTTCACATTCATGGCAACCAATTTGCAAACAGGAAGCGGATGGCGGTTCGCGAAGGACTATGCAGCGGACTATCGCGTTGGTCGCATCGACAAGCCCAATCTTGCACTTTCGAAAGTCGTCGCTGCGTCGTCAGCATTCCCGCCGTTTTTGTCACCTGCACGGTTGTCATTTGAGCCCGGCAGCGTTCAACCGATGCATGGGGCAGACCTTCACCGTCCCCCTTTTACACAGAAAGCCATTCTGACCGACGGCGGCGTGTACGACAATCTTGGTCTTGAACGGATATGGCGTCGATGCCGTACAATATTTGTCAGCAATGCCGGACAACCCACCTCTGTACTTGGATCGCCGACAGGGCGCTACGTTGGGCAGGTTTTTCGAACGCTATACCTTCTTCAGCAACAAGCAGAAAACTCCCGCAAGCGCATTCTGTTTGGTATGCATAATCTACGGCAGCGCAATGTCGTTTTCTGGAGCATCGACACTCCTATTGAGGCTTATGGAGTTACTAACGCTGTGCACCTTGCACCAGAAATGGTCCGTAATGCCGCAGTGATACGTACGCGCATGAATTCGCTCTCGTCAGCGGAGATCGAATTGTTGATACAAGTAGGCTATGCTGGTGCCGATGCTGCATTGCGTTCCCGTGGATTTGCTTTCAATCCACCGAAAGCTGCATTAACGGTGTATCAATCATGATCGAGTGTGTTGCGAGAAAGGCATTTGAACTCGTAACATAGCCTATAGGGCTTCTCCTGTTCCATCTTTGCGACAGCAATTTACGACCTTTAGACACAATACTGTTGACTTAGGCTCATTTTGCAGTCGCAACATGCTGTAACCACATTGCTTATGACGACAAAGATATGCTTAACTAAACAGTATTGCCTTTAGACATCCTGTTACCCACTGTGCTGGTTCGCGCCTTCAAGGAGGAATTGTGAAATGATGAGTGACATGAATGATAATACCCTAGAACCGGCTCTATTCGCCGAAATTTCAGCTCTGAGTGAACAAGCCAGGAGCGCAGTCGTTTCCCAGGCTACATTATACCTTAGGCCCCGTTTTTTTGAAAAATCGGTGGACGCGTGAATGAGGCGGTTTTGCAGAACCAGCGGGCTGATTACGGAAAACGAATTGTCGTGACGCTGTCACGACAATTGGCGGGAAATACGGGCGGAATTTTGAGGGGAGCAATTTACGGCGCATTCTTCAATTTGCCGAGCAATTTCAATATATTGAAATTGTGCCGACGCTGTCGTCACAATTATAGGGAAAAGTTGGCAGAATTTTTGAATTGAAAAACTGAGCCATATACTCCAGTTTGCCGAGCAGTTCCTGAGATGGAAATTGTGTCGCCACCGGCGACACAATTAAGCTGATCGCATTTTATCAAGCTCTTGTTGCTGAAAACAGTAGGGCTATGCTGCCAATGAAAGTTTCGCCGAGCCAGACTAATGGGCAGTGTTAAGATTTGAATGTTCAATTCCCGTCATTTCTTGACGGGTACCGGCAATTTCTCCCAGTCCATGAGCGCTTCAACGCCGCCCCCCCCATATTTACGGGTTGGTCAAAAAAAATACAGAAAAAGTTGCACACAGGTTGCACAAAATGCTCTAAAAACAGAAATGGCATCATCGTGAAAATCCAGTGATGCCATTTTTCGTTGTTATTCCTGGTGCCCGAGGCCGGACTTGAACCGGCACAGCCGTTAGGCCGAGGGATTTTAAGTCCCTTGTGTCTACCAATTCCACCACCCGGGCCTGTGGTTTTCAGTCTGAGTGTAGCCAGTCTGCGGGCAAGTCTCGATGCCGCTTCAGTTGGTCCGCTCAATCATGCGGTTTGCGATTCTTCGAGCTTGTGTACTGCATTTCCGGCGGTGCTTTGTCCAAGCCCTGACGGGGGGTGGGCAAATTGAGCCGGCCGCCCTGGCAGGTTTCGTCAACGATGAAAAAGCAGTAAATTCTGCCCAGGTCGCGGCCAAAAAAGATCAGCCGCCCTTCTATGTGTTGCCCCGACAGCCGGGCCACGGCGCCGGCCACATCCTCGAAATTGCGCGCATCCTGTTCGGCGAACACGCACTGCACGTACAAAGCGTCGCCCAAGGGTTGAAAGTCTATATGTGACGCGCCGATATCCTGCAAGTAGGAGGTAAGTTCCGTCATCAACGACTGTTCGCGGCCGATGAGTTCTTCATACGTCAGGGTTTCGCTGTATACCAGGTTGCCGAACATTTCATAACGATACTTGGCCATACACAATCCTCTTTCGGGCAAGGCTGCGCCGGACTGTCCGGGCATCTTGCCAGGATGCTCGGGACAGGCTACCTGCTTCAATGAGTCGGCGCAAGAGAACATTTGCAGAGCATTGCGAATTTGCATGCCCTGCCGGGAGGCCTGGCACCGTCGGCGCACTTCCAAAATGAAATTTTTAGGGGAATACAACATGTCGGCTTTACTGTCTATCGATCGTCTGGCTCTGTTTGTGTGCCGGCTGGGGTTTGCCGGTTTGTCGCCTCGTGCTCCGGGTACCTGCGGCACAGCTTTGGCTGCCGTGATCGCGCCTTGGTGCTTTTTGCCCCTGTCGTACTTCTGGCGGGGTGTCGTGCTGCTCATGATTTTTTTTCTGGGCGCGTTGGCCGCCACGCGCGCCGAACGCATACTTGGAGTCAAAGACCCCGGCCAGGTGGTGATCGACGAACTGCTCGGCCTGTGGCTTGTGCTCTGGCCCTTCGCCCAACCTTCCTGGAAAACAATTCTTACAGCCTTTGTCCTGTTTCGCGTGTTTGATATCGTCAAGTTCTGGCCGGTGCGCGCTTCGGAAACCTGGCTGCCCGACGGTTACGGCGTCATGCTGGACGATGTGCTGGCCGGCGTGCAAGCTCTGCTGGCGCTTGTCGTTTTGCGCGCCCTGTGGGGAGCTTTTTAGGCAGCGGCGCGTCGTGCCGCTGCCGGACTTTCCATACCGGATCATCGGGAGCAATACATTATGACCGTCACCGTGATCATTCCTGTGCATGACAACTGGCCGCTGACCCGCGACTGTCTGGTCAGTCTGGCCGCGCATACGCAGGATATCCGGATCGTCGTGGCCGATAACGGTTCCACGGATGAAACCGGGGTCGCCTGCCCGGTTCTGGGGCGTGAGTTGTTCGGAGAATGTTTCACCCGTCTGCGCTTCGAGACAAACCGCAATTTCGGCCCGGCCTGCAACGCGGCGGCGGATCTGGCTGACAGCGATCTACTGTTGTTTCTGAACAACGACACCTTGCTCAGTCCCGGCTGGCTGCCGCCTCTGGTCCGGGAATTGGACGAAGATGCGGGTCTTGCCGGAGTGGGGCCGCTGCTTCTGTACCCGGACGGGAACGTGCAGCATCTGGGCATTGCCTTTTGGCCGGCTGGAGGAGGGGTAGCCCATTTGTACCGCAATCTTCCGGGCGATCATGCCCTGGCAGGCAAAGCGCGAAACTTCCAGGCTTTGACGGCCGCCGCCCTGCTGGTGCGACGGAAGGATTTTCTGACTGTGGGCGGTTTTGACGAAGGCTATGTCAACGGGTTTGAGGACGTGGACTTGGGTTTGAAACTGACGGCCACCGGCCGCCGGATGCGGTGTCTGCCAAAAAGCCGGATCACGCATCTGGAAAGCAAGACGTTCCGCCGTAAAGAACATGACGAGGCCAATTCAGCCCGTTTGGCCGCCCTTTGGGACATGCGGCGCTATGGCGATCTGCCGGAATTGACGGCCGCGGACGGTTACCGCCTACGGGTGCTGCCGGATCTGGAACTGGTGCTGGATGTGACTCAGGAGCGTGAGCGCGAATTATTGGCTCGCCTGGGATCGCGCTTTGATCCTGGCCGCTGTGCTGCACTGTTGCAAGAAGAGCCGTTCTGGACCGGAGGCTGGACCTTGTTGAGCGATTTTTTGGAACGGGCCGGCTCCTGGGAATTGGCCGCCCAAGTGTTGATACAGTATTTCAGCCTGATCTGGGCGCCGGCTCCCGAGGATCGTGTCCGGCTGGTGCGCATCTGGCGGGCTTTGGGCCAGGATACCTCGGCTGCGGAGGAAGATCTGCGGCGGCAACACATGGCGATGGAGCAGGCTCCGGCCCGCCTGCGGCAGGTGGCGGACAATTTGCTGGCCTCGGGAAAGGCCGGGCATGCGGCGCTTATTCCTTTGTATGAGCAGGCTGTTGTGGGCGCATTGACAAAAGAAAGGCTTTGAGAATACCTGCTCTCCAACCAGGGAGCGCTCAACAGAACGGGAGACACGCATGGCCGGCTGCAACGAAGAAAATTGCCTCTGTCCCAAGACAGACTGTGAACGCCACGGCAAATGCTGCGAGTGCGTCAACCACCACCGCCGGCCCGACACGCCGCCCTTGCCGTTCTGCCTCCGGCAGCAGGCTGCGGCACAGGGCCAGAGTGCGTCCTGACTCTAAAGCAAAATTGCTCTAACGGAAGGCGTTGGCTATTTCTTTCGCCTCGGCGTTGTCGGGTTCTTGGGCCAGAGCGCGTTGGGCCATTTCCATGGCTTTTTGCCGTTTGTTCATGAGCTTGTAGAGCTTTGCCAGGTTGAGCAGCGTACGTGGGTGCGAGCCGAATTGCTTGAGCACTTTCAAGTAGACAGCTTCGACCTTTTCGTATTCCCGCGCGCCCATGTAACAATCCACAAGCGTACTGTAGATCTGGCCTTCCCGCGGAAAGGTCTCAATGGCAAGCTCCAGAAATTCGGCCGCGTCGAGGAGCATATCCGCCTGCATCAACATGGTCCCTATCTGGGTGAGGATACCGGGTTCCTTGCCGAACTCCGTGGCGAGCCTGCGCAACTCGACCTTTGCCTTCAGACCTTCTCCCGCAGCCAGAAGGTTTTTGCCGCTTTCGAGCAGTGAAACTTTGCGATCTTCAAGCGCGTGCTGCACGCCTGCTTTTTCGTCCGTTTCCATATTTTCCAGGGCCTTGCGCAGCACGTTCAGCACGGTGAGAAGATTCGCCTCTGCGCCGGGCGCATAAGGAATGTTGGAATTGGGCGAGCGGGTCAAGTCGGTCAACAACTGGCGCACTTTGGGGTTCAGGTTGAGATCGGTGATGCATTGCCGGATGTGAACTTCCACTTCGTAGCGGGCTTTGCCGACAAGACTGCGGGGCGTGAAATTTTCCAGAGCGCTGATCAGACAGTTCACAGCGCGTAACGGTTCTTTGCGGTTGATCAGGCTTTTTGCGCGGGCAACATTCTGACTTACGGCTGCGGGAGCGGTCAACTGCGTCATGTGCTTCTCCAGGCGAACTTTCGCGCCGAGCAGGCAACGTATGCGGGTGCGGGCGGAAAAGGCGCCGCATCATCATACAGGCGAAGGCCTTTGCCGGCAAGCGGGTTTTGCGCGCGAACGGCCGCCGCAGGCTTCGTTTTTCGTTGCGGATCAATGGCACGCAGGCCGATCGGTTTCCAGTTTCCAATCTTTGACCCGCAGTTCCACGGAGGTGGCGCCGTTGTATGTGTTCAGGCCCGGCGTATAGGCCAGGTGCAGCCGCGCGCCAGGTTCCAGGCGCGGGAACGTGCCGGCCATGCGCCAGAGCTTGGCCTGGAGGCTGATGCCGGTTGTGGTGTCGGTCACGTGCAGAGCGACATGATCCCGGTTCGGCCCGAACAGACGCTGTTTGCGCAAGTGCAGCGGGGGTGAGGCGAACACGGGTTCCGGATTGCCCACCCCGAACGGCTGAAACTGCTCCAGGCTGTTCAGGAAGGCGGCATCCGTCGCCAAGGCGAAATCCAGTTCTCCGTCCAGGCGCAGGCTCGGTGTCAGAGGGTCGGCGCCGATCGTTTCCCGCACGATCGTGTCAAAGCGTTCCCGCAAGGTATCCAGAAGGGTTTCGTCCAGGCGCAGACCGGCGGCTTGCCGGTGTCCGCCGAAACTTTGCAGCAGATCCGCGCAACGCCCCAGGCCGGCATGCAGATCGAATTCCGGAATGGAACGCCCCGATCCTTTGAATGACGCGTGATCCCGGCACAAGACCACCGTCGGGCGATAAAAGGCGTCGACCAGGCGCGAGGCCACAATGCCGATGACGCCCTGATGCCAGTTTTCGCCCCAAATGACCAACCCGGCCCGGCGCCGCTGGGTTTCGGCTTGGCACAGAGCTTCTTCCAGAATGCGATCTTCCTCGGCCCGGCGGCGGCTGTTGAGAGTGTCCAGATCCTTGGCGATGGCCGCGGCTTCTTCGTGTGATCCGGCCCGGAGCAGATCCAGGGCTTGCGTGGCCGAACCAATGCGCCCGGCGGCGTTTAAGCGCGGCGCCAGGTTGAACACCACCTGCCCCGCGCCCAGAGGGGCGGCCGGATTGTAGCCGCTGACGGCCTTGAGTTCAGCCACGCCAGGCCGCTCGGCGCTGGCCAGAAGGAGCAGGCCGTTCTTGACCAGAATCCGGTTCTGGCCCGTGAGCGGCGCCACATCGGCCAAGGTGCCCAAGGCGACGATGTCCAGCACTTCGCGCATGTCCATGCGCCGGCCTGTGTGTGCGGCGAGATCGGCGTTGACGGCGGCCATGAGAAAAAAGGCCACGCCCACTCCGGCCAGGTGCGGACAGGGGCAGGCAGCCAGACGGGGGTTGCAGATGGCCTCGGCTGCGGGCAGACGTTCGGGGGGCAGATGATGATCGGAGATGACGACGCGCAAGCCCAACTCCGTCGCCCGGTGCACGGCTTCCACGTCGCTGATGCCGCAGTCTACGGTCAGGATGGTCCGTACTCCTTCGGCGGCGAAGCGCTCCATAGCGGCGGTGTTCAGGCCGTAACCCTCGCGCTGACGGTGCGGCAGATGGAAACGCGCCGTCACGCCGTGAAAAGCCAACACTTGCAGGATAAGCGCTGTACCCGTGACGCCGTCCACATCGTAATCGCCCCAGATGAGGAGATCGTCGCCCCGGGTGATGCTGCCTACCAGGGTGTCGGCGGCCGCGCGCAATCCTGGCCAGGCGTCCGGGGGGGCCAAGCCGCTCAGGCGGGGCAGGAGAAAGGCCTCCATGGCCTGCGGATCGGTCAGGCCGCGCTGCCAGAGCAGGCCGGCCAGAAAGGGCGGCATGCCCAGCCGGCCGGCCCAGCCCGCGACATGGGGGGGCACAGGCGTATCGGGCAGACGCCAGCATTTCATGCCGCACTCAGGAGGCAGAGTTCGGTTCGGAAGCTGGAGGAGATACATCCGCACCCGGGATGACGGTTCCTCCTGTTCGCAGAATTTCGCTTATGGAACTCGCCAGATCCGGCGGGACCAGTTTGCGTCTGTCCATCCAGTCCAAAAATTTCAGAACGGTCTCGTTGCCGGGATTGAGTTTCAGGGCGATCAGGAGGTGCTCCACAGCCTGGGCGTACTGCTGATCTTCCAGCAGGGCGCGGGCGGCGTTGATGTGCAGGTTGTCGTCCTCGGTCGACAGGATCAAGGCGCGATTGTAGTATTCCACAGATTGCTTGAACATCTTGTTTTTGCGCAGGTTGATGCCGAAGTCGTTGAACAGGTGCTTGTGTTCGGACTCAAAGGAGGCATCAAGGTTGACCAGGCGGTTGAAGATGTTGTCGGCCTTGTCCACTTCGCCCCGGGCCAGATAGGTCAAGCCGATGCCGAAGTTGGCCCGGATGTTTTCCTCGTCCACTTTCAGCGCCTTGGCGTATTGGAATTCGGCGCTGAAGGTTTCAGCTTTCTCGCGGTATTCATCGCCCTTCTCAATGGCTTTATCCAGTTCCTGCATCTTGGGAAACACGGATTGGATGTAAAATTCCGGTTCAGGCGAGTAGCTGTTGATGAGATCATCCATGCTGATGATCTTCTTGGGGCCGGTGGGAATGTAGTTGCTGTTGAGCGCCTGAAGCATGATGGCCCCATCGGCGTCCTGCTCCACGAACCAAAATGTTTTCTGGACGGTCTTGCGGGTTGTGGTGCCGGTGCCTACCTTGCGCACTTCCTGCGAGGAAAATACGCCGCGTACCCGATCTTCTTGCTTTGCTTGTTGTTGCATACTGCTCATGGAAACTCCTTGGCAAAATCCGCGGCGATCCGTCGGGAAGGAGGGTTATCAAATCATTTCACCAAGAATGGCAGCGGCCGCTGCCACGGGGTTTTTGGCCTGGGTGATCGGTCTTCCCACGACCAGGAAATCGGCGCCCAAGGCCACGGCTTCGGCCGGGGTCACGACCCGGCGTTGGTCATCGTCGGAACTGCCGGCCGGCCGGATGCCGGGGGTCAGGCAACGCAAAGCCGGATGGGCGGCCTTGATGCCCGAGATATCCAAGCCGGAACAGACCACGCCGTCGAGTCCCCAGTGGGCGGCTTTGCCGGCCAGTTCGCCGGTTAAGTGCTGCAGATCGGCCTGGACGGGCAGTTCTCCCTGCTCCAGGCTGGTCAGCACGGTCACGCCGAAGATCATGGGCTTGTGTTCGAGGCTGTCGCGCTCTTCAAGGGCGGCCCGGCACATGCGTTCTCCGCCCAGCAGGTGTATGGTGATCAAGTCCGTGCCGATCCAGGAGGCGGCGCGCACCCCGCCGCGTACGGTGTTCGGGATGTCAAACAGCTTGAGATCCAGCATGACGTTGAAACCCATGTGCTTGAGGGTGCTGATCACCATGGGGCCTTCGCGGGTGAACAGCTCCAGGCCGACCTTCATCCACGGGGCCTTGCCCTGCAACTGGGCGGCCATGTTCAGGGCGTCGACGGCATCGGTGTAATCAAGCGCGATCACGAGATTGGCCATGGCGTTCATCCTTTGAGTATGTCGGCGACAAGGCCGGGGCGCAGTCTGGGCAGGAGCGAGGCGGACAGATACACGGCGCGCAGCAGATCGTAAGCCTCATCCAGATCGTCGTTGACGATCCAGACGTCAAACCAGTGGGCATGGGCGATTTCCTGCCGCGCTGCCTTGAGGCGGCGCAGGATGGCGTCTTCGCTGTCGGTGCCGCGTCCGCGCAGGCGGGTTTCAAGCACGGCCAAAGAAGGCGGAAAACAGAACACGAGCAGGCAGTCCGGCAGGGTGTGGCGCAGTTGACTTGCACCCTGCACGTCGACATCGAACAGCACGTCTTGTCCCTGTTCAAACAGGGCTATGGTTTCCCGCAGGGGCGTGCCGTACAGGTTGCCGTGCACTTCGGCCCATTCGGCAAAGTCGCCGGCCTCGCGCCGGGCGCAAAATTCCTCCCGGCAGAGAAACAGGTATTCCCGGCCGTGGCTTTCGCCGATGCGCGGGGCGCGTGTGGTGGCGGACAAAGAAAAGCAGAGGCCGGGAAATTCCTGCAGCAGGCGGCGGGTGAGCGTGCTCTTGCCCGTGCCCGAGGGCGCGCAGAGCACCAGTCCCACACCTTGACGGCGAAGCTCAAGCGTCATCCTGATCCTCCTGGGCGAAGCGCTGAGCCATGGTGTCGGGCAGAATGGCCGACAGAATGACGTGATTGGAATCCGTTACGATGATCGATCGGGTTTTGCGGCCGTGCGTCACGTCCACCAGGCGGCCTTCCGCACGGGCATCTTCGCGCAGGCGGCGCATGGGCGAAGACTGTGGGTTGACGATGCCCACCACCCGCGCGGCCACGACAAAATTCCCAAAACCCAGACTGAGCAGTCGTACGCGCTGCATGCTTACTCCAGATTCTGCACTTGTTCCCGAAATTTTTCCAGTTCGTTTTTGAAGTCCACAACCAGCCTGGACAGTTGCGCGTCCTGAATTTTGTTGCCGCAGGTGTTGATTTCGCGGAAGCACTCCTGCAGGGTAAAATCAAGTCGCCTGCCCGCATCGGCGCCAGTGTTCAAAAGGTCGCGCAGGCGCTCCAGGTGGGCGCGCAGCCGGGTCAGCTCCTCGCTGACATCGAGCTTGTCGGTCAGGATGACCAGTTCCTGCAGCAGCCTGTTTTCGTCCAGTTCGGCGCGCAGGCCGGCCATGAAGTCGGTCACGCGATCGCGCAGGGCGTCAAAGCGTTCCTCGCGGATGCCCGGAGCCCGGTCCTCAATATGCGCCACCCATTCCTCCAGGCGCAGGATGCGGGTCACGAGATCTCTGGCCAGGCTTCTGCCTTCGGCTTCGCGCGCGTCATTCCAGTCGGCCAGGGCGGTTTCCAGGCCTTCTTCCAGGCGGGTCGGCAGGTTTTCGTCCGACTCTTCATCCCCGGCCAGCCACAGGGAACTTATGCCGAGCAGGGCGTTGAGATCCGGAGCAAAGGGCAGGCCGCTGGTTTTGCCGAGATCCCGCAGGCTGTCCAGCATGGCCAAAGCCTGAACCCCATCGAAACGCACGGGGCGCGTGCTGTCGTGATTCTGGATAACCAGGCTGACATCCACTCTACCTCGGGAGGCATGGCGACGGACAATGCGTTCCAGTCCGGCTTCCAGCCCGCGCGCCGGCGGCGGCAGACGCCACTTGAGGTCCAGATGGCGGCTGTTGACGCTCTTGATTTCCCAAGTTTGCGTCCAGTCCGCATCTTCCATGACGGAGCGGCCGAAACCAGTCATACTGCGCAGCATTGGGAACTCCTTGGGCCGGCGGCGGATGCGCGGCAGGCAACGAATCCGCGCCAGCATAGCCGATTCTCCACATGAAAACAAGAAGATCCGGCAGCCGGCACAGGGCAGACGCATCTCAAGACAGTCTATACGCAAGAGGCATGCAAACACCTGAGGGTGTTGCGCAAAACGCCGTGCCGGGGTCCAAAATGATTCAGCCTGACTCGCTTCGGCCGGGCAGCAGCAACGAAGCGGCCACGCCGGCAGCCAAAAATCCCAGCACCACGCACAGGCTGAGCATCGGTGACAGATGGATCACTCCGGCCACATCGAGCAGCATCTTCAGGCCGATGTACACCAGGATAGCGATCACGGCCTTTTCCAGATGCCGCAGGTAGCGTTTGGCCGCCGCCAGCAAAAAGTACAGGGAACGCAGCCCCAGGATGGCGAAGATGTTGCTGGTGTAAACCAAAAACGGATCACGGGTGATGGCGATGACCGCCGGCACGGAGTCGAAAGCGAACATCACGTCGGAAAATTCCACCACGACCAGGCACAACAACAGAGGCGTGGCTTTTTGCACGCTCTTCCCACCTTCCTGCACCCTGGTGAAAAAATCGTGCCCCTCCAGGCGATTGTGCACGGGCAGAAAGCGCCGGGTGAGGGACACGGCCCAGTGGTTCGTGTAGTCCTCAATTTCTTCAGTGTCTTCACCCATCTGCTGCCACATCTTCCAGGCCGACCAGAGCACGAACAAGCCGAAACCGGCCAGCGCATACGCCCCGAACAGCGCCAGCACCGATGTGCCGACACTCACGAACACCAGGCGCAGCACGAGCGCCCCCAGAATGCCATAATACAGCACCCGGTGCTGGTACTCGTCCCGAATGGCAAACGAGCTGAAAACGGCCATGATCACGAACAAATTGTCCACTGACAGCGATTTTTCTAGCAAATAGCCGGAAAAATAGAGAAACGCGTCATCCGTGCCGTGTGACAGGCCAATATACAGGCCGAAGGCCACGGCCAGCGCAATCCAAAAGATCGACCACAGCAGGGCGCTTTTGGCGGAAATCGCCGTGTCCGCCTTGTGCGCCCGCAGATCCACGAGCAGGCACACGGCGACTCCTGCCAGAAAAACGATCATGTTCCACAGGGTATAATGCCCGAGCATGGCTGCACTCCTTCATCCCGGCTTGAGCGATACCCAGCAGGGATGCGGCGGCATCAAGGAAGGCCGGACGTTCCTTGAATTTTCAGAAGAAATAGCCTAGCATTGCAAGAGATTCTCATGCAATATGAAAAATAGGGGCGGATGTGCGCCGCCATGAGTCTCCGTTTTTCGGTTTCCGGAATCACCCTCTGATTTCTTGACAGGAGAAGGCGTATGCCCAAAATCGATTTTTATTACGGAAAATCCTTTCTGACCCTGGATGTGCCCGATGCGCGCCTGAAGGGGGTTTTGCTCTCCCGCGCGCACGATTTTACGCCCGGCGGCACAGAAACGGAAATCGTGCGCAAGGCCCTGGAGAATCCCATCGCCAGCGAGCGCCTGAGCGTCCTGGCCAAAGGCAAAAAGAACATCGTATTCCTGGCCAGCGACCACACGCGCCCGGTGCCCAGCACGATACTCTTTCCCCTGATGGCGGAAGAGATCAAGCGCGGCAATCCCGACGCCGCAATCGTCATCCTCGTCTCCACCGGCTGCCACCGCGGAACGACCAGGGCGGAACTGGAAAACAAGTTCGGCCGGGAGGTCTGCGACCGATTCCCCATCGTCATACACGATTGCGACAAGTCGCCGGTAACGACGCTTGGCCGGCTGCCTTCCGGCGGCGACTTGATGGTGAACAGGACGGCGGCCGAGGCGGATCTGCTGGTTGCCGAAGGGTTCATTGAGCCGCATTTCTTCGCCGGCTTTTCCGGCGGCCGCAAAAGCGTGTTCCCGGGTGTGACCAACAGAATCAGCGTGATGGCCAACCATTGCTCGGCCTTTATTGATCACCCCTGTTCGCGGACCGGCGTCCTCGACGGCAACCCCATACACGGGGACATGGTCTTTGCGGCGGGCGCAGCCAAGCTGGCCTTCATCGCCAACGTGGTCATAGATTCAAATAAAAAGGTCATCAACTGCTTTGCCGGGCACTATGACAAGGCGCACCTGGCCGGTGCGGCATTCGTCAAGAAACTCTCGGGAGTCCAGGCCGAGCCTGCCGACATCGTCATCACCACCAACGGGGGCTATCCTCTGGACCAAAACCTGTACCAGGCCGTCAAGGGCATGACCGCCGCCGAGGCCACCTGCAAAAAGGGCGGGGTGATCATCATGGCCGCCAAATGCGAGGACGGGCACGGGGGCGAAGTCTTTTACGAAACCTTCAAAAACGAGAAAAACCTGCCCAGAATGATGAAAAAATTTCTGGATACAGCCATGTTCGACACCATTCCCGACCAGTGGCAGTCACAGATCTTTGCCCGCGTGCTGCTCAATCACAAGGTGATCATGGTCACGGAAGCGGATCGGAACATGGTCGAGGATCTGCACATGAGCTTCGCCCCGACCCTGGAAGAAGCGCTGGCCATGGCCGATGCCGTTCTGGGTCACGATAGGGGCGGCATTACCGCCATACCTGACGGCATCGGAGTGACCGTGCTGGCCTGACAGCTCTCCAAACAGAGCGCGCTCTGCGCGCTACTTCATCAGGCTCGGCAGCCACTGCGTGGTCGCCGGCATATAGGTCGTTATCATCAGCACAATCAGCGACAGGATGATCATGGGCAGTACGCATTTCATCGTTGTCGCCAACTTGGCGCCGGCTATTTCATTGCCCAGCAGCAGGCAGGCGCCGACCGGCGGCGTGACCAGACCGATGGCCAGGTTAAGCCCCATCACCACGCCAAAATGCATGGAGGAAATGCCGTACATCTTCATCAAGGGCACGAGCAGCGGCGCCAGCATGATGATGCACGCGTTGCCTTCCATAAGCATGCCCATGACCAGTAAAAGCATGTTGAGCAGCAGCAGTATGATGACCGGACTCTCGGTGACGGCCCTGGCCAGGCCGACAACCGCCTGCGGAAAGCCGGAAGTCACAACGACCCAGCTCGACACCTTGGAAAAGGCCAACAGCATCATGATGGCGGAGGTGGATATGGCGCTTTTGACAATGACCTGGGGCAAATCTCCCCATTTGAGGCCCTTGTAAACAAACATGCACACCACAAACGCGTAGCCGACAGATACGGCCGCTGCCTCCGTGGCCGTGAATATGCCGCCGAAGATACCGCCCAGAATGAGAACCGGCATGAACAAGGCCCAAGAACTGTCAGCCGTGACCCTGGTCATTGTCTTGAAGTCTATGCGCCCGCGCGCCGGGAAATTGCGCTTTCTGGCCCACAGCAACACATAAGCCACCAGCACGAGCGTCAGCAGGATGCCGGGGATGACCGCGCCGATAAATAACTGTCCGATCGATGTTTCCGTGGCGCTGCCGTACACGATCAGGAAAATGCTGGGCGGGATAATCACCCCCAGGATGGAAGCCGTTGCAGCGACCGCCGCCGAATATTCGGTGCCATAACCCTCCTCTTTCATGGCCGGTATGGTCATGCTGCCTATCGCGGAAACGGTGGCCACGCTGGAACCGGAAATGGCCGCGAAAATGGCTGCGGCGACCACGGAAACCGCCGCCAGCCCACCCCTCACGGCACCCAGCATCGCGTTGGAAAAATCCAGTATTTTTTTGGTTATGCCGTAGGACATCATGTTCCCCGCCAGGAGAAAGAACGGAATGGCCAGCAGCGGTATGGAATCGCAGCCGGTGAATATTCTCTGGGGAATGATCAGCGGCGGCAGATCGCCATACAGAACAGCGGCCATGGTGCCGACTCCCAGCGCAAAGCCGATCGGCAGCCCCATGAAAGACAAGAGCAGCAGCAGCAGAAAAACCATCAGCCCGAGATTCATGACTCACCCTCCCGGCCCTTCAATGAAAGCTGCCTGAATTCCTGGACAAGCTTACAGAGAAACTCCACGCAACTCAGCGCCATCAGAACGCTGCCCAGAAGCACGCAGGCATAGGGCAGGGCCATGGGCACACGCAGTCCCGCGGAAAGGTTGTTCGTGGTGTTGCTCACCAGTTTGAAGCTCAGCACGGCCAGGTACACAAGAAAACCCAGCAGCACGGTGTAGTTGATAAGCTGCATGACCAGGCGGCCGCGCGGCGACAGGATGTCGAGCAGCATGTCGATCCTGAGGTGGGAGTTCTTTCTGATGGCCATGCTCGCGGCCAGCAGGACCGACCACGCAAACAGGTAGCGCGTCAGCTCCTCGGCCCAGATGGTGGAGGCATTGAAAAAATACCGCAGGCCAATCTGGTACAGCATGATCAGCGTCATGGCTGAACCCAGAAGAACGAGGCTGACGGACAGCACTTTGTCAATTTTATCCAAAAATGCGCTATATGCTTTCAGCATACGGATTCTCCACCGCTGGCGGGTTTGGCGGATTCGGGCGGTCGCCTGGCGGCCGGATGAGGCGGGCCGGGGCCTCCCGGGGCGGAACAACACGCCCCCCCCCCGCCACGTCCCCCTCCTCTGACGCTCCCGTCTCTTTTAACAACACCAAG
>Ga0082212_10003738_pt1 | contig 21433 bp, 20 predicted proteins | sample TergutNt197P3_FD_71548 | JGI IMG/M metagenome (GOLD analysis project Ga0082212, IMG submission 71548) | Neocapritermes taracua P3 segment gut microbial communities from Petit-Saut dam, French Guiana - Nt197 P3 | ecosystem: Host-associated > Arthropoda: Insects > Digestive system > Gut ... | reverse complement strand
ACTGATTTCCTCATAACCAATATCCTTATTAATTCTGTCCAATGCCGGTTGCTCCTTCCGCTTTTCTACCAGCATATCATGCAAATTGGTTTTTGTAAATACCAACAATTTATATCTACACCCATCCTCCTTCATCATATTGTTCTGTCCGGGTTATCCTGATCTGCCAAACAGCAAACGCCCTAAAATGATTTGACTATCATCTTAGGGCGAGTCATCGCGGTACCACCTAAGTTCGCGGCAGCTGCCCACCGCGCGCTCTTATTTTGATAATGGTGTTTCTTCACCAGCGGATTCTACTCCCAAGAAAGAAGGGTTCCGTTCTTAGTTTCTTTCCGCGCTCCAGAGCCACTTCAGCCGGCTCCCCCGAAGATTCGCACCAACCATCTTCTCTCTGTTGGGGGGAGATCCTCGCTTACTCACTCTCTGTCATCGCGTGTTATTTGATTTTACTTGAGTGCTCATGCCCATGGGCATTCGTCTCTCACAAGAAGTGTAGCAGAATAATGAGCGTTAGACAAATGGTTCCCTATTACCCATTGTCCATTGTCCATTGTCCATTGCCCATCACCTGCCCGTCGACCCAAACCCGCCGCTCCCCCGTTCCGTTTCCGTCAGCTCTTCTACAACCTCAAACCGCGCCCGGGCAATTGGCATGAACACAACCTGAGCAATCCGCTGCCCCGGCTCTATGTACACATCTTCACAACCCAGGTTGCTTAGCAACACACAGATCTCCCCACGATAATCGGCGTCAATCACCCCTACACCGTTGCTCAGCGCCAGCCCCTGCCGCGCCAAACCGCTGCGAGCAAACACAAGGGCCACCGTCTCTCGATCAGGCAACTCAGCGGCCCAACCCGTCGGCACGCTGCACCTTTGCCCCGGCGACAGCACTATAGTCTGCGCAATATCCGCGCAGAGATCGGCTCCCGCGGCCTGATCAGAGGCGTACCGCGGCAAACAACCGGGCCTGTCCGTCCGAACCCGCTTAAGCTTGACAACAAAACCGCTCATGCTCCGCCCCCTGTTCGTTGGTTCGTGACGCGCTGTTCGAAGTTCGATGAATTCTCCCTTACGTTTTCCGCGAGGCCGGATTCAGTACCGGAATCCCCTCTTTATAGCTGTCCTTAGGGCCAAGAACCAAGATGCTGATCTTCTCCGGAAGCCACAGCACATCAAGCAGGCTGCGAATGTCTTCCAGGGTAACCTGCTCCAACTGCTCCACAGTTTCATCAACAGTTTTAACGCGGTTGAGGGTCAGTTCCGTCTTGCCAAGCCGGTTCATACGGCTGCTGGTGGACTCCATGCCGAGATACAGGCTGCCTTTAAGCTGGGCTTTGGTGTCGGACAGCTCCTGCAGACTGAGTCCGTCCCGCCTGAGGGTCGCCATCTCTCCCATAACACAGTCGATAACTTCAGAGGTCTTATGGGGAGTCGTGCCGGCGTAAATCGCGAACAATCCCGTTTCCATATAGGATGAATGATAGGAATAAATAGAATAAGCCAGTCCTCTTTGTTCCCGGATCTCTTGAAACAGGCGGGAACTGAGGCCGGCGCCGAGAACGCTGTTGACGATATGCATTGGATACGTCATATCATGCTCCTGGGGGTACCCCTGGACGCCCATGACGATATGGGCCTGTTCCGTGTCCTTGCTGAAAATGTTATTGAAACATCGCAACACGGGAGGCGCGGCAGTGATATCTTCACGTTGCCGTTTGAACTCACCAAAGGCCGCCAGTTTGGTCACCAGATCCTCGTGGGGAATCGACCCGGCGACGGCGATAACCACATCCTGGGGCGTGTAACGGGTTTCCATATAGTTCAGAATATCCTCCCGTTTCATCTCCCGCAACGTGGTTTCATTGCCGAGAATAGGATGGGCCAGAGGATGTCTGTCCCAGGCGTATCGGGAAAACAGTTCATGGACAAGCTCGTCCGGTGTATCGTCATTCATCTTGATCTCTTCTACGATGACATCTCTTTCTCTTTTGAGACCCTCTTCCTCAAAAACCGAATGGAAAAACATGTCCTGCAGCACATCCACAGCCAAATCAAAATCCTCATCGAGCACCCGGACGTGATAGCAGGTGAACTCTTTGGCCGTAAAAGCGTTCAGCTGGCCCCCAACTTTTTCCAGAGCCTCAGCCAACTGACGGGCTGAACGCCTTTGCGTGCCCTTAAACAGCATATGTTCGATGAGATGGGAAATCCCCTCGTACTCCGGCAGCTCGTGGCGCGATCCGGCGCCTACCCAGATTCCAATAGCCACGGAGCGGCTGCCTGGAATTTGCTCGCTGACGATGCGCACGCCATTGGGCAGAACTGTTTTTTGATGCATGTGTTTCTTCCTTTCTCTAATCCTGATCCCTACAAACCCCGGAGCCTCCTCATCATGCTGCCAAAACCTTCTTTGAACCTGCTGTTGGCTTTTGGCGCGTCAGCGTCGGCGCCGGCCAGAAGGCCGCAACGAAAAACTTCTTTTTCGCCGATACAAACCACATAGCTGCCAACCATCTCCCCTTGGCGTACTGAGGTCATGTCGGGAGGAAAAACCGTTGTGAAAGTCAGTTTTTCCGCTTCACCCTCTTTAACAAGTACATGAGCGTCGGCGGTCAGGGTAAAGGGCACCTCCGTGTTTCCTACAGTCTGCTTCACAATGACATCGCCTTTTTTGCCTAACCCAATCGTTTCGGTGTTGTTGAACCCCCACTCCAACAGCCGCTGGCAATCCCCGTAACGGTCGGGCGCGTCCAGAACAACGCAGATGAGCCGGCGTCCATCCTTGGTCGCCGAAGCCACCAAGCATTTCCCCGCCGCGCTGGTGGTGCCCGTTTTGACGCCGTCGGCTATGGGGTAGGAATCGAGCAATTTGTTGGTGTTCTTGATATCAACGGATTTTCTCGGCTCGACACTTTCAAATTGACCGCGAGACTCGTTAACAAATTTTGCAAAAACGGGATTCTGCAAAGCGTAGCGTGCCATCAGCGCTAAATCGTAAGCCGTGCTCACATGATCTGGGTTGGGCAGCCCGTTGGGATTCATGAACCTCGTGTTCACCGCGCCCAAAACAGCCGCCTTGCGGTTCATATCCCGCACAAAGAAATCCACATCACCGGCCACGGCCTCAGCGATGGCCACACAAGCGTCGTTGCCCGAACGGACAAGAGCCCCTTCGACAAGTTCCCTGAGCAGCACTTTCTGTCCCGCTTCCAAATGCAAGCTCGCCTCACCCGTACCGGCGGCTTTCTCGCTGACAGTCACAACCGAATCCATCAATTCCGATTCAATGGCCAGAACAGCTGTCATGATCTTGGTCGTGCTGGCCGGTGGGCGCTGCGTGTGCGCCGCCCGTTCATAACATATTTGCCCGCTGTTCACGTCCATCAGAACCGCCGCGTTAGCGCTTACGCGGGGGTATTGGGCGGCCTCCCCGTTTACAGGTTCTGTCATCGAGATCGGCTCAGAGAGCACATCCTTGGTTACGTCGATCATGACACTGTCCAACGCTCCGGTTTCGCCTGCAGGCTCCTCTGTTTCCGGCTCTGCGGCAAACCTCAAACCGTTAGCACTCTCTATGCCCTCCTGAGACTCCGGCGTCGGCGCCGCGTTCAAAACCCTCTCCACAGGACAAAAAACCAAACTGAAAGCACACAAAATTACCAGGTTCATGTCCCTCAGCCTCTTGTACCTCATCCAATTCCTCCCTCTCTGATTTTGTTCCCAAAGTCATACGAGAGGTAGTATATCCGATCCCGCGCTATCTTATGAAGCGTGAAATCGAAACAGCATGAAGCGCGTTAGCTCGTTTATCAGCTCTTTTCCGCCAGCAAAGCGTCCTTGCGCGACAGATTCAACCGGCCTTGCTTATCAATGCCGCTGGCTTTGACGACAATTTCGTCGCCGACTTTACAGACATCCTCCACTTTGGCAACCCGTCCGATATCCAATTGGGAGATATGGACAAGCCCCTCTTTCCCGGACAACCCCAACACTCCGGGAATAATTTCCACAAAAGCCCCGAACTCCATGAGCCGTGTCACACGGCCTTGATAGATCTTACCGATTTGCACATCTTCAACAATGGCCCGGATAATCGCCGCGGCTTGCTCGCCGGCCGGTCCTTCCACCGCCGCCACAAAAACCCTGCCGTCATCTTCAATATCGATCTTCGCACCGGTTTCCTCAATGATTTTCTTGATGATTTTGCCGCTGGGTCCGATGACTTCGCGGATTTTATCGGGATGAATGGTAAAGGAAATGATCCGGGGCGCGTAGCTGGACAAGGGTTTGGCCGCCGGCAGCACAGCGTTCATCTTCTCCAAGATGAACAGACGACCGAGGCGGGCTTGTTCCAGCGCCTCCTGGAGAACAGCCCGGGAAACCCCTTTGATTTTAATATCCATCTGCAGCGCGGTAACGCCCGCGGCGGTTCCGGCCACCTTGAAATCCATATCCCCATCATGGTCTTCCAAACCCTGGATATCCGTAAGAATAGCCGTTTGGCCTTCCTCCTGAATAAGCCCCATAGCAATCCCGGCCACCGGCGCCTTCAGATTCACGCCGGCGTCCAGCAGTGCCAGCGTGCTGCCGCAAACCGACGCCATGGAGCTGGATCCGTTGGACTCCAGCACTTCCGACACCAAACGCATGGCGTAAGGAAAATCGTCAACCGACGGAATCACCGGCAACAAAGCGCGCTCCGCCAGACTGCCGTGCCCGATCTCCCGGCGTCCCGGTCCGCGCATGAACCGCACCTCCCCCACGCTGAAAGGCGGAAAGTTATACTGATGCATATAGCGTTTCGATTCTTCCAGCCCCAAACCGTCAATAATCTGCTCATCGCCGATGGTGCCCAGAGTCGCCACGGTCATAACCTGGGTTTGGCCCCGCGTAAACAGCCCGCTGCCATGAGATCGCGGCAAAAGCCCGTGCTCAACCGTCAAAGGCCGGATCTCGTCCAACCGGCGGCCGTCCGGGCGGATATGTTCCACTGTAATCAAGCGCCGGACGATCTGATGAACCATGTCTTCCATAATTTTGCCGATAAGAGTCTGTTCTTCTTCCTCAGGATACGCCTCCTGAAAAGACGCCAAAGCTTCTTTCTTCACCGTGTCAACAGCGTCTTCCCGGGCATGTTTCTCAACAACGCGGACAGCCGCGTCCAATTTGGCGTAAACCCGGTCCCTCACTTGATCGATCAGCTCCTGAGGCCGCTGGGGCGGCTGCACCGCCTGCTTTTCTTTTGCCAGAGACATAGCGAGGGCTTCCTCACGGAACGCCGCCACGAAATCACAGATGCGCTTGATCTCCTCATGACCCATCAGAATGGCTTCCAGCATCTGTTCCTCGGGAATCTCCTTGGCCCCCGCTTCCACCATCATCACCGCGTCTCGGGTACCGGCCACCGTCAAATGCATCAGACTCCGTTCCGCTTGTTCCACCGTGGGATTGATCACATACCGCCCGTCCACCAACCCGACAGACACCGCCCCGATCGGACCTTCAAAGGGAATGTTGGAAATCGTCAGCGCCGCCGAGGCGCCGTTGATCGCCGTCACATCCGGGGCACAGTTCTGATCCACGGACGAAACCATGGCGATCACCTGAACGTCATTGAAGTAGCCGTCAGGGAACAGTGGCCGAATAGGCCGGTCAATCAACCGCGCTGTCAGAGTCGCTTTTTCGCTGGGCCGTCCTTCTCGTTTGATGAATCCCCCGGGAATTTTCCCGACAGCATACATTTTTTCCTCAAAATCAACGGTCAACGGGAAAAAATCAATGCCTTGCCTGGGTTCGGAATTGGCTGTGGCAAAAACCATAACCACTGTATCGCCGTAACGGGCGAATACCGCGCCTCCGGCCTGCCGTCCAATCCGCCCTGTCTCAAAAGACAGCTCCCTGCCTCCGACTGTAAGGGATTTTTTGCATAGTCCTTGATTCACTGTTTAACCTCCTACGGACTTCATCCATTAATAATATCTTATTCTGAGACGCCAAATCACCCTAAAAAACAAAGAGGAGGAAAACTCCTCGCTCTTTTCGTTATCCTCTGCTCATCATTAACGGCGCAGTCCCAGATCGCTGACGATTTTGCCGTAACGATTGAAATCTGTTTTTTTCAAGTAATTCAGCATGGCTCTGCGCTGGCCGACCAGCTTCAAAAGTCCGCGCCGGGAATGATGATCTTTTTTGTGCAGCTTGAAATGCTCTGTGAGTTCGGCAATCCGCGCCGACAGAAGCGCGATCTGGACTTCCGGCGATCCGGTATCTCCTTCGTGTTGTTGGAACTTCGCAATAATCTCTTTCTTCTTTTCTGATGCAAGCATGGCTATTACCTCCGTTATTTTTATCCCGCGTTCTGATGGTGTTAAACGCCGGGACGACCGCCGCGGCGGTCTTAATCCTATGTCCCAGTAACCGTCGGAGTTTCGGCGACCGAGAAATGGAATAGTTAGAGTTTACCTTATAAAAAGATGTTTGTAAAGTTTGCTCACCACTCTATTGCTCACCACTCTATTTCCGACACCGGCAAGGGATAAGCGTTGTCCACAACGGACTCAACCTTGCCGCTTTTGATCTTGACGATCCGGTCCGCCATGGGCGTAATCGCCGAATTGTGGGTGATGACAACCACGGTGACCCCTTTTTCCCGGCAAGTCTCCTGCAACAGCTTCAGAATACCCTTGCCCGTTTCGTAGTCAAGGGCGCCGGTGGGTTCATCGCACAAAAGCATCTTGGGATTTTTGGCCAAGGCCCGGGCAATGGCGACACGCTGTTGCTCCCCGCCCGACAATTGGGTGGGAAAGTTGTTCATGCGGTCTTCCAGTCCCACATCCCGTAGAACCTGTCTGGCGTCAAGAGCGTTGGCACAGATATAGGACGCCAGTTCCACATTTTCAAGAGCGGTAAGATTCTGGATCAGGTTGTAGAACTGGAACACGAAGCCAACGTCGTCGCGGCGGTAAGCGCAGCGTTTGCGTTTATTTAGCTGTGTGATATCCCGCCCGCCTACCGTAACCTCTCCTCCCGTGACACAATCCATGCCGCCAAGGATGTTGAGAACGGTGGTTTTGCCGGCGCCGGAAGGACCGACAATAATGCTGAAGCGGCCCCGGGGCAGCCCGAAGGTGATTCCGTCCGCGGCGCGCACCGCAATATCTCCGCTGCGGTATTCGCGCACGACATTTTTGAATGAGATATAGGGTTCCGACATTGTTTTTCTCCTAAACCGTATGCATAGTGCGCTGAGAAAACCCTTCAAATACCAACTTGTTTCCATGCAACATCTTCCTTCACTCCTTTATCCTGTCCTTGCACAACACCTTAAAGCTACGATCATAGGTCTTTTCAGCGACTAACGTCCCCGAGCCAAGAACCCGCGCGCAGCTGTGATATCCAATCGGATCTGCTCCACCAGGTGCGCTGAGGAAGCAAATTTTTTTTCGGCACGAAGACGCGTAAGAAAATCGACGCCAAGGGGTTGCCCATAGAGATCTCCCTGAAAATTCAGGATATGGACCTCTACGCGGATATCACTCAGACCCCGCTCCTTCCACTGGCTTCCCCCATCCCATTTCTCCGCAAAGGTAGGATTGACGCCGATATTGATCACCGCATCCCCTTGTTTCTCTTGCCCTTGTCCCAGCACTTTCCCCACATAAACCCCCATTCCTGGTATAACCACATCCGGGTTCACACATAAATTCGCGGTGGGAAAACCGAGCTCGCGCCCGCGCCGGCAACCCTCTTCCACCGTACCCCGCAAACGGTAAGGCCGGCCCAGCATCCGGGCGGCTCCCTCCACTTGCCCCAGATCCAGTGCTTGACGGATATCTGTTGACGAGACGCGCAAACCCGCCAACCTCTGCTCCGGTAAGACATCCACAGCAAAACCCCACTCATTCCCCATCTCGGCCAGGTGTTCCGCCCTGCCTCGAGCGTTTTGACCAAAGGCGTAGTTGTACCCCACCAGGATACGCACCGGCGACAAAGGCACCAAGGTTCGCAAAACAAATTCTCGAGGCGTCAGCGCGGCAAAATCCCTTGTAAACGGATAGACTAAAACGTTGTCCACACCAAAATCGGTCAACACTCTTGTCTTTTCCTCCAGATCTGTCAAACAGCAAAAAGGCCGGTCCGGTTGCAGAACAAGCTGAGGATGGGGCGCAAACAACAACGCCGCCAGGGGCAACCCCAACGGACGCGCGTAATCCAAGCCACGCCGCAGCAGCGCCTGGTGGCCAATATGGACCCCATCAAAATTCCCCAGCGCAATAACGCAGTCCGTCTGCTGATGGTGCGTACCGGGGTTCCCTACCGCCCTTTGCTGATTCTTCATCCCATTTTGTTCCATACAGAGTTTTCTTCTCTTCCTTATCAAGTTCTATAACCATCAAGCACCGTCATCAAGCGCCAATTATCAAGCACCGTCATCCCGGACATGCATAACCTTCACAGGATATAGACACTCGCCGCGCCAACGGCCAATCCCGACAAAAGCACCCTGACAGTACACCTGCACCACTTCTTCCTCCTGCCGCGCCACCTCTCCTCCCCCCTCCTCGCAACCCGAATCCTGAACCTCAATTTTTCGAGTCGCCAACCCGTTAGCAAAAGCTTGCCGCCGCGTCGCCGCAATCTCAACCCTCGGCAAAGGCAGCCCCCAACCCATTTCCTGCAAAAACCCCCAATCCCCGTTCTCAAAGCTCAAGGCTATTTTTTCCAGGCTCCAGGCATCTTCCAGCGTCCAACAGCCGACGCGGGTCCGCCAGAGCTCGGCCATATGGCCTCCGCAGCCGAGATGAGCGCCGATATCATGGCAAAGAGTGCGAATATAAGTCCCTTTGGAACAAATCACCTCAAGATCCGCCCGTGGTTGTTCCCCATCCTGCCACGCCAACAGCCGCAGCACATCGATACGAACAGGACGCGCCTCACGTTCCACCTCAATGCCATCGCGCGCCAATTCGTACAAGCGGCGGCCCTGATGGCGGACAGCCGAATACATGGGCGGAATCTGCCAAAGGTCGCCACGGAAACAGGACAACGTCCGTTCCAAATCCCCCCGCATCACACCGGCGCGTCTCTCGGTCAGAACCCGGCCCGTCGCATCCTGAGTATCCGTTGTCACACCAAGAACCAGCGCTGCCCTGTATGTTTTATTCAGAGTGCCGTAATATTCCGTCAGGCGTGTCGCTTGCCCCACACCTACCGGCAGAACACCCTGGGCTTCCGGATCGAGGGTCCCCATATGGCCGATTTTTTTGAGCCGGAAAATTCTGCGCAGGCGATAAACCACATCAGCCGATGTTACCCCGGCCGGTTTATTCACATTAATGATTCCATTCATGATCGCTTGTTGGGTGTTCGCTGTCCGACCTTCGCTGTTTGACATTCGGGGAGCTTTCCCCCAACCGCACCATTCAAAGCGTCCATCAGCAAAGGCAACGCCTGCGTCAAAGGCATATTCAGCGTACATCCAGAAGCGCGCACATGGCCGCCTCCGTCAAAGAGGCCGGCCAGAAGATTGACGTCAATCTGTCCCCGGGAACGGAAACTAACCCGGCACAAACCAGTCTCGACCTCTTTGACAAACATACTTGTCAGCACGCCTGAGATATTCATAGCCTGGTTGACAAAACCCTCGCAATCATCGGAGTCCACACCCACTTCGGCAAAATCATGCTGCGTAAGCTTCATAACGGCAACCGTATTCTCATGAAAAAGACAGAGACTCTCCAAGGCCCGCGCCAGAAGTTTGGTTTGGCTCAGCGATCTTTCATAGAACAGTTTCTTATGTATCGTATTGACCCCAAAATCATGGCGGAGCAACGCCCCGGCAACATCGTGGGTACGCCGCGTCGTGTTGTGAAAAGCAAACTGACCCGTGTCGTTGACTATAGAGGCATAAAGGTTCGCGGCAATCGCGTCGTCAATACCAACACCCAATTCAGAAAAAAGCAGCCACAACATTTCTCCCACTGACGAAGATTGGGAATCAATCCAAACCATATCCCCATAACCGTCGTTGGAAACATGGTGGTCGATATTGATGGTCAGGCAGGTCCGGCGCTCGCACTCCTGCATTCGGCTTTCATCTGTCAGCGCATCCGCCCTGGCCAAGGTAGCACAATCCAGATAGACCTTAACAACAGGATCTGAACCCAGACAGGGCTGCTGAGCCAGTCTCTCATAACCAGGCAAAAAACTCAGGCGCTCTGATCCTTGCGTACAATAACAAACAGACTTGCCCATTTTCTCCAAAACCATGCCCAACGCCAGCATGGATCCCAACGCATCCGCATCGGGCTGAACATGCGCCAAAAGAGCAAACGAATCGTTCTCCCGCAACGCTGCCGCTACCTCACACAACAAAAGCTCTCATCCTTCCCATAAAAAGTTAGCGTCTCTTTCAAGCAGGAGAATCCTTGACCGGAGAATCCTCGATTTCCCCATCAGAAGAACCCACTTTGTCTTTGTCTGATTCTTTGTCTTTGTCTAATTCTTTGGCTTTTTCTGATTCTGTTGCTGTTGCCGTTTCTGTCACAGCAAGGTCGGTCAAAATCTTCGAAATGCGTGCCCCATGCTCAATAGAAGGATCATACTTAAAAACGATATCAGGAACATGGCGCAGCTGAATAATATGGCCGATTTGGCTACGGACATACTGAGAGGCGTGATCAAGGATCTTCATATTCTCCTTAATCTCTCGTTCACCGCCCAAAACGCTGACAAAAACCTTGACGCTTTTCAAATCATCAGAAGCTTGAGCGCCCGTCACCGTAACAAAACCCAATCGCGGATCCTTCAGATCTTCCCGCAATATCCGCGAAACTTCTTCCTTAACCAACCCGGCCAACCGATGGCTGCGATAATTCGACATATCATTCAATTGACAATTGTCAATTGCCTCCCTTCTCAATTGTTCTCTGTATTTCCTCCTTCGTAAAGGTCTCGATAATGTCGCCTTCTTTGAGATCGTTGTAATTCTTTAGTCCTATACCACACTCATATCCTTCCAGAACGGTTTTGACATCATCCTTAAATCTTCTCAGAGAATCAACTTCCCCTTCAAATATAACAATACCGTCACGGACGAGGCGCGCCTGGGAGGAACGGCTAATTTTGCCTTCGACGACATAAGTTCCTGCCACTGTACCCACCTTGGGTACTTTGAACACTTGGCGCACTTCGGCGCGGCCTTCCGATACTTCTTTGAATTCGGGATCGAGAAGACCTTCCATGGCGGCCTTAACGTCGTTGATGGCGTCATAGATCACTCTGTAGAGACGGACATCCACCCCATGGAGTTCGGCAATTTCTTTGGTGTTGGTGTCGGGACGCACGTTGAACCCAAGAATGATCGCGTTGGAAGCGGCCGCCAGCATAACATCGTTTTCGCTGATAGCGCCGACGCCGCCGTGAATAGGATTGACACGAACTTCCGCTGTGGTCAGCTTGCATAAGGATTCGCGAATGGCTTCAACGGATCCCTGAACGTCACCTTTGATGATGATGTTCAGCTCTTTGACTTCCCCCTCTTTAATCCTGTTGAAAAGGTCGTCCAGATTAACGCGGGTCCGCTGTTTGATGTTTTCTGCTTTGCGTTCGTTGACGCGGGCTGTGGCCACCTGGCGGGCGATTTTTTCGTCTTCAACCACGTGGAAGGGTTCCCCGGCTTCCGGTACTTCGGACAGACCCTGGATTTCGACAGGGGTCCCGGGAGGAATTTTTTTGACGCGCCGGCTTTTGTCGTCAACCATGGCGCGGATTTTGCCGAAGACAGGACCGGCGATGATGACGTCGCCAATGTTGAGGGTGCCTTTGTCCACCAGGACGGTGGCGACCGGCCCTTTTCCTTTGTCAAGCTTGGCTTCGATAACAGTGCCGACAGCTTTGCGATTAGGGTTCGCTTTGAGCTCCTTCATTTCAGCCACCAGAAGAATCATTTCCAGCAGGGATTCGATGTTGAGACGGGCTTTGGCGGATACTTCCACGGCGATGGTTTCGCCGCCCCATTCTTCAACAACCAAGCCGTGCTCAGTGAGTTCTTGTTTGACCCGTTCCGGGTTGGCGCCTTCTTTGTCGATTTTGTTGATCGCCACAACGATAGAGACGTTGGCTGCTTTGGCGTGGTTGATAGCTTCTACGGTCTGGGGCATAATGCCGTCGTCAGCGGCGACCACCAGCACAGCTACGTCCGTGACTTGGGCGCCCCGGGCCCGCATGGCTGTGAAAGCTTCATGGCCGGGGGTGTCTAAAAAGGTGATTTTTTGCCCTTTAATCTCGACCTGGTAGGCGCCGATATGCTGTGTGATGCCGCCGGCTTCGGAGGCTATGACGTTGGTGGAACGGATGGCGTCCAAAAGGGAGGTTTTCCCGTGGTCAACATGCCCCATGACGGTGACAACCGGAGGGCGGAGGCAGAGATCTTGGGGATCATCTTCTATATCGTCAATGATGGTCAATGATTTTTCGGCGCGGACTTCGACAACAACACCCATTTCGTTGCCGACAACAACGGCTGTGTCGCCGTCAATTTCTTGGTTGATGGTGGCCATGACGCCGAGGGTCATCAGGACTTTGATGACTTCCCCCGCCTTGCGGCTCATGCGGGAGGCGAATTCCTGTACGGAAATGATTTCAGGTACGACCACTTGTTTAGGGGCAACCGGCACCGGGGCTTTATATGTCTTTTCGGTTTTCCCGTCTCTGCGCCGGAGAGACGACATGTCGCGTTCCGTTTGTTTGCTTTTGGCGTAGGATCGTGAATCCTGAGCTTTTTTCTTGTTGGGCGCCTGTCTTTTTGCCGGCTGTTCTGTAACCGACAGTTCTGCTGTTTTACCGTCTATTTTAATGCGCTGCATGGTTGGAGCTTTTTTATCCAAACCACGACCGGGCGGCTGATTTCGTCCCGGTGTCTGAGTGCGCCCCGTTTGACCAGGCCTGCCTTCTCCTGGCCGACCGCTGCCGGGTCTGCCTGCCTGATCACCAAAACGCTGACCAAAAGGCCGGTTGCCTTGACCTGCGGGACGGTCGCTTCTCTGGCCTTGATAAGGCGGCCTTTGACCTTGGCCTTGGCCTTGACCATAGCCCTGACTTTGACCCTGACCTTGTCTTTGGCCTTGATAGCCGGGACGGTCACCCTGTCTTGGGCGATCTTGCGGCCCACGGTCTCCCGCCGGCCGGTTTCCGTAGGGTCTCTGTCCTTGACCTTGGTTTTGGCCTTGACCTTGACCTTGGCTATAACCCTGCCTTTGGCCCTGACCTTGACCTTGGCTATAACCCTGCCTCTGGCCTTGACCCTGCCTTTGGCCTTGGCCCTGATAGCCGGAGCGACCGCCTTGCTGGTTCGTGTATGGCCTTTGTCCCTGACCGTACCCCTGCCCTTGCTCAGAACGTTCTCCATACGGCCTCTGGCCCCCTTGACCGGCCGGTCTTTGGCCTTGTCCCTGGTATCCGGGCCTGCCGGCCTGACCTGACCTGTCGGAGGAACTTGACCTGTTGCCTAATCTGTCAGGAACGCCTGCTCTGTTTGGCATCCCTGCTCTGTCTGGCATACCCCCCTGTTGACGATCGCCAAAAGGCCTTTGTCCCGGCGCGCTTTGCGGCCTTTGGCCCTGCGGGCGATCGCCTTGCGGTCGCATGCCTCCTTGCTGTCTTTGATCCTGGGCATGCCTTGGCTGGGTTCGTTCCCCTGCCGGTTTTGCTCCCTGGTTTGGTAAGCCGCTCTGTCTTGCCGGACTGGCCTGATTGGCCGGACGTTCCTGATTCACGGTTTGCGCCTGGGTTGGCGACACAGGTTTCTGAGAGGAAGCGGCGTCTTTTGCGTCTTTTGCGTCTTTTGCGTCTTTTGTGGCCTTCGCCTCGTTCGTTGTCTTCGCTTCCTTTGTGTCTTTCCCCGCTTCCTCTTGAGGCTGCTCGGCCTTTTTTTTCTTGCTTGGTTCTTTGGCCGCCGTTGTTTGGGCTGCTTCATCTTGCTGAGACTGCTTTGGGGTTTGTTTTTCTGGTTGCTTCTCGGGTTTTTTGCCGGATTTTCTGGGTTGATCAGCTTTTTCCGCCGGTTCGGCTTTGGTTTTTAGACTTTTCTTGACTTTTTGTACATCTTCATCGCTGAGGCCGCTAAAGTTGTTTTTAGCAACAACGCCGGCATGTTCCAAACGTTGAATCAGTTCTTTGCTGGTTATATTAAGTTGCTTGGCTAACTCATGTACGCGAACTGTCACATTCCCACCTCCGTTATAGATTTGTTTTTTCCTGCGCTGATTATTGATTGGGCAAGGTTCCTGTCCAGCACCAGCATAACGCCTCGCGGCGCGCCGCCGACCGCCTGCCCCAATTCTTCCTTGGTTGAGAGGATCAGCGCCGGGATATCGGCGTCTTGCCCCCACGCTTCAAACTTCCTGATGAGTCCGGGCGCGTCTTGGGCAAGTATCAGCAGATATCCTTTTTTCTTCTTAATTAAGGCTTCGACTTGAGCGGCTCCTGCGGCTATTTTCCCCGCTTTTTGTGCTAAGCCCAGCCATTCCTTAATTTTTTCTTCTTTGTAACCCTTATTATCACTCAACATTCATCCCAGCTTTTTTCAACGTCTCGAACATGTCTGCGGTTGGTTCCGATCCCAGGGCTTTAAGAAAACTCCTGTTCTTCACGGCCTTAGCCAGACAGGCACTGTTGCGGCAAAGGTAGGCGCCGCGACCGTTTTTTTTGGCGGTGGCGTCGTACTCCAGCGCGCCTTCTCCGATTCTGACCACTCTGATCAGGTCGGCTTTAGGTTTCATCTCCCGACAGCCTAGACACATGCGCAACGGCACATGCCGGCTTTTCGCCCCGCTCATCCCCTCATTCCTTTCCTTGGCCAACTTCGCCATAATATTCTTCTCTGTCGTCTTGATATCCGGCGCCGTTTTCTTCTTGCCCGCTGTTCTCTTGTTCTCTGTTTCCTTCTTCGCAGCTCTCTTCTTCTTCGTATCCTTCTTCTTCGCTTCTTTCTTCTTCGTAACCCTCTTCTTCGTACATCCCTTCTTCATATCCTTCTTCGTAATAGCCGTCTTCATCATCGTAATAGTTGTTCGGATAGGTGTTTGTCTCATACTCTTCCGGATAGAGGCTTTGGGTACGGGCCTGAGATTCGCTTTTGATGTCGATTTTCCATCCTGTTATTTTAGCTGCCAATCGGGCGTTTTGGCCTTCCCGGCCAATCGCCAGTGAGAGCTGATGGTCGGGCACGACCACCAAGGCAGCAGCATAGTCTTCATTTTTGGGGTAAACACCGAGAGCTTTAGCCGGCGACAAAGCGTTGTAGATAAGTTCCACAGGATCCTGCGACCAGGGAATGATGTCCATTTTCTCGCCGTGGAGTTCGTTAACAATGGTTTGTACCCTATTGCCTCTTTGACCGACACAAGCCCCGACGGGGTCGACATTGGGATTATTGGAGTGAACAGCGATTTTGGATCGGGAACCGGCTTCTCGCGACACGCCTTTGATTTCGACGATGCCGTCATGGATTTCGGGCACTTCCAGCTCAAAAAGGCGCCGGATTAGACCGGGGTGTGTACGAGAAAGCAAGATTTGCGGACCTTTGTTTAGGTTTTTAACTTCGACGACATAGGCTTTGATGCGTTCGAAGGGTTGGCAGATTTCGCCGGGAATCTGCTCGGAAGCGGGGATGATGGCTTCGACTTTGCCTAAGTCGATAATGAGGTTGCGTTGTTCGTAGCGTTGAACAATGCCGGTGACAATGTCTCCTTCACGGTTGATGTACGCGTCGTATATCATGCCGCGTTCGGCTTCACGGATGCGTTGGACGACCACCTGTTTGGCCGTCTGAGCGGCGATACGCCCGAATTCACCTGGAGTGACTTCAAATTCCGCCATGTCTTCCATTGTGTAGGTGGGATTGATTTTTTGCGCGTCGGCTAGGGATATTTCTTGTTTTTCGTCTTCGACAGATTCGACAATAGCTTTGTATGCGAAAACTTTTATTTTCCCGGTTTGGCGGTCGATTGTCACTTTGACATTCTGCATGGACGCAAAGTTCTTTTTATAGGCGGATATGAGGGCCGCTTCTATGGCGTCAAACAGGATCTCAGCCGATATGCCTCTTTCTTTCTCCAATTCATGAATGGCTTCGATGAATTCCATATTCATGGGTTCTAACACGCTCCTTATCATTCATGCTAAAATTCCACGGTCAGATGAGCTTTATCTATTGCCGACCAGGGTATGCTAATCTGGTTTTTTTCGTAGGTAAGCTGTACGCCTTGGTCGTCTGTTCCGGCTAAAAAGCCCGTGAATTTAGTAAATCCTTCAATTTCTCGCGATGTTTCAACGCTGATCAGCTGACCTTGGTATTTGAGGTAGTCTTGCTGTGTCTTCAATGGGCGCTCCAGACCGGGAGATGAAACCTCCAGCAAATAGGATTGGGGTATCAGGTCTTTCTCGTCTAGGACGCTGCTGAGGGCAAGGCTGATCCGCGTACAGTCGTCCAGATCGACGCCCTGTTCTTTGTCGATGTAAACGCGTAGATACCAGGTGTCTCCTTCTTTGGCATATTCGACATCGAAGAGCTCCAGCCCCTGTCCTTGGACGACGGGAGCGATGAGCGGGGTGATTTTTTCGATCACAGAATTCATCTTAGTTCCTCCATCTTTATCTTTGACAAATGAAGGAGTGGGAATTCCCCACTCCAAACACACGTTTTCTGCAAATCCCTATAGAATAAAGACGTTGCAAACCCACATACCAACCGAAATCAGTATTACCTGGTAACTATACCATAGTTTATGGCGTTACGCAAGATCAATGGTTCGAATCTGACCAGGATCAACGATCAACGATTAGGGAATGGGTGCACAAACACCCGGCTTGCCAATTCGTTGTCCAGGTTGTACAAGAAACCGGGATCGCTGCCGAAATTGGTGAGCTTAGCCAGAATGTCTTTGACGCCGGCTTCTTCTTCGATCTGTTCGTCAACATACCACATTATGAAGTTGTAGCAGGCGTGGTCATTTTCTTTCATGGCGAGTGTCGCGATGGTATTGATGGATTCGGTGACATCCTGTTCGTGGGCCAGGACTTTTACGAACATGTCATGGATACCCTCAAAGGTGGTTGGCGGCGCTTCGATTTCTCCGAAAGCAGGCGCTGCCCCACGTTCCACGATATATTGATACATATGTATCCCGTGAGCCATTTCTTCCTGCGCCTGCACAAAAAACCAGTTAGCGATGCCTTTATAGCCTGTTTGTTCGGCAAAGGCTGACATAGCCAAATAGAGGTAAGAAGAGTAGAGTTCTTTGTTGACCTGATCGCTGAAAGCTTTTGTCAGCGTGTTTTTTATCACGGGTTGCACCTCACATTTAATAGGATTTGGCTTGACTGTGCGCCAGCCTTTTGTCTATTATACCGTTTCATCAAACGCGCTGTCAAAAATACAGACTATCGCCAGGTTAATCGGGGGCGCTCAGACGGCGTGCCCATTACATTGGATTGCAGGCGGCTAATTTTTCTTGCAGACTCTGAGAACCCAAAGGGTTTATGCCGAATTACAAAAAGCGGCGCACCCGGAATAAACCTTGTGCGCCGCTCATTCATTCAGTTCCCTTCGGTTCTGCAAGAGTTTTCAAACACCGTTTATTCTTCAAACATTCTACTCACCCTAACCTTTTTCTATTCCATACATCCTATGAAAAAGGACAACCTATGGCAATAGAGTATCAAGAAAAACACGACAAGTCAAGACATGCTTAATCTAACCGAAATTCATTGTTTTCATTCGAAAGACCATTTGATCGCGTAAGAATACGACAAGATCGGATCATCTTCATTTAATTCAAATTCTATGATCTCCGGGTGGGATTCCTTCTTAGTCAGTTTTCCTTCGTCCAGCCTAATCTCTTTGTTTTCCAATGAAGTGCGCGCGTATGACTCCGCGTTTTTGATGAGCCCGATCGGCGCTCTGATTCGCAGGATCAACGCATCCATCTGGAAAAAGACCCTCTTGCTGAGACAAGGTTCCATATCGCCTCTTTCTAATTCCAAAACAAACCGAACTTCACCTGTATCATCACGATATTTCGTTTCGGGAAAATTGATCTTGATTACAGAAAGTTTTTCATTGAGACGCGAGAGATCCAAGGCGTACCCTTGTTCTTGTGTTTCCTCGTCAAGCTGAACGCTTTTGATACCGCCCCCTGTCCAGACAAAACAATGAGGGAGGGAGTTCAATTTGTCGCAGAGAACCCTGTAGGTGAAATGAATATTCTGGGTAATATAGTCTCCGCTTATTGGGAAGTTTAATTCGGACTCAAACAGCCCGAACTTGAATTCGTAGCGGAATTGAAACTCGTATTTTTTGTATATCCTTTGCAGTTTTTTGTACAAAATGATAAACAGGATGACGCTTACGGATATTGTAATAATGAACAGCGCCGAAAAAAGGATAGGCCAGTAAAAAGCCTCGGGAATATCTATAAGGGAAAACATTCCCGCTAAAGAAAGCATCCCCATGAGCGACATAATCCAAGGCACAATAACAACGGATATAACAACCGTTAAAATCCGGTCGATAAATTTGTCTAGAAATTTATTCCAAATCTCCGCCGCTCGCTTTTTTCGTTTCTCCATCAACGAATCATTTCTCCATACGATTTAGTTTGAACGTAATCAGGCAAAAATTCGGGATCTGGCAGCCAATATCCTCCTACAATATATTTTGCGGAACAATCTTTTGCGGAATTCAGCCACTCATATTACTTCCCCTATACAGGCGGCTGACAATACAAACCATCGAAGCATAATCCACGCTGCTCATCCCCTTGTCAGCTGTTCATGGATCGCCGCCGCCGCCGTTTTCCCTGCTCCCATAGCCAAAATAACCGTCGCCGCCCCCGTAACAATATCGCCTCCCGCGTAGACGCCGGGTTTCGACGTGGCCATCGTTGCCTCGTCCGCGACAATATTGCCCCGTTTGTTCAATTCCAGCCCGGGCGTTGATTTCGTAACCAGGGGATTGGGCCCCTGACCGATAGCGATAACAACCGTCTCAGCAGGCAGATCATACTCAGAACCCTCCACAGGCACAGGCCGCCGCCGCCCGGAAGCGTCCGGTTCCCCCAGTTCATAACGCAAACACGTCATGCTCGTAACGTTGCCAAGCTCGTCGCCGTTGACGCGGACCGGACTCGTCAACAAATGGAACTTGACGCCTTCTTCCTCAGCATGATGGATTTCCTCCGCCCGCGCCGGCATCTCGTCCACAGTACGCCGGTAGACAATCGCGGATTCCGCGGCCCCAAGCCGGAGCGCAGTGCGCGCCGCGTCCATGGCCACATTGCCCCCACCCACGACGGCCACCTTGGCGCCGACACGAATCGGGGTTCCGTGCCGCGGAAAATCATAGGCTTTCATCAAATTAGCCCGGGTGAGAAATTCATTGGCCGAATAGACACCGTTCAGATTCTCCCCCGGTATATCCATAAATTGAGGCAGCCCCGCCCCTGTCGCCAGGAACACGGCGTCATATCTCCCCAAGAGCTCGTCCACCGCCAGCACTTTACCCACCACCTGGTTGACTTCAATCTTCACACCCATGGCCCGCAAAGCGTCGATTTCTTTTTGCACAACGGCTTTGGGTAAACGGAATTCCGGAATGCCGTACATCAGCACACCGCCAGGCACATGAAGGGCTTCCAGAACAGTAACCTCATGCCCCCTTCGAGCCAGTTCCGCGGCGCAGGTCAGCCCCGCCGGCCCACCGCCCACAATGGCGGCTCTCTTCCCTGTACCCGGAGCAACCTCAACAGGACCCATCCCCTGAGCCATATCCCAATCGGCGGCGAACCGTTCCAGCCTCCCGATCGCCACAGGCTCACCCTTATGAGCGAGAAGGCATTTCTGTTCGCACTGGGTTTCCTGGGGACAAACGCGGCCGCAAATCGCCGGCAAAGTATTCTTGGTTTTCAGAATCCGGGCGGCTTCCCGAAAATCTCCCGCGGCAATTTGTTCAAGGAACTGCGGAATATCGACACCCACCGGGCAGCCCTCCACACACCGTGGAGTTTTGCACATCAGGCAGCGTTTGGCCTCTTCCATCGCCGTCTCCGGCGGATACCCCAGAGCCACCTCGGCAAAATTGCTCCCCCGCCGCACCGGATCCTGACACGGCATCTCATGACGCGGAGCTTTTGACGCCATATTAATGTCCCCCCTTGCCGCAGCCACAATCACAGGTTAACGCGTGCTCCTGTCTCTTCGCCAACGCTTCTTCCCCTTTATAGAAGGCAGCCCGTTTCATGGCCAAATCGAAATTAACAAGATGCCCGTCAAATTCCGGACCGTCAACACAGGCGAACCGCGTCTTGCCGCCAACCTCCAGACGGCAGGCGCCACACATGCCTGTGCCGTCAACCATAATCGGATTCATGCTGACAATGGTTTTTATATCAAAAGGACGGGTAAAGGCCGCCACAGATTTCATCATAATCATCGGCCCGATGGCCCAGATCACATCCGGCTTGACACCGCGCTCCAACACAGCCTGGATGCCGTGGGTCACAAAACCCTTCCGGCCATAAGAACCGTCGTCCGTCATAACGATAACCTCATCGCTGACGCCGCGCATCTCTTCTTCCAAAATCAGCAAATCCCGCGACCGCGCCCCCAGCACAGAAACAACATGATTTCCCGCCGCTCTCAGCCCGCGGGCAATCGGAAAAATCGGGGCGATCCCGACACCGCCGCCAACACAGAGCACCGTACCGTAACGCGCAATTTCCGTGGCTCGGCCCAAGGGACCGACGAAATCAACAAAACCATCCCCCGGGGCCGCCTGAGCGATTAAAGCCGATGAATAACCCACATCCTGAACCACCAGTGTAACCGTTCCCTTCTCCGCGTCAAAATCCATCATGGTCAGCGGAATCCTTTCCGAATTCTCAAACTGACGCACAATGATAAATTCACCTGGCCGCGCTTTCGCCGCCACCGCCGGAGCCTTGATCTCCAGCAGAACCACCGCGTCCGCCAAAGACTTTTTTCGAACAACCTGATACAAGACTTCGTCCCCCTAAACAGGCAATTGATAATGGACAATGACAATGGACAATGGACAATGGACAATGGACAATGCGTAGTGTTGATCACAGATCTTTTATAGGATAGACCACCCTTGGCCTATTATATCAAAAAGAATTTCAGAAAACAGCATTGTGAAAAATATGTCACTCCCAAAACGATCCTCAGTTACAGATCAGACCCCAGCCGGAGGGGCGGGAGGGGGCGGTGCGGCACAGGGCGGAGGGCGGGCGGGGCGTGAGGCGTGTCCGCCAAGCCTTTGCGGGAGGGGCGGCAGCAGCTCTTGGGCATCGGAGCAGAAAAAGAGCGCAAGGCTGCCTTAGTCGAGTAGCCCGAAGGAGTTTCACCC
>Ga0082212_10003737_pt1 | contig 21439 bp, 21 predicted proteins | sample TergutNt197P3_FD_71548 | JGI IMG/M metagenome (GOLD analysis project Ga0082212, IMG submission 71548) | Neocapritermes taracua P3 segment gut microbial communities from Petit-Saut dam, French Guiana - Nt197 P3 | ecosystem: Host-associated > Arthropoda: Insects > Digestive system > Gut ... | reverse complement strand
AAACTCCTCACCCGTTTGTCGTTCGATATATTGCGGTACAGCGAGTATGCTCATTTGTTGTAGAGCTTCCTTTTTCGCCTCATAGCACACACCTTTATCGAAAATTACATTTAGCCACCCGCTGATACGCTTATCTGCATGGGTAGGCGTAGCAGTTAAGCCCAAAATATAAAGGTTGTTCACGAGTGAACGGAAATTATCCCAAAGCAATGTGCGGCAACCATACGCCGGGGTATGATGCGCCTCGTCAACAACCACAAAAAGCTCGCTATCACGGCAATTTTCGATATACTGCTTAAATGGAGTAGCCGCTACATTTCCTTGTCCGTCCAAAGATTCTGCATTAAACGCGCTGATTGCTGTTTGTGTTGTACAGATTAGAATATCGTCAGTAATCGCAATCGTTCCTGCGTTTGCGTGATTAGTATTACTGGATACAACACGCATATTGATTTGCTGCCGTCCGTGAGCGTTATGTATTTCAGCATGGAATGTTTCAGCGGCTTGGTCGAGCAAATATGCCGTTTGTGCAAGCCAAAGAATCTTTATACCTTTTGATAAAATGTTTCTGCATATCCAGTTTATGGAGGTGAACGTTTTACCTCCGCCCGTTGGCAAGACAAGAAGTGTTCCTTTGTATCCTTTTACAGGAAGTGTTAGTGTTTTCGACAATGCTGAAAACGCCTCCAACTGATGCGGAAACGGTTGTTTTGTATTGTCAATTCGCTCTCTCGTCATATCTGCAATATTTAGCGTGTAGTATCCTGACATTTATAGTCCCCTCCTGTGATATTTTGTTGTAATTGGTATTATATAACTCTTTTAGTGCCTAGTCAACTCTCATGAAAATAGCGGTTGCATAGGGCGCAAGACTGTGATACAATGATATAAATAACCGCGCGGCAAGTTGCAGAACGCTTGGAGGAGAATATATGAGTAATATGTTTAAGAGCAGCCCGGACAGCAAAACAGACGATGGCACAAGCATACTTGAGCTGATGGAGTTTACCATAGCGGGCAGCGTTTTCGGAATCAATATAGCGAAAGTCACTGAAATTATGCAGTGCAGACCGCTAAAGCCTATGGCGAACTCACATCCCTGCGTTGAAGGTATTTTTAAGCCGCGCAGTGAAATAGTTACCGTTATCAATCTGCCCAAGTATATGAATCTTCCCGAGCGCGAGGATTCTGAGAGGGATATGTTTATGCTGACAAATTTCAGCGGCATGAGCGCGGCGTTCCATGTGCATACCGTTGAGGCTATGCACAGAATCAGGTGGAGCGATGTGGACAAACCCGATGTGACGATTTACGGCGGCAGGGACAGTTTAGTTACCGGGAACGCCAAAATCGGCGACAAGATGATAACTATTGTTGACTTTGAAAAAGTTCTCTTTGATATAAATCCCGAAACCGGGCTGCACCTCTCCGAGGTAGACGAGCCGCAAGATTTTACACGCCGGGATAAGCCGATTGTCATCGCGGAAGACTCCGTGTTCTTGATGAAGATGTTAACGCAGGCACTCGAAAAAGCGGGGTATACCAACATCCGCTCGTTTGATAACGGACTGGACGCTTGGAACTATCTTGAAAGTGTGCGCGAGGACTGCTCAACTTCCGGAAGTCCGTTAGAAACAAAGGCGGCGGCGGTAATAACCGATATAGAAATGCCGCAGATGGACGGACATCACTTTACCAGACTAATCAAAGGGGATTCTTTCCTCAAAAAACTGCCGGTATTAGTATTTTCCAGCTTAATTGACGAAGCTCAGAAAACTTACGGCGAGTCTTTGGGCGTAAACGCGCATCTGTCAAAACCGCAAATCGGCAGCTTGGTTTCGACATTGGATAATTTAGTTTTGTAAGGGTGTAATTTATTCACCCGCTGTTGTCTCGATGCCTGTAAAACCGTCCAAATACAGCTCGTCACCATCCTCTAAGACAACGCGCCATTCAGGCGACAATCTTGAGCTGTCGGGTGTCTGGAGTATGAGCCTGAAGCCCTGTTCGATGCTTCTTATTTCCGCTTGCTGTCTTGCCGCGAGCAGGAGCAAAATCGCGCCCGCGCTTTTGCACTGTGCGCCCGTGGCTTCAACCGACCCCAATGCCCACACGCCGGATATTCTTAAAAGCTGTCCGTTATCCGAAAAATCGAACGCCGCAATCGCGTTATACAGAGGGTGTTTTTCAACACCCTGCCCGAAAGTCAAAACAAACCCGCCGCCGGGTATCGCTTCACTTAAAAACCCTTTTGACGCGCCTGAAAAGCCCATCGTTCCCAGAATTTCACGACAGGTGCTTTCATAATCTTTTTTTGATGTAATGCCGCTGTGCAGACTTATCTCAAAGCGTCCTCCGGCTTGAAATACCGCCCAACCCAACTCACTTTCAAAGCGGTATCTGCCGCCGCTTATGTCCGTAACCTCACATTCTCCCAAAAGCGCGGCGGCGGCCGCGCCTTCCGCCGATAAATCGCGCGAAAGAACCAGAGCGGCAGCCGTCCCCGATGGCAGCTCGCCGACATTAACGCCCTGCGCGGCAAGCAGTTCGATAAGCTGTTCATCGGCTCGATTTCTGATTGCGCGTTCATTAAGGAAACGCCATCCGAACAGAACCGCCAAAATGACATTGGCCGCAAGAAGGATAATTATAAGATATGTTTTTACCCTGCTTAGATTCATGTGTTCACCCGTATAAACTTATTTTTCATATTTTGTGAGCCGATACAACTAAGTATCGGCTCATTATTTTAATTTTATTGAACGCAATGTTCCTCGTCGGGGTTGCTGTCTGTTTTTATTGTACTATATAATTTTATACCTGTCAATGATTTTTGAAAAAACCGCCGTGAGGATTGTTTTTCATCCTCACGGCGGTTTTGAATGTTAATTTCAAGAATTACCGCGTTATCGTCTGTTTCACGCTTGCGGGTTTCTTCGCCGTACCCGCCATCCACAGCTCTATCGTCCCAGTGACGTTCAATACGTCTAAATCTTCTTTTGCCGAGTACAATGTCGGTGTGCCGCCGCTGATTGAAACATATGTATTAGCCTTTACCTTAATAATAGCCGATGCCGGGGTTTTTACCGTACCGTCCTTGTCTTTCTTTTCGGCTTTTGTGTTTACCTTATAAGTCGGTGCTTTCGTCTGACCCGCCGCCGAAACCTTCTTTGCTTTGCTTGCTGCTGTATATTTGCCGCCGCTCTCGGCAGGACCGATTTTAATAAAATATGTCGTCTTTTTAGCTCCCTGCACGGCTATGCCGCCGTTTGCAGAAAACTGACCGAACCCGTTACCGTCAACGTTTTTACCGGAAGCAACTCCGACCAATATATCTTTCTTGACAGCTTCCGTGCCGCCTTTTTCGCTTAACACCCACTCGCCCGCCATTGTGCCTGTCTTGTCGGCGGCTATCTCATAATTAACTGTCAGCTTCGGGGCGGTCGCACGTTTTTCTATCGCGGCAAACGTTACTATAGTTGCGTCTTCGGGAGGTTGCTTTGTTGACTTCTCTATCGGTTTGTCGGAGAGGTGCAGGGTCATATCCTTATTTAACAATTTGGGGAACTTCGCCGCGCCCAATGCGTCTTTAACTGGCTTCCACTTTGACCCGCCGTCTGTGCTGAACGCGGCGGGTTTGTAGTCACCGAGGGTGATTGTTTCTTGGGTGAGGTTGATGGAAACGCCATTTGCCCCCGAGCCGGGGATGAATACGTTTTCAATGTCATAGTTGATGTTATTACTGCCATCACCTACGTTTTGTCCTACAGTTACCGTACACTGTGCGGAGTAACCGCCATCTGCCGTTGTAGCCGTAACTATGGAAGAGCCGCTCGCTACCGCTGATACCCTCCCGGTTTCATCTACAACCGCAACATTTTCGTTGGAACTCACCCAAGTTACGGATTGGTTTGAGGCCATGACGGGAGTTATTATAGTTGTTAAAACTGCCGTGCCATCTTCTCGTAACGACAAGGTGTTCTTGTCTAGTGATATGCTAGTGACTGGTTCATATGGCATTTGGACATTTACTGAGAATGTACCATTATATGTAGTAGTTCCATCGTCATATATAAATAGCATATCATTTGAACCAACACTGGCAAAACTGTATCTCACCGTAACTTTATCAGTAATATCGTTGCCCATCGGGTCAGTAACGTATGCGGCAGGTGTAAAATAAACTCTCATATCTGAAGATAAGTTCTGCGGTAATAAATACCCGATTTCAAAAGTTGGTCGATTGTCGATGTCTTTATTTTTGAACTCTACGACAAATGCCGAACCAATACCGGACATTGTTTCAATTTCCGGCAGCATGGGATGCGAATCTGTAGTTTTGTACTCCCATCCACTTTTTGTAAATGCACTAACCATCTCATCAATTTTATAATTTGCTACCGCCTTTATGCCCTCTGGCTCTGATTTTATATTTCCTGTTCCTCTCATCGCTTTTCCGCTCAGATAAAAACAGTTTGAAAAACTATGTATGTTAGGATTATTTATCCACCCTGCTATATACCCTCTTACACTCTCATCTCCTCCCGATGCTTCTGCCGTCCCTACTGAAAAACAATTCGAGAAAGATGATGCACTCACACCTGCAATCCCCGCTATACCTCCCGCATACCCCCCTGATTTTTTGGTACTCGTTCCTACTTTAACGCTCGTATTCGTATAACTGTCAGAAACACTCCCTCCTTGTGCGTAACCAACAATACCACCCATATGCACATAGCTATAATTTATTAGGGCATTATTAGGAAATGTGTTACCTACTATTTTACCCCCAAAAAAATTACATTGGGATATTGTGCCGCTATTCTTTCCGGCTATGCCTCCACCGCTGATTTCACCAATTGTCCCAACAATATTTACCTGTGAACTTTCGACACGGCAATTCTCTATTTTCCCTATATTTAAGCCCGCTATTATTCCCGCGTTATATTTCCTAAAGTTAAGTCTCGGGGATGTGTTTTCCCATTTTATTTCGGAGTCTTTTACAATCAAGTTCTTTATTGTCCCCGTGTTTGTTGGAAACAATCCAACATTCTCATCGGTTGAGGTTGAAAACGTATCTTTTTCCAACTTATATGTAATGGTTTTCCCATTGCCGTTGAATGTCCCGTCAAATATCTGTCCTTCCAATGCCAACTGTTTACCGGTAAGGTCAATGTCGGCAGTTAATATATACTTCCCGTTTAGTGGAAACTCGGAGCTGCCAATGTTCGCAAATTCATCCGCTGTCGTAATCGAAATCATTTCTGACACAGGATTTGCCGAATGATTATATTCGGCGGCATCAATTACGTCTGCTCGTTCTACATCCGATTTTTTTCCTGTAGATTTATATATAAACTGATCGAAAAAATCCAAGTCTTGTGCAATCGACCGTTTTATGTATTCATTCATCAACTGGTTATATCTAACCTCATAACCATCGGGGAGCAATTCCCATATACCGCGCAGCTGCAAATACTGATCTACTAATATATATGAGTTGACTGGTGTAAAAGTCCTCAACCATGCGTTATATGTTTCCGTTACTTTATCCTCATTGTTTGTAAACGTAATACCACCTATGCCGCCGCGCGTCCGGTTGCTTGAAGAGGAACTGAATCCATTCTTATTATATTCAGTGGACAAATCCACCCCCAGTTCCGCAGAAACCTTTCCGCCAACCGACACACCGCTGGCTTTAGCCGAAGATTCTGCATAGACCTTATTCAATGTAGATATATTTTCTGAGGAGGCTTCTTTCGTAGCTATAGTTGATGCGGTAAATTCTGACCAGCCGCCCATGGCATATGAGGTTATGAAATGTGTACCGTATTTTTGAAACACTAGAAATGGGTCGGCGTTTTTCAAGTCGTTTATAAAAGTAGGGTCAAGTTGGCTTTGTATCGCACTCTGCGTATTTATAGAATCAAAGTTTTTAATTTCATTTTTTCCATGCGTATGATTGATTCCGAATTGGTAAAACCACGATTCTTCTGAGTTTGAGTAAGCGGCTTTTGAACTCCTATTGAACTTAGTTCCGGCACTCGCCTTAAACAACTTGCCTACACTGACATTTCCCGATGCCTCAATTTTCAAGTCAACACCAGAATTAAGAGCAAATTCGACCATTGATTTTCCCGACATTGCAAAAGTATCGGTTTCGGTTGCTTGCGTAAAATCATAATAGTCCGAAAGAGCATTACTAGCACCAGCTTTCAAAATATTATTAGTTGTGTTTAAGTTTGTAAGTTCTTTACCAGACAGCACATTAAAGCCTCTCATAAGTTGTAGCAGACCAACAGAGGAATCCGCCGCCTGTGCAGAAGTAGTTGCCACAGGAATGAATCCCACCGTCAATAACAACGCCAACATCAAACTAAGCAATTTTTTCACAAAAACACAACCTCTCGATATACTCTTTTACATATTAACAACGCTTTCCCGTATTGTCAAGTATTCTCACAGATTTCTCACAATATAACGCCGTATTTATTGAAGCATACCGTCCCTTACTATACTCTATAAAAAAAGGGGTATGCCATTATGTTATCATTGAAGATTGCGGAAATACGCGGCAAAAGAAAATGCAAACAAGCGGATATAGCCGAATTTTTGAACATATCGCAACAGGCGTATTCGGCTTATGAAACAGGCAAACATCAGATGAATTACGAAACCTTGAGCCTGTTAGCGGATTATTTTGATGTCACCACCGATTATCTGTTAGGTCGCCATGAATCCATCCCCTCATTTCTAAGCGATGATGAAAGAACCATGATTGAGCAGTACAGAGCTTTAGACGAACATACGAGAGGGTCAATAAAGAACAGCCTTGCTTTTGAATATTCACGCACCCCAAAATCCGGTAACACAAAAAAATCGGCAATGTAATCTATCCCCCCGAATTTAACACAAAAACGCCTTGATGACGGTAAATCCCATTCATCAAGGCGATTGATTTTTTCGAGAATTAAGCTGATTGGTAAATAACTTCCCCTGTTTTTATAACGTGTTCGACAAAGCCGCTTGGGTCGTGGTTGGGATTTAATAAATGCGGTTCTATATCAATGAAATCGTCAATATTATCGCCATTTATTCCCCATAATGAAACGCAAGTGTTATACCAATCTTCGTCTTTAACATCATTGACTAACACAGCTATATCAATATCGCTCCATTCGTGAGGGCTTCCGTTGACATATGAGCCAAACAATATTATTTTTGAGGGATTGAGAATTTTACAAACTTCTTCGGAATATTTATCGGCTACTTCCCTAACTTTTGCTTTATCCAACATAAAAATTCCTCCGTTTCTTCAAAAATTCCTTTACAATTTTTTGCATTAAGCGTTATAGCAATAGCCTGTTTATTTTCGGGATAACGTCCGTCAACGTGAAAAGGCATTAATCTATCTAAAAATTTAAGTTGTTCCGCTGATAAATCATTTGTTATATTGCCTAATGCTGCTAATTTTTTCAACTTGTGTATTTTTGGAACGGTATCGCTAGTGTTATGTGCCACAACTGCTTTTAATGCTTTTTCTGCGATTAAATGACAGAAGAAAGCCATATGCAAAAACTTTTTAGATTTTAATAAAACCTCTGCAACTGATAAATCTTCGTCACACAAATCAAGCCAATATTGAACCTTATCAATCATTATAACCCCTCAATCTGTTCTACCATTGCATTCTACCACGGGTTAACTTAAAAGTCAAAAAATTTTTATAACCAAGAAAGGACTATTACTATGGCAAAATCAATCACTACTCCCGCAAGCGAGCCCGCACCGCCGACATTCACAAAAAAATCGGCAATGTAATCTATCTCCCCGAATTTGGAAAAAACACAACGCCTTTATGATGGGAAATCCGGTTCATCAAGGCGTTTTTATGCAGGGCGCACACAAATTTCTCCCATTGCCAACCTCACTCCCGTATGCTATAATACCACATGGAGGATTGAAAAAATGCCCATTAAAATATCCGAATCCCTGCCCGCCCGCGCCGTGCTTGACAGCGAGAATATCTTTGTCATGACCGAACGCCGCGCCGCGCGTCAAGATATAAGACCGCTAAGACTGATAATACTAAACCTCATGCCTACAAAAATCGTTACGGAGACGCAGCTTCTGCGCTGCCTGTCCAACACGCCGCTGCAAATAGAAATAGACCTTCTGCAAACTTCGAGTTACAAGGGAAAAAACACGCCCGAGGAACATCTTCTTAATTTTTATACAACCTTTGACGAGGTGAGACACAAACATTACGATGGTATGATTGTAACAGGCGCGCCGGTCGAGAATATGCCGTTTGGGGAGGTTGCCTACTGGAACGAGCTGAGTGAGATTCTGAAATGGGCGGATAAGCGCGTCCATTCGTCTTTCTTCATTTGCTGGGGGGCGCAGGCGGCTCTCTTTCACTATTACGGCATTGATAAATATCCGCTTGACAATAAAATGTTCGGGGTCTATCCGCATAGCTTGCGGGCTAAGAACGTGCCGCTCCTGCGCGGTTTTGACGATGTGTTCCTCGCGCCTCATTCGCGGCACACAGGAATAAAAAAGTCGGACATCGAGCGTGAAGAGAAGCTGAAAATACTCGCCGAATCTGACAACGCGGGAGTTTTTCTCGTAATAGACGAGGATAAACGGCGCGTGTTTATGACCGGGCATTTGGAATACGATGCGGATACTCTATCCAACGAGTATTTCCGCGACTTAGAGCGCGGGCTTGACATTCAAATACCGTACAACTATTTCCCGGGCGATGACCCCGGCAAAACGCCGCCGCAGGCGTGGCGTTCGCACGGTCACTTGCTCTATTCAAACTGGCTTAATTACTATGTATATCAGACCACGCCTTATGATTTGTCCGCTATCGGGTAGGAGTGAATTTCTTGATAGGTGAAAAGAAACGCTTTCGTATACCGGGGTATATAACCGTCATAATAATAATCGGCGGCTTGCTCGGTTTGGGCGCGATTTTTAATCAATTCGCGCTGAAAACAGACGAGCTTGCGTACTATAAACGCGGTGTTACGCCTACGAACGGCGGCGGGACGAATTTCTTTATAAAAGGCGAAAACGCGGAAGCTCCGACCGTACTGCTTCTGGGAGGTTGGGGGACGGCAAGTCCTATATTGGATTATATGCCGCTAACCGAAGTTCTGATGGATAGGGTGCGTGTTATAACGGTTGAACGCCCGGGTTACGGCAGCGCGGGTAGCGAGTTTTCAGAGCGGACGCTTGATAATATGGTTGAGGAAATGCGAGCGGGATTGGGCGATATCGGCGAGAAAGGTCCGTTTGTCATTGCCGCGCACACGACATCGGGTCTCGAGGCGATACACTATGCCGCGCTGTATCCGAACGAGGTGGCGGGTATCATGTTTCTGAACGCTTTCTCTCCCGGCGCGTATTACTATCAGGCGGACAGGATTTTGGATTATCTGAAAGCCTATACCGTTCCCATTCCCAAATACACAGGTGTTTTTAGGATAATAGGGTTTTTCAAGCCCGATTTGTTTACTCCGGGCGAGTATGTCGAGCCGGAAGAATACGCCGCGATGTTTTACAGAAATACTATGTCCGGCGCGATGCGGGCGGAACTGCGGATGCTTATGAAAAACGCCAGAACCGCGCTATTGCACGACGGTGTTAATGTGCAGAATGTCGCCTTTATTGACAGCGAACAGTATGAGAGGGCGAATCCCGAACTTCAAAGAATGTGGGACGATGCCTTCTGGAATGTTGTTTTCACGGAGAGCGGATCGCATATGCACGGGGTTGAGACGGCGCGTATAGCAAATGAAATAATGCGGTTGGTTACGGAAGCTCCCGAAATTATAGAATACAATGAAGAACCCGATTACTATGATGATGACGAAGAGCCGCCGGAAGAATGGATGAGCAAGACCAAAGAACTGAGCAGTTTTTATGACCTGAGGGATGGAAATCCGTTCTCTGTTGTGGGATTCAGTTTTTATGATGAAATTGATTATGAGAGAGTGAATGTTTTAGCCGAACATCCCGAGCTTGGAATAACGGAAACCGTGCTAAACAGCGGCGAAAATGACGATCTGTTTTTGATATTCGCGGAAAATACGGGATTCAGCGCGTTCCGCGCTTATGGAACAGGTAACTATTTAGGCATAATTTTAAGCGAGGATAACCCTCAGAAAGTTTATGACATACTGGGTGAGCCGGACTACAGTGAGGACAAATTTGATGATGACAATATGTATGAAGGTTCTGTTATAATGTACCGTTTTGGAAGCGCGGTGCTGCATATGGAAACGGACAGAAACAATATAATAATCCGGATAGATTACAGGGCAGAGGAATAATTATGTGGGAGCGTTACGCCAAAATAATTGAGCGCATAGAAGTCGGAGAGGGTATTCTGTCTCTCGTTCCCCAATGGGTGAAGGAAAAGGGCTTTACACGTCCTCTTGTTGTTGCGGACGAGAACACATATAAAGCCGCGGGCGCGGAGGTTTCCGCCCTGCTTGAACAGGTCGGGATAAGGCACGATCGGTTCATCTATCGCGGTGAACACATACTGACGGCTGATGAGACGGCAATCGGAGCGTTGTGCGCGGCGTATCAACCGGAAAACGATTTGATACTCGGCGCGGGGTCGGGGACGATAAACGACCTGTGCAAGTTTGTGGGGTACAGGGTCAACCGCCCGTGCGCCATTGTCGGAACAGCACCATCGATGGACGGTTACTCCGCTAAGGGCGCGGCAATGACTGTGGGCGGCATGAAAATAACGCCGCAGACGCAATGTCCGTCAGCGATTTTCTGTGACATCAATATCCTTAAAAACGCGCCAATGCCAATGCTGGCAGCAGGGCTTGGCGATATGCTCGGCAAGCTCAACGCGCTCGCCGACTGGAAGCTGTCACATCTGCTCACGGGTGAGCCTATGCCGGAAGATATTGCGGGCATTATGTCGGCGGCGGTTCAAAAGTGCCGCGACAGCGCGGCGGACGCGGCACGGCGTGACGCTATGGCAATACGCCATATAACCGAGGGGCTGATTTTGTCCGGAATCGCCATGAGCCTTTACGGCGACTCGCGCCCCGCATCAGGCGCGGAACACCATCTGGCGCATTACTGGGAAATGAGAGCCGCCGCCGAGGGGCGCGAACCCGTATCTCACGGACTAAAAGTAGGGGTGGCGACTATTTATGCCCTGCGGCTTTGGAAGTCTCTGCCGGATTTACCATTGCGTCCCAAGCCCGAAGACCGGGCGGGAATCCTTGAGCACGTTAAGCGCGCATACGGCGCGGCGGCGGATGCGTTAATCCCCGTTCTCAACCCAAACCTGCCGTTTGAGTTTATACTCAACCATTGGGATGAGATATTAAAAATAGCCCGCGAAACTGCAAACCCCGAAGATGTCACGGGTTTACTCAAACTGTTCGATGCGCCGACTGACGCGCAAAGCGTTGAGGTAAATGATGGGCTTCTGCGTGAAAGCATTGTGCTTGCCAGAGAGAGAAAAAAGACGTATACGATATTACAGCTGTTTGGAGATTTGGGATTGTTAGAGATTTGTAATGTTTATAAGGAGGAACTGTAAATGCAGGTGCAGTATTTAGGTACGGGCGCATCGGAGGGTATCCCCGGTGTCTTTTGTCAGTGTGGTATGTGTATGCACGCGCGGTTGGAGGGCGGCAAAAATTTAAGGCGGCGCAGCTCAATGATAGTAGACAAACAGCTTTTAATTGATATGCCCGCCGATTTATACTCGCAATCGTTGGCGTTAAAGGTAGATTTGTCACTTGTAAAAAACATCATAATAACGCATGGGCATACCGATCATTTCTATCCGGGCGACCTTAGGAATCTTCCGCCGCCATATGCGATAACCGGAACAAAGGTGAATTTGTTCGGGAGCAGGCAAGTAAAAGAAGATTTTGAAAGAGCGTTTAACAGTCATGACTTGCGCCGTATCCGCGAGTTTTGTGAGTTTACCGAGGTGTCTCTTTTCGAGCCGTTTCAAACGGACGGCTATACTATAACCCCGCTGAAAGCCCGGCACTGTGACGGCGCGTTTATCTACCTTGTCGAGTCTAAGGGGCGTTTTATGCTTTACGGATTGGATACCGGATTTTTCCCCGAAGAAACATGGGATTACCTTGCAGGAACGACATTGCACCTCGTAAATCTTGACTGTAATAATCCAACCAACAGCGACACCCCGAACCATATGACAATCGAGGATAATATTACCGTAAAACGTCGTATGTTCCAGCAAAAGAGCGCGAATAACCGCACGCGCTACGTTGCGTCGCACTTCTCACATAACGGAAGCCTCAATCACGCGCAAATTGAAGAGAAAATGAGACTGCACGGGATAACCGTTGCGTATGACGGTCTGGAGTTAAGAGTATAATGCGCGTTGGCAGGATAAAGCCAATACTATATGACTGCTATGTGTTAATGCTGGCAATTTACCTTGTATTCATTATAGTTGCGTTCTGCATTGAAAATCCCGCAGAGATATGGAACGGCATGATTAGGATTATTACATTAAGAGATATTCTGATGACCGATTACATAGCTGTCGGAGGATTGGGCGCGACTTTAGTTAATTCGGCGGTGACAGGCATTTTCAGTGTGCTGATGCTGGTTTTAGCCGGAGTAAAACCGACCGGAGCGACTATAATGGCTCTGTGGCTGACCACAGGCTTCGCCTTTTTCGGTAAAAACATCTCCAACATGATTCCGCTCACTTTTGGAGTGTGGCTGTTTTCAAGATACGAAAGAGAACCTTTTATTAACTACTCGCTTGCCGCGCTCCTAGTGGCGACCCTTTCGCCCACCGTATCATTCTTCAGGCTGAACAATCTGCCTCTGGAGATAATCGCCGGTATCATACTGGGCTTTTTAGCCGGCTTTCTCTTTCCATCTATATCGGCGGGTTCGGTAAGGGTGCATCTTGGCTATAATCTATACAGTATGGGGTTTGCCGCGGGACTGATTTGCACGGTGTTCGCTTCTGTTTTATTAAGCATGGGTATTGACATCAGCTCGCATGAAATACTCAGCAGCGGCAATAATTTAGGCATATCCATCGGACTATACGCCATATCCTGTCTTTTGCTGATTTACGGGTTGGTTCGCGGCAATATAAGAGAGACATTAAAAGGATTCCGCGCTATCTTCAAACATTCCGGGCGGCTTGTATCGGATTTTTACTTTGAATACCGGAACAGCGTTTATGTCAATATGGCTGTCCTCTGCGCGTTCTCCACCACCGTGGCTCTCGTTCTCGGCGCGGAGCTCAACGGACCTGTTATTGCCGGGATACTGACTGTTACGGGTTTCGGCAGCTTTGGAAAACACCTGAGAAACATCTCGCCTGTTATGTTGGGAGCGATTCTTACCGTATTTCTTTTCGGTTGGGATATAGGCAGCTCTAAGTATATCATCGTCATCCTGTTCTCTACGGGGCTTGCTCCCATAGCGGGGCAATACGGATGGCTATGGGGAATGCTGGCGGGATTTCTGCACGTAAATATCGCGGCGCACACCTCGTATCTCGGCGGCGGAATGAATCTTTACAACAACGGATTTGCGGCCGGATTTGTCGCAATGTTCCTGCTGCCGCTGATTACCATGCTAAGGAAGGAAGAAAACAAATGAAATCTGAGTTTGAAAAAACCATGCTTATTTCCGGCGAGCTGCTCTCATACTGTCATTTGATGGGAGCAACCGACTTTCACTTGGATGTTAAAATTCAGAATAATGAGACGGTTTTCGCAATAAAAGCCTCTCCGGCAGAAATGACCGAAGAGGAAATGGCGGTTCTAAAAAAAGATGTCGGTGCGCCACGGCGGCGGGAAATGGAACAGGATTACTGGGGGTTAAGCGGTGAATCGCAAAGCTCCACAGAGATGGTGCTGGTCGGCATGATGAGCGATGATACATCGGTGGAACTCAAGGACGGAGAGCTTTCAATCACAATACAGCGGCTTCATTAAAGGGCGGCGGGGGACGATTACCATCGTCCCCTACTGTCTGCCGCCCCTTTCGCGGATGATGTCCGCGAAATGCCGCAATTCCTCAAGCGTGTTTATGCCGTTTCCGTGTGCTTTCAGTCCATCACGCAGATTGGCGGGTAAGGAGTTGAAGTATGCCCTTGCGTTGTGGTCTTGTTCAATAAGCTCATGAACATCGGAGTAACGCATTGTTATCACCTCGGATATATTCTGCGCGGTGATACCAAAATTATACAACGGCGTTTCAGTCCGGACAATCCGCAAGGATTTCTTCGGCTCTTTGTTGCCCTTTTTCTAAAATTACAGCTATGTTTTCGATACCAAATATCATCTTGTTCATTGTTTCTTGAACATTCTGTATTAAAACGCAGCTTTCGCGCAATGCCTCAATAGAGTCGGTAACAGTGCCGGTCAGAGTTAAATACATCTTTTCATAATGCAAGTTGCCGCAATTACTATTTTCAGCTGACATTTTAATTCCCCATTTATATTGAATTTTGGGCGTAAAAAACCTCCTGCCGCGCCCGCCCCCGCGCGGCCGAGGAAAACAAAACAGCGTACCCATGGATTGACTTATCAACCCTTGGGCACGCCTTATATTCCTATAAAGCCGCCACTGTTATACTACAATACCATCGATAGCGCGTCCAAGGTGTCCAAAACGGCACACCATGAGCGTCTCGCCCTACAATCCAAAAGATTGATTAGTTTGAGTTGCGAAATTGGGCGGAATGGTGTATAATACAAGGAAGTGGCGCCGGTAATCCGGTTGCTTGCGGGGTGTCTGCTCACCTTTGCTTTCAGGGGACGGGGAGTTGCTGCTCCTCGTTCCTGCCACGGATATACTTATGATGTTTTTTTGGTAACTGTGTATTATTGTATCAGATTGTGGAGAATTGTCAAGGGTGAAATGTAATTTTTCTGAATATTTGCGGTCGTATGATTATTTTTTACGTCAGGTATTGCCAAATTACGATATTGTGTTATAATGATAAACGGCAAAAAACGCTGACCAGCCCCCGCAACGGGTATGTGAGGATAAATAATGGAAGAATTCAAACCGGAATCAAGGCCGTCTATACTGAAAACAGAGGCGATTAACCTATACTACGGCAGCTTCCACGCTCTGAAAAACGTCACAGTCGGTATCCCGCAACGCGCTATTACCGCGATAATCGGCCCGTCCGGCTGCGGGAAATCATCTCTCTTACGGGTTTTCAACCGTTTGAACGACCTGATTCCGGGCGCGAGGCTTGAGGGCAACGTGCTTTTGGGCGATGACCCGATTTATAGCAGAACCATGAGCGTTGAAACGCTCAGAAAAAGAGTAGGAATGGTATTCCAAAGACCCAATCCGTTCCCTATGAGCATATATGAGAACATAATTTTCGGGCCGAAACACCACGGCATTAAGAACAAAGGCGAACTCGAAAATATTCTGCATCGCAGTTTATCTCAAGTGGCGTTGTGGGAAGAAGTGAAAGACCGCTTGAAGAAATCCGCGTTTGAGCTGTCTCCGGGCGAACAGCAGCGTTTGTGCATAGCCCGCGCTCTGGCAATGGAACCCGATGTGGTTTTAATGGACGAGTCATGCAGCGCGCTTGACCCCGAATCTACCATGAAAATTGAAGAGTTGATGTTGGAGCTGAAAGAAAAATACTCTATTGTTATAGTAACGCACAACATGGAACAGGCGTTAAGGATATCCGACATGGCGGCATTCATCATGATTGACGACAGCAAGGCGGGAACATTGGTGGAGTTTGCCCCTACAAAGAATATGTTTTCCTCTCCCAAAGACACGCGCACACTGGACTATATAACGGGAAGATACGGGTAATTCGTAGGGACGAACTGCGTTCGTCCGCGGGCGACCAAAGGTCGCCCCTACACAGAACACCGCAATACTTAATCGGTATTTCAACAACAATTAACAATGTAATTATAGGGATAAGTTTATGAAACATATAAAAACATCCTTTGCGGCGATATTGCTCCTTTTGCTCCTGTCCGCGTGCGGTAATAGTTCCGTTGAAAAGGTTATTGTTGCCGGGTCTACATCGGTACAGCCATACGCGGAGGTTTTGGCGGAAGAATTTTCGATTTTAGTCCCCGATAGTGAGGTAGACGTTCAAGGGGGCGGCTCGTCCGCCGGTATTTCAGCGGCGGAGGACAATACCGCCGATATTGGTATGTCATCAAGGGGCTTGAAAGACAGCGAGATGGATTTGTGGCATATCGAAATCGCCAAAGACGGGTTGGTTATGATTGTTAACCCCGCCAACTCGGTATCTGACCTCACCTTGGAACAAATACGCGGTATTTACACTAAAAGTATCGGCAACTGGAGCGAGCTGGGCGGAACTGACGCAAAAATCCATGTCATAGCGCGTGAAGAGGGTTCGGGAACAAGAGATGCTTTTGAGAGCTTGATTATGGGCGGCGAGTGGGTCACCCCTAAGGCCATAATACAAAACTCAAACGGGGCGGTAAAACAAATTGTTTCAAGCGACCCGAACGCTATTGGCTTCATCTCCCTCGGTCTTGCGGACAGCGATGTAAAAGTACTTAATCTTGACGGCGTTACGCCATCCGGCGAAAATGTAAAGAACGGATTGTACAGTCTTTACAGGCCGTTTCTGTTTGTTTCAAGCCGTCCTCCCGAAGGGGCGGTCAAGCGATTTATTGACTTTACCTGTTCCGCCGAAGGTCAAAAGCTGCTGGCGGATGAAGGTCTGATTCCTATGGAAGGGAACTGACGATGAAGAAGTTTAACGAAAAGCTGTCCGGGCGCGTGTTTTTTATCCTCGCGCTCTCCTCAATATCTATGCTCGCGCTGATTACGGTGTTCATAATTTCAAGAGGAGTTCCGCTTATTGCCAATGTCGGCTTAAAAAACTTCTTTGGCATGACGTGGGCACCGAGCAGAGGTCTGTTTGGAATAACTCCTATGATTATAGGGTCTGTTTCCGTAACGCTTGGGGCGGCTATAATCGGTATACCTATCGGTCTGTGCTGCAGTATATTCTTGGCTGAGTTCGCGCCCGTTAGAATGAGGGAGATTTTCAGGCCTGCAATACAGCTGCTCGCCGGTATCCCTTCGGTGGTATACGGATTCTGGGGACTTCTGTTTGTTGTTCCGTTTATCCGCAATTATCTGGGCGGCGCGGGGTTGAGTATATTGGCAGGCTCGATAATCCTCGGCATAATGATTCTGCCGACTATTATCAGCATCTCCGAAGCGTCCATTCTGGCAATCCCAAAGCAATATCTGTATAAAGAGGGCGCGTTGGCGTTGGGACTTACACAGCTGCAAACAATAAGATTTGTATTGCTGCCCGCCGCGAAGTCCGGTATTGTATCCGCCGTTATACTGGGTATCGGGCGGGCAATCGGCGAAACAATGGCGGTCATTATGGTTTTGGGTAACTCCGTGGCACTCCCCACATCGGTTCTCGACCCGGTAAGAACACTTACGACAAACATCGGCATAGAGATGGGATACGCCAAGGACGAACACCAGCAAGCTCTGTTTGCCACAGGCATTGTGCTGTTTATCATTATCATGATTCTTAACTCCACGGCGCAATATCTTACACGGAGGAAGAGATGATGAAGGGAAGCTCGCGTGTAACCGAAAATATAATTAAAACTCTTATTTGGGCGGCGGCTCTCTCGGTGTTAACCGTTCTTGTGGTTATTATAGCATATATACTGATTAGGGGTTTGCCTGTAATAAGCTGGCAGTTTCTAACTGAAATCCCGCGCAATATGGGGCGTTCGGGCGGAATTTCCTCAACTATTGTCGGAACACTGATGGTTACTCTGGTAGCAATCGTTATAGCTACGCCGTTCGGTATCGGGACAGCGTTCTACCTTGCCGAATATACACGGCGCGACAGCATGGTTACCCGTGTTATACGCTTCAGCGCGGAGTCGCTGGCGGGCATACCGTCCATCGTATACGGGCTTTTCGGCTTTATCTTCTTCGTTAAATACTTAGGTATGGGGTGGTCTGTACTCTCCGGCGGACTGACGCTTGCCATAATGATACTTCCCACTATTATACGCACATCGGAAGAAGCAATACTTGCCGTTCCCAATTTGTACCGCGAGGTCAGCTATTCGCTGGGCGGCACTAAGTGGCAGACAATCGTAAAAACCGTTCTACCCTCAGCAATACGCGGCATAGCAAACGGCGTTATCCTCAGTGTCGGACGCTGTGTCGCCGAGACAGCCGCCGTTGTTCTGACTGCCGGCTCGGCTCTGCGTATGACTACATCGCTTACCTCCCCAACGCGCACAATGGCGGTTCACTTCTATATATTGGCAAGCGAAGCAATCTCCTTCGAGAACGCATACGGTACGGCCGCGTTGCTGATAATCCTGATTTTCCTTATCAATGTCGTTGCGAACACGCTTATAAACCGTTTCATAGCCAAAGGGCGTTAACCATATTTAACAGTGAAAGTGGATATTTCTATGGCAGGACAGCATAAAATAAGTGTTAGAGATATGAATGTCTGGTTTAGTGATAAACAGGTCATCCATAGTCTTAACATTGATATACCCTCGAATGAAATTATTTCCGTTCTCGGTCCGGCTAACAGCGGGATTACCACTCTGCTAAGGTCGCTCAACCGCCTGTCCGACCTAAATCCCGCAATGCGCGTTGAGGGCGAGATTCTTCTTGACGGCAATAACATCAGGGATGTCAGCGTAACCGAACTGCGCCGAAAAGTCGGCATGGTTTTCGATGTGCCGACACCGCTTCCTATATCTATCTTTGACAATATAGCCTACGGGCCGCGCCTGAGCGGCACAAAAAACATGAAAAACCTTACGGGCATCGTTGAACAGTCGCTAAGAGAAGCCGCGCTCTGGGATGATGTCAAAGACAGGCTGTACACTCCGGCGATGTCGCTGTCCGGGGGACAGCAGCAGCGTCTGTGCATTGCCCGTGTTCTGGCTCTAAAGCCGGAGGTCATACTCTTAGACAGACCGTGTTCCGGATTGGATCCCCTTTCAACCGCTAAAATTGAGGAATCTCTTAAAAATCTTAAAGCGCAGTTTACCATTATAATCGCTCCGCATAATGTACAGCAGGCGAGCCGCGTCTCCGACCATATCGCGTTCATGCTCATGGGTCACCTTGTGGAACACGGCACTGCGGAGAAGATTTTAACCAACCCCAAAGACCAACGAACCAACGATTATTTAACGGGTCGTTTCGGATAGTACGAGCGGTCTATGAGGGGATTCCGCGTTATCCCCGATTAAGAAGGAAAGAAGGAAACGAAAGTGACTCGTAAAGACTTTGAGAACGATCTTAAACTGCTCCACAATGAAATTATCACCATGGGCAGCGAAGTCGAAAAGGCCATCAGCGATTCAATAAAGGCCTTTTCAGAACATGACTTGGAGCTGTGCGGAACAATTATTGCAAATGATAAAGCTATTAACGAAATGGAGAAAAAAATCGAATCCAAGTGTATCTGGCTGATTGCGCGCGAACAGCCGATTGCATCGGATTTGAGAAATATAACGACCGCGCTCAAAATGACGACCGACATCGAGCGTATCGGCGACCACGCCGCGGACATCGCGGAACTCACCACGCGCATCGACGCTAAAAACACTTTCGCGGATTCCAGTCATCTGTCCGAAATGGCGGCGGCGGTAATCGAAATGGTAAACAGCGCGGTTAACGCTTATGTTAAATATGATATAGAGCTTGCCAAAAAAACTATTGCTAAAGATGACGCGGTAGATGATTATTTTAACCTTATTAAGCAGGAGCTTGTCACCACATTCAAAACTCAGCCTCAGCATATGGACAGCGCGATTGATTTTTTGCTGATTGCGAAATATCTTGAGCGTATTGCCGACCATGCCGTCAATATCTGTGAATGGGTTTACTTTTCTCAGACAGGCAAACATAAAGGCAAACGAATCTATTGACGCAGGGGTCGCACTCCTGTGCGTCCCGTCCCGCGCCGCCCGCGCGGTTGCCATAATTTTCACAAAATAAATTCCTAAAACATTTGACATTTATTGTAACCTGTGGTATTATAAGAAACGTAATAGCAGGGGAGGCGAACGCGCTCCCGTATTTGTGTCTAACCTGTTAAATCACAATATTATTGAAATGAGGCGAATATTATGAAAAAGCGATATTCTTTCGGAAAGAAGCTAACTGTGTGTATGCTTGTGCTTCTTCTTGTCATGCAAACAGGAATTTTCGCCGTTTATATGCTCCGGCCGGACGATAACGCCCTTGCCGCCATCACCTATCTTTCTGATTTGGAGGGGTTTCTCACAAACGTCGATGTATTTGATGCCGGCGGTAGCAAGGTCAACGATGGAAGTTTTACTCTAGGCGAAAAATATACTTTCAAAATTTACTACGCGGAGAGCAATCCCGACATTCAGTTAGGATATAACGGCAGCGGTGAGCTGACCTACCAGCTCCCCTCCAATGTGACTGTGCCTTCCGCCGTAAACAACAAGCCTATCCTTCTTGCCAACGGAAATCCTTGCGGCAAATATTCGATTACGACCGAAGGACTTGTCACGGTTAAATTCGATGAGGTTGACAACAGTTACAATGGTGTCGATAATGGAACCCCGGGCACAAACTTTATCGACAATTATTTCAACGTCTCGTTTATGTTGGAAATTGATGCGTTGTTAACAGCTATACAAGTAGGGGATCCCATTCTTTTCGGAGGTCAACAAATCTTAGTAAACGCTGTTCATATTGACCCTCCCAAAATGGAGGTCGCAAAAAGCTCCGCATATAGCAGCACGGACACCTCCGAAACTGTTGAATATACAATAACCATCACAGCCCCGGCAGGCAACCAAGCAAATTTGGAAGGTATCAAACTTGCCGATATTCCGAGCATCAGCGGAACCAGCGGTCTAGCCGCGGAGGATGTGATTACAGACATCAACATTACAACAACCGGCACTTCCTTTGGCTCTGCCCCGGAAACAACGTGGACCGGCGGCAAACTTAACTTGGATTTCGGTGATTACGAACTTGAGCCGGGTAAAGTGATTACCGTTACATATACCTTGGATATTAACAAACTGATTGAAAAGTATAACGTTGGAAAAGGGTCTTCGAGCCAACTCAGTAATCTGCAATATAACTTTGACATTGCCAACGCCGTGTCGATAACGGCGGATAACGCCACCTCTGTCAGCAAGTCTGTTACAAGAAATGTGTCGCGCTCATTCCTGAGCAAAACCAACAATGTCGGATCAAACACTAACCCGAGCAGCATAACATGGACGGCGACAGTCGGCACTAACAAAAAGGGTGTGTTAGACGGCAAGACGATAACGGATGTTTTGTCCGGCGGAGTAACAACGGCAATGATGCCGTCAAGCGTAGCGGTTAAACTGTATGGAGCCGA
>Ga0082212_10003736_pt1 | contig 21443 bp, 24 predicted proteins | sample TergutNt197P3_FD_71548 | JGI IMG/M metagenome (GOLD analysis project Ga0082212, IMG submission 71548) | Neocapritermes taracua P3 segment gut microbial communities from Petit-Saut dam, French Guiana - Nt197 P3 | ecosystem: Host-associated > Arthropoda: Insects > Digestive system > Gut ... | reverse complement strand
TGAAAGTTACTACCTCGCAGGAAGTTTAGTGGAAGCCGCCACCTTGCAAAGCCGCTTGGACGTTATAGGCAAGCACCGACAAGCGCAAAAAAGACCGAAAATTTACCGAAACCTGAATGGATAGCCGAAATCTGTAACCCGAAACCGACAACCCCGAAATATGGGCGGGCTACGCCCGCCACCATTTGGCAGAGCAGGAGACAACACCGCAACGCATTTGCAACGCCTGCCTTTGTACCGTGCTTGTGGAAGTGGTCGTGGCCGTGTTACACACAGCCACGCCTCTCTTTCTCGCGTGGGTGGCGGGTTCTCCTCGTTAATGTCGCTCCGCCCCCTTGTTTCCTGTCTCAAGAAAATCCGACAAGACCTTTCTCGCGGCTCGATTGAGGAAGCGCTCCGCGCTACCTCTGCCCTCGCGCTGCATTTCGCCGTCTCTGTAGCCATACTCACTGTCCCCAAAGTTTACTGCCGTATTAACTGCACTCCATCCCTTTTTTACTCTTTCAGGTGGTATTTTCCTGAAAAAAGCGAAAAATCTTGCAACGTTTTCGATACCTCTGCATCTATGTATATGTCGTAGCCCACCCGACAAGTGCGAGATGGACTATGACGCAACAAATGTAACAAAAACTTAAAAAGACAAACATGAAACGAATTGAATTACTGATTTTCTCTGCATTGATTTGCGGAATGCTATGTACAGGCTGTCGCTCAAACTTTGAAGAACCAACAGAAGAAAAACCATCCATCGAAGAAGATCCCCCCACCGAGCCATTTTTGGGACAAATACAATCTATGGGATTTACGCCGGACAATGAGTATTACTTTATGCACATGGGTGTTCCAAAATTGAAACTATTAGACGACAATCTTTATGTATGCACGCAGAAAGGCATCTACAAAAAGAACTTGCAGGAAGACACAAATTGGGATTTGTATGCGTTTGAAAATATGCCCGTTATTGAGTTTGTAAAGAATGGCGATAAACTGTTGGCTATAACAATGTATGTTTCGAAAAATCCGCAAGGCAATGACGGTGTTAAATATGACACCGAAAATTTGCTACTCCTGTCAAACGATAATGGACAAACATTCATTGACTTTACTTCGCCACATTTTATTGAAAATGGAAACAATGCGATTTCCCGAATAGCACAAAATCCTGAAAACCCTAACTCAATAATTGCATTGCATGTCAATTTAGGCATTTCAAAAACTTTTGATTTCGGAGAAAATTGGCAATTGCTGATTAATTCAAGGACTGCGCGCTCTTTGGAACTTGTTGTTCATCCTTTAGATACAACCCTGTTTTTCAATGCGGGAGAAACGATGAATTATCAGGGAACGATATGGAAATTATCGGATAATGGAGATGGAACGGTAACAAGGAAAGTTTATATGCAACAGACAGGAAGTAATTGTGTTCACAACATCGCATTTCATCCGACAAATCCCGATATACTTGTATATGGCGGAGAAGGTTACTTTGGAAAGTCCACAGACAGAGGCGAAACTTGGAATGCTTTGGATTATTGGGATACGGGAATGTATTTTTTTAAAACTATTTTTGACGAAGAAAATCCTGCAATTTTGTATTCAACAGGTTTTCATGGAGGCGATCTTTCTACAAGAGACACTGTTTATGTTTATCGCTCAACAGATACGGGCGATAGTTGGCATCTTTTCCATAGTGAATATATGGGCGAAAATGGTGGTTTTATTATGGATATGGTAAAATACAAGAACAAACTTATTTTTTATACACTTGGAGGCGGTTTGTTGGAATTAAATTTGGAAACTCAGGAAAATTAATAAAACCAGCATCAGAAAACCACCCAAAATAGAGAGAACAACATGCCTGCCTATAACAAGCGGTTTAACTTCGTTGAGCTCGCAGGCTCGGTTGGCTCAAGCGGGGGTGTGGCTCGTCAGACCGTTAGTGGGAAAAATCAATAGTTGTGCCTCGTGGCAAGTGCAGTGAAACCCCCGCCTTCGCCAAGCCGCCGGGACGATGCGCCGTTATAGTTGGGCAACACTCGTGAGGAGAAGAAATTAAGGGGAATATTGGTAGAAAAACCGAATTATTTTTTTAAAAAATTGTATATTTGCAACATCTGATATTTAAAGATAAAAAATGAGGAAAGTCATTGTTTTTATGATGGTTACGTTTTTACTGACAAGTGAAAATTTTTGTCAGCAGAGGGGAATTATACAAAATATAGCAACAGATTCCTCCGTTGAGATAGATAACGTGACTCATACAGACGTTGATACTCATCAACAATTTATTTCCGAAGCAAACAGAAGATTATTTGATATTGGTGAAAATTCAACTAATTCATATAATATTATTTCTTCGGTTAGGCTATTACCAACAAATACTAATACGCTTTATATAAAGCATATCGTTAAAAATCAATTTTCCATTTGTAAAGTCATTTTGAGTATTTGCTGCTCACAGAAATTGCACAATGGCTATTATACCTATGGTTTAGGTAATCTGCGGATTTAGAATTATGTTATTTTATTTTTTTGTGCGAGGATAGCATTGCTTTCCTTGTACTTTATTTTTATTTACTTAAATAAGTAAGTCATTTTTAAATATTTATTAAAATAATCATAATTAAATCAAAATAAAGTAATGGAAAATTTTGAAACAATAGAAGAAAAAATTAAAAATATGGAAAACGAGCAGATTACTAAGGTAAAAGGCTTTCTTTTTTCAAGTTATTATCGTTATGAGCCTACAAAACAAAGGCTTAAAAAATATAAGATATATTTGGATTCGACGGATGCACAAAAAATCATTTCATGTGTTAACAGTAACGATTTCAGTAGGATTAAAGGGATGAAAAGGGTAGCAAGTTCCGGAAAACTGTTGGAAGCAAGAGGGACGGATGATGGTTCTATTTTTCTTATCCAATTGTCAGAATATATACCGCATAATTTTGTTTTCTCGACACCTGTTGTAATTTTGCGAGGTAATGATGCTAAATTAATGTTGGAGCTTGTAAAATTTTAATGTAATATGAGTCGATATTTTTCATTATGACAAGAACAAAAAAATATTGAAAGTGATTGTTGAATAGAAAAGAGACAGGTAATAGCATATTACAGCATACAATAAGCGGTATTACGAGATGCCGGCAGTAACCCACAGAAAATTTAAATAAACCGTAATCTGCCCCAAAACGGCCTTGTGTTGTGTGTAATGATGAGAGTGATATATTACATTTTAAACATTTGAAAAATATATGAATATTGAAGAACTACGAAATTATTGCCTTGCGGTAAAAAATGCAGAAGAGTGTATGCCCTTTGGAGAAGATGTGATGGTTTATAAAATAATGAATAAGATGTTTGCATTTTTTCCTCTTAATCCAAAACATAACGAACATTTTGTTGTTATGAAATGCGCTCCTGAAAAAACAGTGGAATTAAGAGAAAAATACAATGGCATTACAAAAGGATATTATGCAGGAAACAATCTGAAATGGAATTCAGTTTATATTCAAAAAGATGTCCCCGATAAGCTAATTACGGAATTGATAGAACATTCTGCTCAGGAGGTTATAAAACAACTTCCTAAAAAGAAACAGGAAGAATACAGAGAGTTGCAGCCATAAAACGTAATCTAAAAAAAAACATATCGTTAAAAGTGTAAGATTTTTTCTAAATTGCAGTACTTTTTTTGAAAGCGAGAAACATTGAAGAATGCAGTAAAATATCTGTTAATTGGGTTAAATGTAGCGACAGCTTTATTGCTTGCGGCATCATATATTTCATCGTATATCCCCCCCGACAGGTGGTGGTTTCCTGCTTTATTATGCCTTGCCTATCCTTTTATCCTGGCTGTTAATTTCATGTTTATTGTATTCTGGCTGTTTGCAAAACCAAAATATATGGTTTTATCGTTGGCTGTAATTTTACCGGGGCTGGGCTTTTTTAACCGTTACGTTCAGGTAAAAGGAAAAACTACCGGTGAAAAAGGTACTAAGATTCTGTCGTACAATGTACACCACTTTCAGGGTGACGGAGAAACAAACCAAAGCGATGTTGCCGCCAAAATTGTAGATTTCATTGAAGAACAAAATGCCGATATTATTTGCCTTCAAGAAGTTAGGCTACGCAGAAACGATATTTTTAATTTGCAGGAAACAGTTGATAAATTGAAAAATGTAAATCATTACCAGTATGCCAGGTCGAGTACCACCTATGGCCCGGTTACGATGACTCGCTACCCGATTATTTATATGGGCGAAATCCGTTTCGAGGATACAAGAAATATGGCTATTTATACCGACGTTGTTATTGAAAGCGATACAGTACGTATTTTTAATGTTCATTTACAGTCGTATTTAATCGATCCAAACAGTTATTCGGTAATCGATTCGCTTGATTTAACAGAAGGGAAAAAAGGCGTAATGGAACTCCGCGAAATAACTAAAAAAATTAAAACTGCTTCTGAAATGAGGGCTGAGCAGGTGCGTAAGATTCGTGAAGATATTGATAAATCACCATACAAAGTTGTGGTTTGCGGCGATTTTAACGATACTCCCAGCTCATATTCCTATCAAAAAATCAGAGGAAGGTTGAAAGATGCTTTTGTGGAGTCGGGTAGGGGAATCGGGCGCACATACGTTGGGAAATTACCATCGTTCCGTATTGATTATATTTTACACAGCAAGGATTTCTATTCCTTTAATTTTAGAACAATCGATTTTGGCCTGTCCGACCATTTGCCAATTTCGTGTGTACTTATAAATAGATGAGGGCTAAGTGGAAAGTATTTTAAGTGCGGCAATTTTATCTTTTTTCAATTGTTCGGCCAAAGCGCCGGCTCCGTTAAATTTTTGCTCGTCGCGAATTTTATCAACGAAAAAGATTATGATTTCCCTGTTATAGATGTTTCCTTCAAAATCAAAAACGTTCACTTCAATACTTCTGTTGTTGGTGTTTTGGTTAAAAGTCGGGCAGGAACCAATGCTCAGCATCCCGTCGAATTTTTCCCCGTCAACCTTAACATTTACGGCATAAACGCCATGTTTGGGAATTAATTTGTTAACATCAGAGACTTCGATATTCGCCGTGGGAAAGCCAATTTCCCTGCCAATGCGACGGCCTTCTACAACTCTGCCGTGCAAAGTAAAATTGTAGCCAAGATACCGGTTTGCAATTTTAATATTACCTTCTTGTAATGTCTGTCTTATTTGTGTTGAATTTATGCAGATGTCGTTTAGCTGCAGCGGTTCAAGTTTTTCTATTTTGAAGTTGAATTTTTCGGCGCATTGCCGGAGGTACTCGAAATCACCCTCGCGGTTTTTGCCGAATTTATGGTCGTAGCCCACTACAAGGCAGTGTGTTTTTATTTTATCGACCAGAATTTGTTTTACAAATTCGCTGTATGTAAGTCCCGAAAATTCTTTGGTAAAAGGGAAAACCACCAGATGGTCGATACCGAGGTCTGCAAAAAACTGTTTTTTTTCTTCGAGCGTGGTCAACATGTGCAAATTGGTTTCGTTGGGCGAAGTAATAAGGCGCGGGTGCGGATAAAATGTAAAAATTATAGTTTCTCCGCCGTAAATTTTTGCGTACTCTTTCAAACGGTCAATTACAGCGCGGTGCCCCAGGTGGACACCATCGAATGTACCTACGGTTACCACCGGGTTTGTGGCGTTAAAATTGCTTAAATCGCTGTGCGTTTTCACTTAATTCAATTTCATGGTAGGCGAACATATACTTTTTAAATGAAATGCTCTTAACAGTACAATAAAAAAACTAAACAAATAGATGAAATATTAAAATTAACCCACGAGCAAAAAGGTTTTACCCAGACACAGGAACCTAAAATATGTCCAATGTAATGCTAAAATAACAAATAATTTGAAAACAATGATTCATGTGAGAAAGTAATGTTTACCTTTGTCCGAAATTGTAAATATTTTTTAGTACAAGCCGTTTCATTATGAAAAAAATATGTATACTTTATGTGCTTATTTTCATGGGCTTACATGCATGGGCACAGGAATCAAATAGTGCAAGTTTCAATTCCTCAGGTAGGGATGTCTATTTGAAAATAAATAAAAAAAGAGGGCGTCCGGTTAGAAATATTGTTGTGTACTCGGCAAGCACAGGCACGACCGGAGTTACAGACCGTTCGGGATTGTTTCTTTTTAAAAATATGTCCGACATTGATTCTATAACAGTATTTTTACCTGAACGTGGAGAGTCAATTATTCCTATTACGAGCGATATGGATTCCATTGTGGTGATACTGCGCTCATCACGTCTTTACTCATATGCGAGCAACGGTGGACAAGTTGTTTTTTTTGAAAAAGAGAACAAAACTGAATCAAACACCTTGTTCGATGTCCAGGCTATGTTGAAACAAAGTAGATATACTTCGTTAATAGATATGCTTAGGGGGCATGTGGCAGGTTTAGATATTAATGCCAGCGGAGGAGCCAACATCAGAGGAATAAGCACGATAACTGGAGCAATTGAACCGTTAGTGGTGATGGATGGCGTGGTTATTGGAACGTTAAACGAAGCCAGCAACATGATAAACATAAACGAGATAAAAACAGTTGAAGTATTAAAAAGCGCACCTGAATGGGGGATGCGTGGGGCAAATGGAGTAATTATTGTTACAAGCAAATAAGACCCTTTCGTTGCAACAATTTATTGTCGTTACCATCAACTTTAAACAAGTACATGAATGTATATCATTATGTCTTCACTATCTTGTGTAGTATATGAACTATCATAAAAAACCATGCTTTAAAGCAAAGATTCAATGAATAATGAACAAGAATATGTTATTTTAACATTTCTCATGCCTCTGTTTAAATTCAAAAATATTAATTTTACCGGCTTTAATTTAAAAACAATATGAAGCTATTCAGGTTTTTGAAAATTGCAGTTTTGGTTTTGCTGCTGGCAAACAGTTGTAAAAAAGACAATCAGTTTGTGATTCATGGAAAAATAACTCATGCCGAGGGTAAAACTATTTATTTGGAGGAATTGCTTTTAAATTCAACAAAAACCATTGATTCGGTTAAAATAAATAAAAACGGAGAATACAAACTAAAAGGAAATACTGCTATTCCTGCTTTTTATTTGTTAAAGTTGAGTGAAACAAAATTTATTACCACTCTAATCGACTCAGCCGAAAATGTTACTGTTAATGCTGATTTTACAAATTTTTCGGACGACTATTTTATTGAAGGTTCGCCCGGTTCGGCACTGGTTAAGGAATTGAATGCGAAACTGGCGGCTACGCGTTATAAACTCGACTCGTTAAATTCACTGAACAGTATATACATGAATAACCCGAACTACGAGCAGCAAAAAGAATTATTGGAAATTGAATATCAACAAATATTGCAGGATCAGATTGAATATTCAAAGCAGTTTGTAGTCGACAATCCGTTTTCAATGGCAAGTATTCTCGCCCTATTTCAAAAATTCGACGAGTATAATTATATAATAAACGATTTGCAGACCATGCGTGTGGCTGCATCGGCCTTAAATTCAATTTATCCGCAGTCGGAACATGTAAAATCTCTTTACGCCCATACGCTTGAATACTTAAAAAGTCAATCGAATGCAAATGCTCAGCAGCTAATTAGTGAATATGGCGAAAACAGTCCTGATATTGCATTGCCTGATACTAAAGGGAATTTGGTCGCACTTTCATCGTTAAGGGGAAAAGTTGTATTGCTGCAGTTCTGGGCTTCGGTCGACCAGGGGTCAAGAATAATGAATCCGGTTTTGGTCGAAGCATATAAAAAGTACAAAAGAAGAGGCTTTGAAATTTACCAGGTGAGTTTAGACAACAACCGAATAGAATGGGTGGATGCCATTGATAAAGACGAGCTTGACTGGATAAATGTTGGCGATATGGAAGGCAGTGTTATGGCTGTAAGACATTACAATATACAGGAAATACCGTATAACTATCTGCTCGACAAAGATGGCAGTATCATTTCCCAGAATCTTAAAGGGCCGGCTTTAGATCGCGCGCTTTCAAATATTCTTAAATAAACACATGGAATAGTCTAAAAAATTAAAATACATTTCGTTTTCGATGGGAATAATTTTTAATTGAATGTTGTGATGAATTGCTGTTGCAAACGAAGTAAAAAGAAATAATGACAAAAAAAATTTATACCAGTATTATTGGAACAGGAAGTTATCTTCCGCCTGTAGTTATTAAAAACAGTCATTTCTTGGAAAATGAGTTCTTTGAGCTTTCTTCAAAGAAAAAAATTGATAAATCGAACGAAGAAATAATTCAAAAATTTCAGGAGATAACTAGTATTGAAGAAAGGCGGTATGTGGCAGAAAACCAGCTTACCTCCGATATAGCCGCTTATGCCATTAAAGATGCCTGCAAAACGGCTGGAATAACTGAAGAAAACCTCGATTTTATAATTGTAGCCCATAATTTTGGCGACATGCTGAGTGGTAATAAACGCACGGACATTTTGCCGGCGCTGGCCAATAGGGCTAAAATGAAACTGCACATTAAAAACCCGTCGTGCATTTGCCACGACATTGTTTCGGGCTGTCCGGGTTGGACACAGGGGATGATTGTTGCCGACGCCTACATTAAAAGCGGTTTTATGAAACGCGGCGTTGTGGTTGGAGCTGATGTACTTTCACGCATTTCTGACCCTCACGATCGCGATACAATGATTTATGCCGATGGCGCTGGAGCAACCATAGTTGAAGCGATGGAAAGCGACAAACCCATTGGAATTATTTCACATACAAGCCGTTCCGATTCGGTAAACTATGCCGGCCTTTTAACTCTTGGCGAATCGAGCAATCCTGATTTTGGCAGTAACGAACTCCTTATTAAAATGGCAGGGCATAAACTATATATTTATGCCATAAACACTGTTCCGGGCGTAGTTAAGGAAAGTATCGAAAAAGCAGGCCTGTTTTTAAGCGACATAAAAAAAGTGTTTATTCACCAGGCCAACGAAAAAATGAATGATGCCATTTTAAGCGGGCTTTTTAAGCTTTACCGCGAAAAACACATTCCCAACCGGATTATGCCAATGAGTATCCGCAATCTCGGAAATTCTTCAACAGCAACAGTCCCAACCTTGATAGATTTGGTTTTAAAAGGAAAAATTGAAGGACATGAAGTAAATAAGGGTGACTACACAATATTTTGCTCGGTAGGCGCCGGAATGAATATTAATTCCATTGTTTACAAGTGGTAATTTTTTTTTGAAAAATAATTCCCAAAATTGATTCGATTTGTGCTAATTTTTACGCTTAAATTTTTATTCAAATGGAAATATTGTTACTTTTTGTCGGAATAGTTGTCGGCGTACTTATAGGTTATTTTTTCTTCGCTGCAAAGAATCAGAAAAAACTTGCTGAATTACAGTTGGATTTTCATGAGAAGTCAAAAACGTTTCAGGAACAAAAAGTTATAGCCGAAAAACAAAGCTTGGTGTGGGAAGAACGGTTTCAGCTGTTAAAAACCGAAGATGAAAATCGCAGCAGCGAGGTCATAAAAATAAGAGAAGAAAATACCCTCTTGGTTGGGCGGCTCGAAAAAGCAAAAGTTGAATACCTTAATCTTCAGGAAAAGCTGCAAACACAAAAAGCTGAGCTTGAAGAAATTCAGAAAAAATTTACTGCCGAATTTGAAAATATTGCAAATAAAATCCTGAAAAAAAATAGCGAGGAATTTACGGCAGCTAATCAAAAAAACCTCGGAGATGTGTTAAATCCTTTGAAAGAAAAAATCCTTCTTTTCGAAAAAAAAGTGGAAGATACTTACCAGAAAGGGTTGAAAGACCAAATCGACCTCCGAGCCGAATTAAAAAAACTGCATGATTTAAATACAAAAATCAGCGAAGAAGCCAATAATCTTACAAAGGCCTTAAAAGGCGATGTTAAAAAGCAGGGAAACTGGGGCGAAGTTGTTTTGGAACGGATACTCGAGCGTTCGGGATTGAACGAAGGCGAACAGGGTTATCAAAAGCAGTTCAGCGATACATCGGATGATGGGAGGCGCATTCAGCCGGATATTATTATTAACCTGCCCGATAGCAAACATATCATTATCGACTCGAAAGTTTCGCTTATTTCGTACGAAAGGGCAGTAAATGCAGTTTCGGAAGATGAACGCCTTATCCACGTAAAAGAGCATTTGCAAAGTTTAAAATCGCACATAAAAGGACTGAGCGAGAAACATTATCAAACTGCAAAATCGTTGAACTCACCTGATTTTGTACTGCTTTTTATTCCCATTGAATCGTCGTTTAGTCTGGCCATACAGGAAGATCAGGAATTATTTTCATTTGCGTGGGATCAGAAAGTGGTTATTGTAAGCCCTTCAACATTGCTTGCAACGTTGCGCACCATTGCTTCTATCTGGCAGCAGGAAAACCAAACCCGTAATGTGATGGAAATTGCCCGTCAGAGTGGTGCATTGTACGATAAATTTGTTGGTTTTGTTTCCGACATAGAAAATATTGGTAAAAACATCGAATCAACAAGAAAAACGTACGATTCGGCAATGAATAAACTGTCTGTTGGCAGCGGTAACCTTATTAACAGGGTAGAGAACTTAAAAAAACTGGGCGCAAAAACTACAAAAGAACTGCCCGACTCACTACTTACTTTGTAACCATGGATTTGCTGCTATTCAAGGAATAACTAAATTTGTAAGCGTTAAAAAACTGTTTTTATGAAGAAATTATGATAGAGGTATCCGACAACGGAATAGGCATCGACAAAAAAGATTTACCCCGCATTTCCGAACGATTTTACAGGGTTGATAAATTTCGTTCACGCGGGCAGGGAGGTACAGGTCTGGGATTGTCGATTGTTAAGCATATTATTGAAGCTCACAATCAGACCATTAATGTTCAAAGTGAATTGGACGAAAGAACTACTTTTACTTTTACGCTTGAAAAAGCAAAATAATAATATACTTTTGTTTTATTAAATTTTGCGTTTTAACAAGAAGCATTTACATTTGAAGTTTTTATTAGCAAAAAAAATGAATACCAATACGTTTAAAATTCTCTTGGTTGACGACGAGGATGACATTCTCGAATTCATAAGTTATAACCTCGAAAAAGAGGGATATCAGGTTTATACTGCAAAAAATGGTATTGAGGCAATTAAAGTTGCCGAGAAAGAAATACCTCACCTTATTATCTTAGATGTAATGATGCCGGAGATGGACGGCATAGCGGCATGTGAGGAGCTGCGTAAAATACCGTCGTTAAGTAATGCCGTAATTGCATTTTTAACAGCGCGCAGCGAAGATTATTCACAAATTGCCGGATTCGAAGCCGGTGCCGACGATTATATAACCAAACCTGTTAGGCCCAAAGTACTGTTAAGCCGTATAAAAGCCCTGTTAAAGAGGACAGGCGAAGTTGTTGAAGTGCCCGTTATTCAAGATTCAAACACTGTTGCCATTGGTAGTTTGATGATTGACAAAGAAAGATATTTGATACGAATTAATAACGAAGATTTGATTCTGCCGCGTAAAGAATTCGAATTATTGTCACTGTTGGTATCAAAGCCGGGAAAAGTGTTTACACGCGAAGAAATTTATTTTTCCGTTTGGGGCGAGAACGTGGTAGTTGGCGACCGTACTATCGACGTTCATATACGTAAACTGCGCGAAAAAATTGGCAGCGACCATATTAAAACCTTAAAAGGTATCGGGTATAAATTTGTGGAATAGTTTTTTGCCGCTTTAAAGTTCCTTTCGCAGCCGTGCTACCGGAATACCAAGCTGTTCGCGATATTTTGCCACAGTTCTGCGGGCAATGTTATATGACTTTTCTTTTAATATCTGGGCAAGTTTATCGTCGGTTACGGGCTTGAGTTTATCTTCATTGTCTATACAGTCCTGCAAAATCTTTTTTATTTCGCGGGTTGAAACCTCTTCGCCGTCGTCTTTATGCATTCCTTCCGAAAAGAAAAATTTGAGCGGATATATACCAAAATGAGTTTGTATGTATTTGCTGTTCGAAACCCTTGATATGGTCGATATATCTAAACCGGTTTTTTCTGCAATATCTTTCAGTATCATCGGTTTTAAACTGGTTTCGTCGCCATCAATAAAATATTCCTTCTGAAAATTGACAATTTCCGACATGGTAACCATTAGCGTGTATTGCCGCTGCATAAGGGCATCTATAAACCATTTGGCCGAGTCGAGTTTTTGTTTTATAAAAAGAAAGGCTTCTTTTTGATTTTTGTTTTTCCCCTTGTGGTTCAGCGAGTGCAGCATATCAAGGTACGAATCATTGATTTTTAAATCGGGAACGTTGCGCTGATTTAACGAAAGAGAGAGCTCTCCATCAATATTTTCGAGGATGAAATCAGGGACAATATGCTGGTTTGCCTTGCTCAGCGGGTTACTGTACGAACTCCCCGGTTTGGGATTCAGCTTCAAAACCTGATCGATGCCTTGTTTCAGTCCCTCGTCCGAAAGCTCCAGCTTTTTCTGTATTTTGTCGTAATGTTTTTTTGTGAATTCAGTAAAAAAGTCCTTAACGATGGTTTTTGCCAAATCAAATTCTTTACCTTTTTTCCTATTCAGCTGAATTATAAGGCATTCTTGAAGATTGCGTGCACCAACGCCGGAAGGGTCGAGTTCCTGTACAATTTTTAAAATTTCTGCCAGTTCGTTTTCCGAAACTTCTATGTTTATGTAAAAGGATATATCGTCGCTTATGGCTTCCAATTCACGCCGCAGGTAGCCGTCGTCGTCAATATTTCCGATTATGTATTCAGCCAGCATGTTTTGTCGCTCGGTAAGGCTAATTAACCTGAGCTGGTCGTAAAGGTTTTCGTGAAATGTAGCTCCTACCGAAAATGGGATGTCGTTGTATTTATCGTCTTTCGAGTAATTGTTTGTTTCTAATTTATATGAAGGAATTTCATCTTCGTCGTTCAGGTAGTCATCAAACGAAAATTCCTCATCATCGGCGTCGGGTTCCGATTTTAGTTCTGGAGCCTCGCTTTCCTCTTCATATTCAGGATTTTCCGATTCAAGTTCAAGTACAGGATTTTCTTCAAGTTCCTTTTTTATGCGCTGCTCGAGCTGCACAGTTGGTATTTCCAAAAGCTTAATTACCTGTATTTGCTGTGGTGAAAGCTTTTGAAGCAACTTTTGCTGTAGTGAGAGTTTTTGCTCCATATCCAAGTTATTACTTTCGGTAAAAATAATATTTTTTTAACTTGTTTCCGATTGAAACAAAATTTAGAACTCGGCGTTCTTGGGTGTTCGAGGAAATGCTATTACATCGCGAATGTTACCCATACCGGTAACAAACAGGATAAACCGCTCGAAACCAAGCCCGAAACCGCTGTGTACTACCGATCCAAACCTGCGGGTATCAAGGTACCACCACATTTCTTCTATCGGAATGTTCATTTCCCGCATTCTGGTTTCTAATTTTTCGAGATTTTCCTCTCGCTGCGAACCTCCGATAATTTCGCCTATTTGCGGGAATAAAACATCCATAGCGCCAACCGTTTTCCCGTCGTCGTTTTGTTTCATGTAAAACGCTTTTATTTCTTTGGGGTAATTGGTAAGAATTACCGGGCATTTGAAATGTTTTTCAACCAAGTAGCGTTCGTGTTCGCTTTGCAGGTCGGTGCCCCAGTCTACCGGAAATTGGAATTTTTTCTTTTTATACGGACTCGAATTTTTCAATATCTCAATAGCTTCGGTGTATGTAATCCGTACAAAATCGTTGTTTAACACAAACCGTAGTTTTTCAATCAAATTCATGGAACGCTGGTCGGCGGGTTTATCTTTTTCCTCCTCTGCCAGACGGTTTGCCAAAAATTGAAGATCGTCCATGCAATTGTCTATAGCATATTTTATCAGCGATTTAAGAAACTCTTCTGCCAAATCCATGTTATCTTGCAGATCGTAGAAAGCCATTTCGGGCTCAATCATCCAAAACTCGGCCAGGTGGCGGGCAGTGTTCGAATTTTCGGCCCTGAACGTAGGCCCGAACGTGTAAATTTCGCCAAGCGCAGTTGCGCCAAGTTCACCTTCAAGCTGTCCCGAAACAGTTAAATTTGTTGATCTTCCGAAAAAATCCTGTGTAAAATCAACGTCTCCTTTTTCGGTTAGTGGCGGATTTTTTGCATCGAGTATCGAAACTCTGAAAGTTTGTCCGGCGCCTTCGGCATCGCTGGCCGTAATAATAGGAGTGTGCAGATAATAAAAGCCTTTGTCGTTAAAATATTTATGAATGGCAAAAGCCATGGCATGTTTTATCCTGAAAATTGCGCCGAAAGTATTGGTGCGGAAACGCAAGTGTGCATTTTCGCGCAGAAATTCGAGCGAGTGTTTTTTGGGCTGAATCGGGAATTTTTCCGGATCAGCCTTGCCAAGTATTTCGATGGTTTCAGCAGAAAGCTCAACGTTTTGCCCGCTCCCTGTCGATTCGGTAAGAGTTCCTGTAACCGAAATTGCGGCACCGGTATTTATTTCGCGCAAAACAGCCTCATCGAAATCCGAAACTTCGGCAACAACCTGAAGGTTATGAATGGTTGAGCCGTCGTTCAACGCAATAAAATTTATGTTTTTACTACCTCTTTTTGTTCTTACCCAACCCTTTGCGGTAACTTTTGCCCCTGTTTCTCCTTTTTGCAGGATGTTTTTTATTTTAACCGGTTTCATGCGTATATGTTTTCAATCGTCTTTTCTTTTTAACAAGGGACAAAAGTAAAGTTTTAAAACAAAAACAGATAGCTGGGTTTTTGTTTTGAAGATAATTTTGATGAATAAATAAGATACAAAATCAAATTTTTGTCAATCCTTAATTAGTTATCAGATACGCCATCATTGAAAACGCAGCCAGTACTGCTCCTATCAGACTTTCGTAGGGAATCAGTTTCAGGCGTTCCTTCAAATCTACCTGCGTACATCCGGCAGTGGCATGGAAAAAAGAACCGTGTGGCAGATGGTCGAGTACGGTAGCGCCGGCGTTGATCATTGCGGCGCCCCAAACGGCGCTGATACCCGCGGCAAGAATGGTGGTCGAAAACGACGCAGATGCAATGGTAGCGCCAGCAGTAGTAGATGCGGAGGCTGCCGACATCAACGCGCCGGATACCGGTGCTATCAACACATCGCTAAGTCCTGCCAAATCTAATCCTTGAAGTATCCAATCCTTCAAGGTCGATTGCTTGATGATACCTGCAATGGTACCTGTACCCACCAGCAATACGGCAATTACCGACATCTTTTCCAGCCCGTAGGCAATGGATTCCTTAAAAATCTTCTGTTTGCCCATGCACAAAATTCCAACAATTCCGCCGACAGGCAAGGCAACCAAAGGGTCAATGTTGATGTTGGCTAACGGACGAAGTGCCAACAGAAGAATCGTTGCCACAGGTCCGATGATACTTGCCCAGAATGGGGGTAAATCAACGTGTTCCGCTACGCTTGTTTCTGTCGCCTTTTCGCCATGCAGTTTCACGTAACGAAGCAACACCGTCAGCACTGCTAATCCCAATACCGCCGGAACGAGATTGGCAAACATCACCGAAGGGAGCGGCGCACCCATGTTTTCGGCTGCGATGATGGTGTTAGGGTTGGGCGAAATAATATTGCCGCATTTCCCGCCCCCAATCATTGCCAGAAGCAACTTCATTTTAGATACTTCCATCCGTTGCCCTACAGCTAATGCAATAGGCGCAATGGTGATAACTGCCACATCAATGAATACTCCGATAGCCGTGAGTATCATGGTAGAAAGCGCCAGTGCGAAAAGCACATTCCCGTGTCCGAGTTTACGGACAAGCGTTTCAGCAATACGATAGGCGGCGCCCGTTTTGACAAGTACACCCGACAGTATGCCTGCCGTAAGGATACGAATGATGGCGGGAGTGATGTCTTTGACGCCATCAACCATCACCGATACAGTAGTTACTAATCCCAGTCCGCCGAGAAGCCCTCCGACCAACGCCCCGAGAATGAGGCTGTAAGCGGGGTTTGTCTTGCGGATGATGAGAACAATCGTTATAAGAAGTCCTATAAGCGCTCCAATTGCTGTCATGTCATTTTTGATTTTTGTTAACAACCCTGTCAGGTCTATTGACCCTGACAGGTTGCCGCGTTACCGACCTGTCAGGCTGCGGAGTTGCTGACAGGGTCAAAAACGAACGATGCCAACCAAACAGTTGTTCCACCGTTTGCCGGATATTGCGGCGTGCAGTGTCGGGGTTCATGGCGTCCTGTAACGTCATAGGATACGGGACAATGGAAAAGACCCCGCAAATACCGATACGGTTGATAGCCGCTGCATCCGCGATATTTCCCGTAAGGGCAATCACAGGGATGCCTTTGCGGGAAGCAGCCTCTGCAATACCTTGTGGTGCCTTACCCATAGCCGTTTGAGCATCCATGCGTCCTTCGCCGGTAATGACCAAATCGGCGCCTTCCAACAAGTCATCGAAATGCAGGGCGTCGAGCGCCAAGTGTATACCGGGTTGCAAACGGGTGTCGAGGAAAGCGAGCGAACCGCCGCCCATGCCGCCCGCCGCGCCTGCTCCGGGAATCGGATCAATATCTTTATTGAATTGTGCTTTAACCACATCGGCAAAATGTTTTAATCCATGGTCGAGCGTTTCCACCATTTGCGGGTCGGCGCCTTTTTGCGGGGCATAGACGTAAGCCGCTCCACGTTTGCCCGAAAACGGATTGTCCACATCGCAGGCTACCTTGAATTGCGCCTTGTCGAGCAATGAGTTGCGCTGTGAGGAATCAATAACGGCTACTTGACTGAGAATCTGCCCGCCTTTGCCGAGTGTTTTTCCATCTGTGTCTAAAAAACGATACCCTAACGCTTGCAACATACCTGTACCTGCGTCATTAGTTGCGCTACCCCCAATGCCGAGGATAAAATCGGTACAGCCACGACTGATTGCATCGGCAATCAGTTGTCCCGTACCATAAGTTGTGGTAAGCATGGGGTTACGCCTATTTTCGGGAACCAATGGCAAACCGCTTGCCGCCGACATTTCAATGACTGCCGTATGTCCGTTGCCCAATATGCCGTAACGCGCACGCACAGGCTGCATCAACGGGTCATTAACTTCCACTGTGCAGATTTGCCCATTGGTAGCCCATACCAGCGCTTCTACAGTTCCTTCGCCGCCATCGGCAACGGGCGTTTTGATAACTTCGCACGACGGATACACCGCCTTAATGCCGTCTTCGGCAGCAGCAGCCACCTCCAGCGAACTGAGGCAACCTTTGAATGAATCTATTGCAAGAAGAACTTTTTTCATTTTTGATTTTTCATTTTTGATTGGAACACAGATGAAACAGATAGAAGGTGTTTGCACTGGTTTTTTTCAAACTCCATTAACTCCACCGGTGCGTCGTTATGTTCAACCATTGCCACGCGAATCCCTTCCGATGGCGGATTGGGCGGCGTTATCACCCGAAAGCCACGCGCGGAAAGTTCGTAATCCAAATCCTGAACTATAAATGCAAGATGCGGCACAGTTTGTATCAGCTGGTCTATCGGAGAATCAGCGTCAAATCTCATCCATTCAACGCCAAACGGGCTGCTGTCAAATCCCGATACATAAAACTTGAACTGAGGAATATACCGTTCGTTCGGCATTTTTTTGTCGGTCGGTATTCCGATGTGATGAAATTTCCATCCCCATTTTTCAATGGCGGTAGGTAATTCGTGGTCAAGCCTGATGGATTGCATGGTTATGAATCTTAACTTTTATACTTTCTTTTCTTCAAAAGAAGTTGAATCAAGTTTCAAAGATATAAATTATTCCACAATTTCTGTGCTAATTTTTTTAATTGCGAAGCGGGGTAGTTTCAACAGATTCATTCTAAAATCTAAATATTAGGGAACGAAATACCAATCATAAGCGGGTAAAGTTCGGGACCTTTCCCCTTTGTAAATAGCGGTGTGAGGCTGTAATTGGCAAAAATACAGAATTCGCCAAATCCGACTCTTCCGGTGAGTTCGTATTTAAAAGGAGTAAGGTTATAATTATTGCGGTACTTTTCTTTGTCTTTGCCGTATATGTATTTGGTATGTGCGCTAATGTTTACTCCGCCAATCACGCCGCCGGCAAAGTTAAGAGACGTACCTTTCTTTCTGAGCGGGGTTCTTACTTCTAACATCAGCGGGGCGGTTAAGTATATGGCGGTGAGTTTCGATTTTTTAAGCCCGTCAGGATCGATGCCTACGGGTATAATCATCCCGTTGCCGTTGTGTTTTTCAATGGTAATGGGCCGGCTGAACGTGTAATCCGAAAAACTGACCCCGAGCCCGGTAACCAAACCAAAATTGTTTAGATTGTTTTTGAATGCCCATTCGGCAAAATTCAAGTTCCACGTTAATGATTTTTCGGGGATTAAATCAAAAAATTCATCACCGTTGTAGAGCGAGTAATCGGTATCGTGGAACATGTTTAGCCCAACTTCCAATCCTGCCCAGTGCGGGTTAAAATGTCCGTATGAATTTTTTTTTCGTTTCTCTCTGCCCGTATTTATATGGGTACCGCTCTGGCTGTCAATAATATCGAATGTGCGCTGTCCTATCCTGATACGGGTAGTGTCGCTCTTTTCGCTGGTAATTACTTCAATCACTTTTTCTTCACCCACTTTTATCTGAGTAATGTTGGTTTGTGCACTTAGGCTCATGGCTACGAGGCTGTACAAAATTAAGGTTAATGCTTTTTTCATTTTATTTCTTTTTATGATTTCTGAACGTATGACGGATATTGGCATGAGAAAGTTACAGGTGAAGTGAAAGATTTATTTCTCTTATTTTTTACTGTTGACAGGAATTGAAAAAGCAAGCAGGCGCGAGTCGTAGCTGATTTTGCTTATCCGGCCGCCTTCATCGGTTTGGTACGAAAACTTGTCTCTTGTTAAACCTGCAACTAAGGTTAAACCGACTTTTTTAATTTTTTCAGAGTTAAGGTTATTGATTCCGGTTTTTTCCATAAACACATCAACAATAAGGCGTTCGTTATTTTCGGGAATTTCAGTTATTATTTCTTTATATTCGACTGAAATTAATGAAACGCGCCGGTCTTTAGCTTTGAACGACACCGATAAAGGTTCTATTGTCGCCGGAATTTCAATCGGAATGCGTTCTGCCGGCTGATTTTCTGTTTCAACCGCTTTCACCGCATTTATGTTGTTGTTTCCTGTTACTGAAGCTGCAACTTCGGCTAAAATAAGGTTTGTTTCATTTTTAATTCCGTTTTCATCTATCGGCTCAACCGGTTCGGTATTAATGTCATTTTCTTGAATTTCATTTACAGTTTGAGCCGTTTTATCTTCTTTAGAAAACGGACTAACGAATTGGTCGGTTAAATTGTAAATTACGATTGACAGGATTAAAACCGCCGCAATCCGAACTGTCCAAAGCAAAACGGTTTTACCGGCCGGTTTTCGGTATAATTTGTCTTTTTTGATGAATATGATTGATTCGTCGGGAACCAGCTTTGTTTTGTCGAAAAGTTCAGCTTCCCTTTGTTTCTCAGGATGTTTTACGAGATAAGCCTCAAAAGCCGATTTTTCAGGTTCTGTTAAATCGCCTTCAAGTTTTGCTACGTTAGCCCGATTAAATTCATTTTCATTATCGAAAAGTTCTTTGTAAAGCATTTCTTTTTTGTTGAAAATAATGTTTTCGGGAGTAAGCGAGATGGGTTCAAAAAGAGATAATTCTTCTTTTAAATCGGGATTTTGCTGAAGAAATTCAATAAAATCGTAAACGAGTTTTTCATCGAGGTTATTTTCAATGTAATCGATAAAATATGTTTCGTAATTATTTCTGTTAATCTTCATTTTTTCTCTTTTAAATTCCCCTTTTTTTGAGAAAGGTAGATTTTTATATTACTGCATTCATTTTTCCAATATAATTTTTCAAAAACACCCTTGCTCTGAAAATGTAAACTTTTACCTGCGATTCGGTTAAGTTTGCAATTTCTCCTATTTCATGGTACGAATACCCTTCGTAATCTCGCAGCAGCAAAACCATGCGCTGTATTTCAGGTAGTTTTTCCACGGCTGTTTTAAGCACTTCGCCTAAATCGGAGTAATTGTTTTCGTGGCTTTCTTCCGTAAATTTCAAATCGTCGGAATACAATAAACGTTTTTCCTTGCGAATTATGTCAATCATAATGTGATAAGCAACTGTAAACAGGTATGGGCGCACTTTTTCTCCATTCACATTATCAATATTTCTCCACAACTTTTCGTAACAGTCCTGAACAATGTCTTCCGCTTTGTGAACATCTTTAATATTCTTTAATACGAACCGGTACACACGGTCGGAATAAAGTTCCACAGAAGAATTGTATTCGCTTATTGTCATTCGTTTTTTAATAGTTCACAAAGATAAGACGGCTAACGCTTTGAAAAGTTACAGGCCGGTAAAAATTTTTTTGAAAAAAAACGTAGAGTTATGCCTTACGCTACTGATAAAGGGCTTGCAGCCTTGCTGTTAAGATTAAACAATTTCTCATTAAATTTGGAAAAAACTGTTTGAATATCGAAAATATGTGAAAAAATTGTGAAAAATATTTGGTAGAGAACTCATTTAAACTTTTAGCAAAATCATAGCGCAGGCTAAATAATGCCAATTTATCCAATTTTCATTTAATTTATCAAATCTGACGAACAGAGTTTTGAAGCTGTCTATTCATGCGAAAGCTCGCTCATTGACGAAGCGTCTTTTATAGATTTGTTCATTAAAAAACGTTTTCTTCCTCGCTTGGGAAATTTTCTGTTTCTAATGTTTTCCTTGATATTTGGCGCCATTTTTCTTCTTCTGCACGCTCTGCGTAAATTTTTGCTGTCAAAACCTTTATCGGCATTCAATATACTATTTTGAACTACAATTCCACAACGGTTAAGCGACGTTATCATACTCGAAAATTGAGGTACTACCTGATGCAGGTCATTATGATTGCCACTTTGGATTTCGCCAATGGCTATTGGAATACCACGTCCATCGGTCATGATCAAAACATTACTTGTTTTACCTTTTTTTCGGTGTTGATAAGCTGCCGATTCACATGCTTTTTTGACGTAGCTGTGAGTACCGTCAAGGTTCAAATTTTCAGTATCCAATTTCTCTTTTTGCAACGTTAAATAGACTTCAAACATCTGTTTAAAAACGCCGGCTTTTGTCCATTTTCGATAGTAGTAGTACGCCAACTGCCAAGAAAATGGAGGAGTAATACTTTCTAAATCAATAAATAAGCTTTGCCACTGAACGCCTGTTTTCAATTTGTAGATGATACATTGTACGACTTCCGACAATTCAACTTTTGGCGAAAAAACACGTTTGTTTTTGGGAATAAAGGGTAAAATAAAGATCTCTATTTGGTTTTTTGTTAAATTTGCATACTTGCTTATCATAACTTAAGTACAT
>Ga0082212_10003735_pt1 | contig 21454 bp, 17 predicted proteins | sample TergutNt197P3_FD_71548 | JGI IMG/M metagenome (GOLD analysis project Ga0082212, IMG submission 71548) | Neocapritermes taracua P3 segment gut microbial communities from Petit-Saut dam, French Guiana - Nt197 P3 | ecosystem: Host-associated > Arthropoda: Insects > Digestive system > Gut ... | reverse complement strand
ACCCCCGCCGCGGAGCCCGCCCGCCAAGGCGCTCATGCCGCTCATCGAACCCAGCGTAAAGCTGGTGAGAGCGGCCCCGTCAATGACGATGGTGGTCTTTTCGCCGCCGCTCACCGATTCCGTCTCCACCGACTTAATGGCGTTTACGTCAAAGTCCGGCATACTGACCGGTTCGCTGATCTGGTCCATCATCGTATCCATATCCAGGCCCAGCGCGGTCAGGTCCATCTCGACGCCGTTGATGATGTAAAGGAAATTCTCGCCGTTGAAGCGCATCTCCATGACGCCGCCAAGGTCGCCCATGTCCATCACGGACGAGTACCGTATTTCGCCGTCTTCAACGATCATCTTGATATTGCCGCTCATGTTTACCGACATGGTTTCGCCGTTAACCTCCATGTTCATGTCCACTTCCATGTCCATGTCAAACTGGGTGTCTTCCCCCGGCGCGGGGGAGAGCGTACTCATCAGTTGCGTGTACATTTCATACGCGTCGCCCACGGCGCCCGTGTCCGCGCCCCCCGCGCCTTTGTCGTCGGAGCCGCCCGGGGTAGTCGCGGCTTCCGCCGAAGCGCCGGCGCTCGGGCCTGGGTCCGCGCCCGTTCCGCCGCTGTTGGAGGCGCACGACGCCAGTATGAACAGAGACGATACAAGCAGCATCCAAAGAGTTTTGTTTTTCAATGAGATCCCTTCCTTATCCGTTTATTGATCGTTTTCCCTCATGTCCCATTATACCACGGCGGGGCCGGTTTGTCAACAGAGAGAACGTGAATTGCGCTCACCTTTTACGCAGGGCTTCCTTCAAAAACTGCCCCGTATAGGACGCCTCGCAGGCCGCCACCTCTTCCGGCGTTCCCTGCGCGACGATCCCGCCGCCCCCGTTCCCCCCTTCGGGACCTAAGTCGATGACGTGATCGGCTGTTTTGATGACTTCGAGATTGTGTTCGATGACCAGCACCGTGTTCCCGCCGTCCACCAGCCGCCCCAGAACCTCGATTAAGCGGTGGGTGTCTGCGATATGCAGCCCGGTGGTCGGCTCGTCGAGGATGTAGATGGTGCTGCCGGTGCCGCGCCGCGAGAGTTCGGTCGCCAGTTTGACGCGCTGCGCCTCGCCGCCGGACAGGGTTGTGGAAGGCTGGCCCAGCTTGATATACCCCAAGCCCACCTCGCAGAGGGTTTTGATCTTCCGTTGCAGCTTTGGGATGCTGGAGAAGAACTCCAGCGCCTCGTCGCAGGTCATATCGAGGATCTCGTGGATATTTTTCGCCTTGTACCGCACCTCCAGCGTCTCGCGGTTGTAGCGTTTGCCCTTGCATACGTCGCAGGGGATGTAGATGTCGGGCAGAAAGTGCATCTCTATCTTCAGCAGGCCGTCGCCGGCGCAGGCTTCGCAGCGCCCGCCGCGGGTGTTGAACGAGAAGCGGCCGGGACCGTAGCCGCGGATCTTCGCGTCCGGCGTGGCGGCGAACAGATCCCGGATGTCGGTGAACAGCCCGGTATAGGTCGCCGGGTTGGAGCGGGGCGTCCGCCCGATCGGCGACTGGTCGATGTCGATGACCTTGTCGAGGTTGTCCAGCCCCTCCAGACCGTCGTGCGCGCCGGGGCGGGTGCGGGCGCGGTTCAGCTGCGCCGCCAGCGCCTTATAGAGGATGTGGTTGACCAGCGAACTCTTGCCGGAGCCGGATACGCCGGTGACGCAGGTGCAGCAGCCGAGCGGGATCGACACGTCGATGTTTTGCAGGTTGTTCTCCCTCGCGCCGCGCACCGTCAGCGTTTGTCCGCTTCCCTTGCGGCGCTCCCCGGGGATCGGCACCGTCCGCTTGCCGGACAGATACTGGCCGGTGACGGAGCCGGGGCAGTCCATGACCTCCGCCAGCGTGCCGGCGCAGATGACCTCGCCGCCGTGGACGCCGGCGCCGGGGCCGACGTCCACAATGTAGTCGGCTTCCAGCATCGTCTCCTCGTCATGTTCGACGACCAGCAGCGTGTTGCCGAGGTCCCGCAGCCGTTTCAGGGTTGCCAGCAGTTTCTTGTTGTCGCGCTGGTGCAGTCCGATCGACGGCTCGTCGAGGATGTACAGCACGCCCATCAGCGAAGAGCCGATCTGCGTGGCCAGCCGTATCCGCTGGCTTTCGCCGCCGGACAGCGTGCCGGACTGCCGCGAGAGTGACAGATACTCCAGCCCCACCGAGCGCAGGAAGCCCAGCCGCTCGCGGATCTCTTTCAGGATACGGTCGGCGATCAGATGCTCCTGTTCGGAAAATTCCGCCGTGTCCCAAAACGCCAGCGCGTCGGTGACCGGTTTCTGCGTATAGTCGGAGATGTCCAGCCCGCCCACGGTAACGGCCAGGCTCTCCTTCCGCAGCCGCTTGCCCTTGCACTCGGGGCAGGGGACGGGGGACATCATCTCCTCGATGTGCTGCCGCGAACCGTCGGACTGGGTGTCGCGGTAGCGGCGCTCCAGATTGTTGACCAAACCCTCAAAGGCGTGGCGGTGGATGGCGGTCTGCCCGTTGGCCTTGATATACGGCAAGTCCAGCTTGACCCCTTTGGTGCCGTACATCAGCGCGTCGAACGCCTCCTCCGGCAAATCGCGCACCGGCGTGTCCAGCGAAAAGCCGTAGCGCTTGGCCAGCCCGCCGAAATACATCCGGGCGATCGAGTTGTCGTCGGCGCCGTTCCAGCCGGAGGCGACGACCGCGCCGTCCCGCAGCGAGAGCGACAGGTCCGGGACGACCCGGTCGGGATCGACCTTCAAATGGGCGCCCAGCCCGGTGCATTTGGGGCAGGAGCCGTAGGGGTTGTTAAACGAGAACATCCGCGGCGACAGCTCCTCCATCGAGACGCCGCAGTCCTCGCAGGCGTAGTTTTGCGAAAAGAGCAGTTCCCGCTCGCCCGGGCCGATGTCGATGATAATCAGCCCGCCGGAAAGCCCCGCCGCGATCTCGGTCGAGTCGGTCAGGCGCTGCTGGATGTCGGGTTTGATGACAAGGCGGTCGATTACGATCTCGATGCTGTGCTTTTTGTTCTTGTCCAGCGTGATCGTCTCGGTCAGGTCATACATGCTCCCGTCCACCCGGACGCGGGTGAAGCCGGACTTCCGCGCGTCGGTGAACACCTTGGCGTATTCGCCCTTCCGCGCCCGGACCACCGGCGCCAGCACCTGTATCCGCGACGACGGCGGCAGCGCCATCACTTGGTCGATGATCTGGTCGATCGTCTGCTGATGGATCACCTTCCCGCAGCGCGGGCAGTGCGGCACGCCGACCCGCGCCCAGAGCAGGCGGAGATAGTCGTAAATCTCGGTCACGGTCCCCACCGTCGAGCGCGGGTTTTTGCTGGTGGTTTTCTGATCGATCGATATAGCGGGCGACAACCCGTCGATGTAATCGACGTCGGGCTTCTCCATCTGCCCCAAAAACTGCCGCGCGTAAGCCGACAGGCTCTCCACATAGCGCCGCTGCCCCTCGGCGTAGATGGTGTCGAACGCCAGAGAGCTTTTGCCCGAGCCGGACAGGCCGGTCAGCACCACCAGCTGGTCCCGCGGGATCTCCACGTCGATGTTTTTCAGGTTATGTTCGCGCGCGCCTTTGACAAAGATTGAATTTCGCATTTGTCCGCCTCTCCGTACACGTTATTCATGGTGGTAGTAATCCACGCCGCTGTCCAAGGTGTAATTCTCATGGACGCCGTCGGCTCTGACGCCCAACTTATTTGACTGGGGATAATAGACAATTTCGGGTCTGATGCGGGTATCCACATCCAGATAGACAAGCGCCTCCGTCTCCGAGGTATTGGTGATTTTATGAGCGCCCTCCTTGCCGGCGGGGCAGACGATGACGTCCCCCTCCGTGATCGGATGTTTGCCCTCAAAGGTCTCCAAAACCCCGCGCCCGGAAATCACGTAGAAAACCTCTTCGTTGGCCGTGTGGTAGTGAAAGGGATAATTTGATTTGCCCGGCGGCAGCGTATAAAACGCCGTAATCATTTGACCCTGCGCCGCTTCGTGCTTGGTATACACATATTGGTTGTGCTCATGGTGTTTGGGCGTGAGTTTCTCCCTGTTTGTGATGATGATTCCGCTCATGATATGTCCCCTCATTTCGATGTTTTTATTTTCATTCCACTCTCCTAAATCCATCCTTGATAAACATGAAGTTTTAGTTGCGTGTGACGCTCCTCCCGCCGCCTGCCGGCGGCATCCTCCTCTGGGAGGAGGGCAAGATTGTCTCGCGTCTCTTGGCTCCCTCTCAGAGGGAGCTGTCACGAAGTGACTGAGGGAGAAACCGGTTGCTTATCTTTACATAGCTTGTCAATCTGCTGACATACAAAGGGAAAACGTCTATCAATATCATCATTTGAAAAGCGAATAACCTGCAATCCGTAACTCTCAAGAACCTTAGTACGCTCTTCATCATATGCCATGCCATCAGATGTGAAATGCTGGCCCCCATCAATCTCAACGACCAATTTAGCCGTGTGACAGTAAAAATCCGTAATGTAGTTATCAATTGCTTTTTGTCGTTGGAACCGAATCGGATATTTTGCGAGATAATCATACCACAGATGCCGTTCTTGCGGCGTCATATATTTTCGCAATTCTTTTGCTCTGGGTATGAGGTTTTTGTTGTATTCCAGTGACATGATAAACTCCTCCCGCCGCCTGCCGGCGGCACCCTCCTCTGGGAGGAGGGCAAGATTCACATTCCTTTTTGTCTCTCTCGCAGAGGGAGGAGGCTTGAAGCGCTGGAGAAAATTACATGCGTCCACTTTCCAGGCTCCCTCTCAGAGGGAGCTGTCGGCAAAGCCGACTGAGGGAGTTAACTCCCTTTCAGCTTAATAATCTGATCCCGCAGCAGCGCGGCGTATTCGAACTCCAGCATCTGCGCGGCCTTTTTCATCTCGCCCTCAAGCTTTTTCAGCAGTTCCAACCGCTCTTTTTCGGTCATCGGCTGGCCGTCCGCCTTCTTTTTGACGTCTATACCGGCCTTTTGCGAAACCTCCGGCAGCTCGCCGACCTTTTTGATGATCGTCTTCGGCACGATGCCGTGTTCCTCGTTAAACGCCACCTGCAAAGCGCGGCGGCGGTTGGTTTCGTCGATGGCGCGGCGCATCGACGGCGTGATGCTGTCGGCGTAGAGGATGACGCGCCCTTCGGCGTTCCGCGCCGCCCGCCCGATGATCTGGATCAAGGAAGTCTCGCTGCGCAAAAACCCCTCCTTGTCGGCGTCGAGGATGGCGACAAGGCTGACCTCGGGCAGGTCGATCCCTTCCCGCAGCAGATTGATGCCGATCAGCACGTCAAAGACGCCCAGCCGCAGATCGCGGATCAGTTCGATCCGTTCCAGCGTCTCAATCTTGTGGTGCAGATACCGCACCTTCACGCCCAGCCGCTGGAAATGCGCCGTCAGATCCTCCGCCATCTTTTTGGTCAGCGTGGTAATCAGCGTCCGCTCTTTGCGCTCCGCCCGTTCGTTGATCTCATGCAGCAGATCGTCGATCTGCCCTTTGATCGGGCGCACCACAACCTCCGGGTCCACCAGGCCGGTCGGGCGGATGACCTGCTCGACGATCTGCCCGCTGCGTTCGCGTTCATACGGCGCGGGCGTCGCCGAGATATAGACGATCTGGTTGAGCTTGCCGCAAAATTCGTCGAAGTTGAGCGGGCGGTTGTCAAAGGCCGACGGCAGGCGGAAACCGTAGTCCACCAGCGTCTTCTTGCGGGAGTGGTCGCCGGCGAACATGCCGCGCACCTGCGGCACCGATACGTGCGACTCGTCGACAAAGAGGACAAAGTCGTCGGGGAAGTAGTCCAGCAGGGTAAACGGCGTCGAACCCGGCTCCCGGCGGGAGAGGGGACGGGAATAATTTTCGATGCCGGAGCAGTGGCCCAGTTCGCGCAGCGACTCGATGTCATACATCGTGCGCTGCTTGATCCGCTGCGCCTCCAGCAGCTTGCCCTCTTCCTCAAACGTCTTGATCCGCGCCCACATCTCGTCTTCGATCTCGCGCAGCGCCGCCTCCATCGTCTCGGGGTCGGCGATGTAATGGGTCGCGGGGTAGACGGCGACATGGTTCAAAACGGCGCGCGGCGTGCCGGTGACGACGTCAACCTCGCTGACGCGGTCGATCTCGTCGCCGAAAAACTCCACCCGGATCGCGCGGTCATAGTAATACGCCGGGAAAATCTCCACCGTATCGCCCCGGACGCGGAACATATTCCGCTCAAACGCCACGTCGTTGCGGCTGTAGCGGATGGAGACCAGTTTTTTCAGCATATCGTTGCGCTTCATCGTCATGCCGGGGCGCAGCGAGAGGATCATCGTCTTATAGTCGATCGGGTTGCCCAGGCCGTAGATGCACGAAACGGACGCCACGACGACCACGTCCCGCCGCTCGGCCAGCGACGAAGTGGCGCTGTGGCGCAGGCGTTCGATCTCGTCGTTGATGCTGCTGTCCTTTTCGATATAGGTGTCGGTGTGCGGGATATACGCCTCCGGCTGGTAGTAGTCGAAGTAGGAGACAAAATACTCCACGGCGTTGCCCGGAAAATATTCCTTTAACTCGGCGCAAAGCTGCGCCGCCAGCGTTTTGTTGTGCGCCAGCACCAGCGAGGGGCGGCGGATCCGCTCGATGACCTTCGCCATCGTATACGTCTTGCCCGAGCCGGTGACGCCCAGCAGCGTCTGCTCGGTCAGGCCGTTCTCCACGCCGCCCGCCAGCCGGTCAATGGCCTTGGGCTGGTCGCCCGCCGGCTGATAGGAACTGACGACTTCAAACTCCGGCATACAAAACCCCCTTGCCGTTTTTCACACATACCTCTGCATTATAACAGAACATGTGTTTTTTGGCAAGGGGTTTTGCGGGATTATTTTTTATTTTATCCCCGATGACCGGAACCTCCGGCTGTACCCTTTACGGCGCCCAATAAGAGATTATACCAACGCTGCCAAGCGGTGTGCTTGTGCCGCCGCCATACCCTCCCGTGACAAATTTGCCGCGGTTATAGGCGATGGAATTGTATGATATATAATCTCCAGGTCCGGCTATTGTTCTTTCTTCGGGAAGGGTTAGCCAGTTTATACCGTCCGTGGAGTACACTGTAAGATAGTTGCACCCCACAGCCACAAACCGTTCGCCGGCATAGACGACGTCAAAAAAATCAGCCCCATAGTCGCCTCTAAACGCGCCGTCAACAACCGTCCAATTGATAGCGTCCGGGGAGTAGGTTAATTTGCCTTCCCGCCCTGCCGCGACAAAGATACCGCCGCCCCAGGCTATGCCGTTAATTTGTTCGACAGTATCGCTTCTGCGTGTGGCTTCCACGGCAAGTGTCCAGTTTATACCGTCCGGTGAATACGCCACGTCGCCGTAACAGGAACCGGCGACAAACATACCGCCGCCATAGGCGACGCATTCGATATTGCTGGCGGAACCGAAGCCCCAATCATTCGCCACGAAAAACAAGAGGTCTTCTACGGAAGTCCAGTTGATTCCGTCCGCCGAATACGCGGCCTGACCCGCGTACCCCACCGCGACAAACATACCGTTACCCCAAACTACATCGTGAATACCCGTGCCGCTGTTCGGGAACAGGGCGTCCGAATCCTCTACGGGATACCAGTTTATGCCGTCTTCGGAGTACGCGATCCCCCTGCCCACGGCGACATACATTCCTCCGCCGTAAGCGATGCTGTTGACGCTGATGTCCAAATTGTCGAAGGTAAAATCGAAGTCTTTTGCCGCGGTCCAGCTCATGCCGTCCGCAGAGTACGCCAAATACCGCTTACCTTTTTCTATTGAATACAACGAAGCGATAAATTTATCGTTCACATAGGAAATATGATATAGAATGTCGTCCCCTAATGTGGAATCCGCTATGTCAATCCAAACTGCGCCGGAAGCGCCGCCGGTATCCCGCGTATCCGCGCCGCCGTTTCCGCCCGGCGTGTTTGCCGTATCTCTGTCGGAAACCGCGTCCTTGACCGCGTCGCCAACCGCGTCCTTGATTGCGTCGCCGATGCTATCGCACGCTGTTAAACTCAGCGCCAGCGCCGCTGTCAAAATAATGGCCGAAAATCTTTTTTTCATTCCATCTTCCTCCAATTTTAGTATTGTGATTTGGCCGCGGTTTTCCTTGCGGCTTAATTCCCGATGAGCAGACTGTCAAGATCCTCCGCGGCAATCATCATATACCCTGACGGCAAATCGAACGTCCCGGAAGGAACGCTGCCGGACATGTTTGTGATAAGAATTATGATCTTTTCTTCCCCGGATACGCTTTCAATAGCGTAGAGGCTGTCGCCGTCCAGATAAAAACGGGCGGGCGGTCCTCCGCTTTCGGCATATTCCTCATAGGGCAAAGTTTTCCCGTCTACTTCGCCCGTGCCTTCCCCGGTTTTCACAACGCCGCTGTAATCGGTTTTTATACTCTCCGTATAGTCGGCTTCGAGTTCGGGCGGTATCTCCATGATAAATTTGTATTCGTCGTTAATGCTGTATAGTTTGCCGTCTTTTTGAATGACCCGCACCGCGACAAGGTACCCTAACATTTCGTTGGTGCTTGCTATGTTGCCGCCATCCGCCGCAAGGCTGCCGGACATTTCCAGAATTATGCCGGAGCCGGCCACTATTTTCATAACGTAGTCAAAGCTGTATGTACCGTCCATCAAACACTTGATGGGGGCGGCGGCCGCCTTGTCGGCGTCACCTGAGGCAGGCGTTTTTTCGGGCGTGTCATCGGGAGTGCCGTCAGACGGATCGTTGGAATCGCTGTACGGTGTTTCATCCGGCTGGGCGCTTGGCGGCGGCGCCGAAGTGCCGCCGTTTGGCGTATTTGCGTCAGGAATGTCCGCGCCGCCGCCGTCCGGCGTGTTTGTGGCAAGCGGTCTGTCGCCGCCGTTGCCGCCCTGCGTTCCGCTGCCCGAATTGTCCGAGCAAGCCGCCAACGCAAACGCCAACGCAACGGCAAGGAGTATGAGTTTTGCTTTTCCAGTTTTCATTTTACATAGTCCCCCTCCTTCATCTTGCTCAACGCTGTGCCAACCTGACTTATTACCCCCCGCTCCGCCGCGGGACCGGCTTCTTCCCCGGCGTCTTCCCGATCAGCGCCCCGGTCGGGCAGACCTCGGCGCACCGGCCGCAACCGGCGCACGCCGCGCAGTCGCCGGCGGGACGGACGACCGTATCAAACCCCCGCCCGACGAAACCGAGGACCCCCGCGCCGACCGCCTCGTCGCAGACGCGGACGCACAGGCCGCAGAGGACGCACTTGTCGGGGTTGCGGGCGACGCCGGGGATGTCGTCCTCCGGGGCGCGGCGGTGGATTTTCCCGGCGTATTTCTCCGGCTGCACGATATATTGGTTGGCGTAGCCGATCAGCTTGCAGTCGAAGTAGTCCAAACAGCCGCATTCCAAGCACCGGGAGGCCTCCCGCTTCGCTTCCTCCTCGGAAAAGCCCATATTGATCTCTTGGAAATCGCCCTTGCGCTCCCCGGGGGCGCGGCGCGGCCTATTCACGCGGGGCATTTTTTCCTGCCCGGCGAAATCCTCCGCCGTCTTTTCCGTCTTGACCAGATACGGCGCGTGGGAACTGAGAACCTCCCCCCGGAGATAGCGGTCAACCATCCCGGCGGCCCGTTTGGCCTCGCCGATCGCGGCGATGGCGATGTCCGCGCCGTCGTTCGTCGCGTCGCCTATGGCGAAAACGCCGTCCAGATTGGTGAGGAAGGTCTGCCCGTCGGCGGCGACCGTCCCCCATTTGGTCAGCGTGATCGCCTCAAGGCCGGAGGGATCCGGTTTTTGACCGATGGCGACGATGACGGTATCGACGGCCAGCGTCTCCTCCCGGCCCGGCACGGCGACGGGACTGCGCCGCCCCGACGCGTCAGGCTCGCCCAGTTCCATCATCTGGAGGCGGACGGCGCTGACCTTCCCGCCCTCGCCGGCGATCTCGATCGGGTTGGCCAGGTTTTTGAAGACGACGCCTTCTTCCTCCGCTTCGGCGATCTCGATCTCTTCCGCCGGCATTTCGTTCCTCGTTCTGCGGTAGATATTGTACACCGCGTCCGCGCCCAGACGGACGGCGGTGCGGCAGGCGTCCATCGCGGTGTTGCCGCCGCCCACGACGGCGACCCTGCGCCCTTTGAAAATGGGATTGTTCAGATCGGTTTCTCTCAGGAAGTCGATGCCGCCCAGCACGCCGTCCAGTTTCTCGCCGGGACAGCGCAGCGAAACGCTGGTCCACGCCCCGGCGGCGACGATGACCGCGTCATAGTCCTTGCGCAGTGTATCGAGCGTTATATCAGCGCCGACTCTGACGTTGTTGCGGAAGACCGCGCCCATTGCCCCGATCGCGTCGATCTCTTTTTGCAGCACCGCCTTCGGCAGACGGTATTCCGGGATGCCGTAGCGCAGCATTCCGCCCATCCGCGGCATCGCGTCGAATACGGTGACGCCGTGGCCCTGCTCCCGCAGAAAATACGCCGCCGTCAGCCCGCCGGGGCCGCCGCCGATGACCGCCGCGTTCTTGCCGGTGGGGGCGCCCGGTTCGGCGGTATAAGGGGGGACCCTGTCGGCCACAAACTGCTTCAGCGCCATGATCGAAACCGGCTCCTCCACCAGTTCCCGGCGGCAGGCCTCCTCGCAGGGGTGCGGGCAGACCCGCCCGATCGAGGCGGGCAGCGGCAATTGCTCCATAATTAACTTATACGCTTCCTCATACTCGCCGTTGGCGGCCAGCCCGACATAGCCCTGACAGTCGGTCTGCGCGGGGCAGGCGAGGACGCACGGCGGGCGGCAGTCGCCGGTGTGGTCGCTGAGCAGCAGTTCCAGCGCCGTTTGGCGGTTTTTTTGAACCCGTTCGGTGTCGGTGCGGATGACCATGCCGTGGGCGGCCATCGTGGAACAGGCCCGCAGCAGCCTCGGGCTGCCCTCGGCTTCGACCACGCAGATCCCGCACGCGCCGTACATCTCCACCCGCTCGTCGTGGCAGAGGGTGGGGATCTCGATACGGTGGGCGCGGGCCACGTCCAAAATGGTCTGCCCCTCGGCCCCTTTGGCCTCGGTCCCGTTTATCGTCAGCACGATCATCTCAGTCCACCTCCACAGCGCCGAACCGGCACACTTCCGCGCATTTCCCGCACTGGATACATTTCGCCATGTCGATGACATGCGGCTTCCTGACCTCGCCGCCGATCGCCTGACCGGGGCATTTTTTCGCGCACAGCGTACAGCCGGCGCATTGGCCGTTGATCGAATAGGTCAGCAGCGGCTTGCACTGATGCGCGGTACATTTTTTCCGGGTGATATGGTCCTCGTACTCGTTGCGGAAGTAGCGGAGGGTGGTCAGGACCGGGTTGGGGGCGGTGATCCCCAGCTGGCAGAGCGAACCGGCCTGTATCTGCCCGGCCAGATCGCCGAGCAGTTCTATATCCCCTTCGCGGCCCCCGCCCGCGCAGATGCGTTCCAGGATCTCCAGCATCCGCCGGTTGCCGATCCGGCAGTGGGTACACTTGCCGCAGCTCTCCTTGCAGGTGAAATCGAGGAAATACCGGGCCGTGTCCACCATGCAGGTGGTCTCGTCCATCACCACCATGCCGCCGGACCCCATGATGGCCCCGGTGGCGGCCAGCGTCTTATAGTCGATCAGCGTGCCGGCCATTTCGGCCGGGATGCAGCCGCCGGAGGGACCGCCCATCTGCACGGCCTTGAACGCCTTGCCGTCTTTGATCCCCCCGCCCGGGCCGAACACCACGTCGCGGACGGTCCTGCCCATCGGGACTTCGGCCAGGCCGCCGTTGCGGACCTTGCCGGTCAGCGCGAAAACCTTGGTCCCCTTCGAGTTTTCCGTTCCCAGCGCGGAGAACGCCGCGCCGCCGCGGCGGATGATCCACGGCACATTGGCGTAAGTCTCCACATTGTTGATGTTGCTGGGCAATCTCTTATACCCCTTTTGGGCCGGGAAGGGCGGCTTCAGCCGCGGCATCCCGCGCTCTCCCTCCAGCGAGGCGATCAGCGCCGTTTCCTCGCCGCAGACAAACGCCCCCGCGCCCGCCTTGATCCGCATATCAAACGAAAACCCGGTTCCGAAGATATGGCTCCCCAGCAAGCCCTTCTCCCGCGCCTGTTTCATCGCCGTTTCCAGCCGGACGATGGCCAGCGGGTATTCCGCCCGTACGTAGACGATCCCTTCGTCCGAGCCGATGGCGTACGCGGCGATCATCATCCCCTCGATGACGGCGTGGGGGTCGCCCTCGATGACGGCGCGGTCCATAAACGCCCCCGGGTCGCCCTCGTCGGCGTTGCAAATGACGTATTTTTTCTCACCCGGCGCGTTTCGCGCCGCGTTCCATTTGAACCATGTGGGGAAGCCCGCGCCGCCGCGCCCGCCGATGCCGGAGAGTTTCATCTCCTCAATGACCTGCTCCGGCGTCAGTTCTTTGAGGCACTTTTCCGCCGCCGCGTAGCCCTCCCGGGCGATCGCCTCCTCTATATCCTCCGGGTTGATGATCCCGCAGTTGCGCAGGGCGATCCGGACCTGCCCGTTCAGGTTGTCCAGATCGGCCTGCCCGATCAGATGCCCCTCCGCGCCGTTTGGCTCCCCGGCGATGTATTTCACGATCTCCGCGGCGGCCTCTTGATCGACTTTGACAAAGGTTTTCCCGTCCGCCTCCACGATCGGTTCAAGGTAGCACAGCCCGTTGCAGCCCACCGGCGAGACGGGGACGCCGGCTTGTTCCAGCACCCTGATGACTTCTCCGGCCCCGGCCGCGAGGCCGCAGCTTCCTTTTCCCACAGCGACCCTCATCCGGCAGCCTCCTCCTTGGCAATCTCTTTGAGTATCTTCACGGCCTTCTCCTTGGTCAGGCCGCCGTAGGCCTTTTCCCCGATCATCATGACCGGCGAAAGACTGCAGCAGCCCAGACAGGCCACGTTGTTGTATGTAAACAGCCCGTCCGGCGTCGTTTCGCCCTCTTCCACGCCCAAATGCTCCCGGATGGCCTCCTCAATGGCCGACGAGCCGTTGACATGGCACGCCGTGCCCTGGCAGAGCAGGATCAGGCGCTTGCCGACGGGTTTGGTGCGGAACTGCGCGTAAAAGGTGACCACGCCGGTGATCTTGGCGGGCTTGATCCCCGTCCGCTCGGAGATATGCGTCAAAACGCCGGCCGGAAGCCAGCCGTATAACTCCTGCGCCTTTTGCAGGATCGGTATCAGGCCGTCCTCCGCGCCCGCGTATTGCGCCAGATACGGTTCCAGCAAAGCGGCGTCGGCCGCGCAGCTGCATCCCATAAGCTTCATCCTCCTTTATCATAGCCCTCTTATTTTACCCCACGCGGGCGTAAAAGTCAATCGGCCGCCATATACTGTAACACAAGCGGGGAAAGGGGGCGGCGCCATGCACGAATTGTCCAAACAGATCGCCGATTACAAGTCGCTGAAAACGACGATCAGCGATCTGACGCGGAAACTGGAAGGGATCGAGGACGCCATCAAGGCGTATATGGGCGAGCGGGAGGAACTGGTCGCGGACGGGACCACCGTCCGCTGGAAGAAGATCACGCAGAACCGTTTCGACACGGCGGCGTTCCGCGAGCGGCACGCGGCGCTGTATGAGCAGTTTATCAAGCAAAGCGAGACGCGGCGTTTTACCGTTACATAAAGGAAGCCCCGCTCCGGCGGGGCTTCCTATCTATCGTTCGATTACTTTTTTCAGCTTGGCAAACCTGGGCAGGCCGTTGACCTTTGCCTGTTCCGTCTCTCCGGCGATCAGCGGCAGGGCGTAGTCGGTATAGGATGGCAGTATGCCGTTGCCCGTCCCGTTGATCCATTCGCGCGGCACCTTTTTCTCGGTGTTGGCGACCGTTTCCAGCGGCAGCAGTTCGATCCCGCATCGGTAGCCGCCGTCGCGGGTACATTGGAACCCGACCATCTTGTCGGTGACGCCGGCGACGGCGTTTTCCACCGCGGCGCGGCCGGCGGCGTACGATTCGTCGACATCGGTTTTTGACGCGACGTGCGAGGCGCAGCGCTGGAGCAGCGAAAACTCAATGCCGCGCACCTTCGCGCCGGTCCGGTGCCGGCAAAGCCCCGCCAGATAAGACGCCAGCCCGCCCAACTGCGCGTGGCCGAAGCTGTCTCTGGCGACCTCGATGCCGGACGAGGCGTATTCGTTGATGAACATGCCGCTGTGGTCGTGGATGCCCTCGCTGACGGCGACGATGGCCTTGCCGTTCTTTTTGAATATCCCGTCCACATCGTCCAGGAACTGTTCAATATGGAAATCAATCTCCGGCAGATAGATCAGGTCGGGCGCGTGTTCCCCGGCCAGCGCGGCGGCGGCGGTCAGCCAGCCGGCGTGGCGGCCCATGATCTCCATGATGGTAATCATGCCGGTGTCATAGACCCGGGCGTCAAGGGAGAGTTCCATGCAGGAGGTGGCGATGTATTTGGCGGCGCTGCCGTAACCGGGGCAGTGGTCGGTGCCGGACAGGTCGTTGTCGATCGTCTTCGGGATACCCATCACGCGGCACTCGTAGCCGTTTTGGAGCATATACTTGCTGATTTTGTTGCAGGTGTCCATGCTGTCGTTGCCGCCGTTATAGAAGAAGTAGCGCACGTCGTATTTCCGGAAGACTTCCAGGATCCGCCGATAGTCGGCGTCGTCCTTATCGGGGTCTTTGAGTTTGTAGCGGCAGGAGCCGAGCGCGGAGGACGGGGGATAGCGCAGATGCTTCAACTCCTCGCGGTCCTCCTCGTCCATGACATACAGCTTGCCGTCCAGCACGCCTTTGATGCCGTTCGCCGCGCCGTAGACACGGGTGATGGCGCCGTCGTCAAGGGCCGCTTCGATCGCGCCCAGCGCCGAGGCGTTGATAACAGACGTCGGCCCGCCGGACTGGCCTATGATACAGGCCCCTTTGAGTTGGTTCATAGTATTCTTTCCTCCTGATTGTTCGGTATGCGGGTAGTGTATCAAACGGACGGGGAAAATGCAAGCACACAAAAATGCGGGGACGCCGCCAGCCCCGCCCGGAGATCAATCCGCCGAAAACTCCTCCGTCGCCGGCAGACCCTGCCAGGTGTTTCCGTCCGAACGGTAATACATCCTTACGGCGGAACCGTCCGACCGTCTGTAGTCTATCACAAAAACCTGCCCGGTTTCGACCGGCGCCGGATAATTGCCATACGGAAGCACGTCGCCGGTTTTGGCCTTATCCTTGAAATCGTCATAGGCATTTTCCAGACGCCAAAACGCCCGTGACGTAAACTCTATGCCGAATCCGGTCAAGTCCTGTTCGCCGAAATAGGACGCTTCGTATTCCTTTCCGCCTGCAATAATTACGTCGGTTCTTAACCATGACAGGGTTTCCGAATGAACGGCGGCGCCGTAGCGCTCTTTCAGCCTCTCGGCCAGCGTTGGGAAGGATTGGCCCGCCATCAGGCCAAACTCCGTGTGGGCCGATCCGTATATTCCCATGACGCTTTGACCGCCCAGCTTGTCAAACTCACGGATAAAATTCTCTGTTTTCTTGTCTACGCGATAGGCGAGGCCGGAGGCGTTTTGATAATAACGCTCGCCCTGCCCGACCGTCTCTTTCGCCAGAAGATATTGCTCAGAATCGGTCAAGCCGTTGTCCTCAAGATATTCCAGGAAGCGCTTTCCGCTGGTGTTATACTGGTGTCCTACGTCCGTGCCGTGGAAAACGGTTTCGGGGTATTCGGTTTTGATAGCGCGATAAAAGGTTTTGGCATAAGGAATATGTATGGCGGCGCCGGCCCAGTCGTTATAGAGTTCGTCCAATATGCCGTCGCCGTCCGACTTCATCCATATGTTCAGCCATTCCGCGGTATAGTAGGGAAGTTCCACAAACAGATGCCGCATATCGGAGGTGCGGTAATATTCGCCCCACAGTTCGAGTTGTTTCTCCATGACGTCCTGTACGCCGTGCCGTTCCCCGTACAGATAAATCTGTCCGGCCGACAATGCCGGCGGCGCGTCCGCTTCCGGGGAAATCTTCCCGCAAGCCGTGAGGAAGACGGCGGGGATCACCATGACAAGCAGAAACAGGATTGGTTTTGTCCGCATATTCTCTTGCCCCCTTCAATGCCGGCGGCGCGCCTTTTCACCGTTCCACCCGCGCGCCCGCGCCGCGCATCAGCGCTTCCACCTCGCCCTGACGGGCCATTGAGGTATCGCCGGGCGTGGTCATCGCCAGCGCGCCGTGGGATATGCCATAATTGAGCGCGGTCGGTATGTCTTTGCCGGCCATCAGGCCGTAGATCAGGCCGGAGGCAAAACTGTCGCCGCCGCCCACGCGGTCGCAGATCATCAGGTTGGATAATTCCATCCCCTGATACACCGTCCCGCCGGCCCAGCACAGCGCCGACCAGTCGTTGACCGAGGCGGTTTTGACGGTGCGCAGCGTCGTCGCGATAACCTGCATATTGGGATAATCCTCCGAAACCCGTCCGACCATGCGGCGGTAACTCTCAATGTTCAGCGCCGACAGGCTGCTGTCTTCCGGTTCGTAGCCCAGACAGGCGGAAAAATCCTCCTCGTTGCCGACGCAGACGTCCGCGTACCGGACGATCTCGCGGTTGACCTCAACGGCTTTGGCCTGGCCGCTGGCGCCTTTCCAAAGGGAGGGGCGGTAGTTGAGGTCGTAGCTGGTGACGGTCCCGTGTCTTTTGGCGGCTTTCAGCGCCTCGATCACCAGCGGCGCGGTCGTCTCGCTGAGGGCGGCAAAGATGCCGCCGGTGTGGAACCACCGCGCGCCGGCGGAAAAGAGGCCGTCCCAGTCTATATCGCCCGGCTTGAGCCTCGACGCGGCGGTATTGGCCCTGTCGGACACGCCCAGCGCCCCGCGGACGCCAAAGCCGCGCTCGGTGAAATTCAGCCCGTTGCGCGCGGAACAGCCGATGCCGTCATAGGGGACCCACCGGATCAGCGAGGGATCGACCCCGCCCTGCAATATCAGATCCTCCAGCAGATAGCCGACGTCGTTTTGCGCAAAGGCCGTGACGATGGCGGTGCGCAGGCCGAAACAGCGGCGCAGGCCCCGCGCGACATTGTATTCGCCGCCGCCCTCCCACGCGGTGAAACTCCGGGCCGAGCGGACGCGCCCCTCGCCGGGGTCGAGCCGCAGCATGACTTCTCCCAAGGATATTTGATCGTACCGGCATTCTTCCGGCGCTTTGACCTTCAGCACGTTCGGCGCCCCTTTCTAAGGGCCGCGGCTTCCGCCGCCGCGCGTTCGACCGCGCCAAAATCCCCCGCGTCTATCGATCGCTCGTTAACCATCCATGTCCCGCCCACGGCCAACACCTGCGGTATCTTCCAATATTCAGGCGCGTTGGTGTGATCGACGCCGCCGGTGGGGACAAACCTGACCCCGGCAAACGGCGCGGCCAGCGCCTTGACCGCCGCGGGTCCGCCAAAAATCTGCGCCGGAAAGAATTTGACAACCGACAGCCCCAGCTTCAGCGCCGCGCAGATCTCGGTCGGCGTCACGGCGCCGGGGATGACGGTCAGGCCGTCTTTTTGCGCCTGACTTACGACGTCCGCGTCCAAACCGGGCGAGACGATAAACCGCGCCCCGGCGTTTTTGGCCGCCGAGAGCTGGTCCCGGGTAAGCACCGTACCCGCCCCGACCAGCATTTCGGGGACTTCCCGCGCGATGGCGGCGATGGCCCCGGCGGCGGCGGCGGTGCGGAAGGTGACCTCGATCACGCCGACGCCGCCGGAGAGCAGCGCCCGCGCCAGCGGCGCGGCTTTGGCCGCGTCGCTGATTTTGACGACCGGCACAATGCCGGCGGCGGCGATGGCGTCAAGCATGGTCCGGCCCCTCTTTGAGGCCGGATATGATGTCGTCGGCCTGGTCCTTTTGCACGCGGGTGCTGTTGGGATCCACCTTGACCTTGTACAGGAAATCCCGCGCGGTGCGCGTGTCGCCGATTTTGGCGCTGAGCATCCCGATCCGCAGGTTGAGCGAGGGGAATTTGACCGGGGGGATCCGCAGCATTTGGAATGCCGCCATGTAGGACTTCTGCGCTTCCCCGGCGGCGTAATTCTCCATGGCAGGGTCCTCCGCGTCGGCATAAATATTGCTCAGTTTCAGCCACAGTCCCGCCTCCAGCAGCTCGCGGTCGGCAAACCCCGCGCCGCAGCACAGCAAGGCGATGTAGTGATGCTCGAAGACCAGATCGGCGGTCATCGATTCGCTCCAGGGGGAAAAATGGGGCCGGTAAGGGTCGAGTTTTTCGCGGATCATATTCTTGCGCGAGCCGAGGAGTTTGTCAAACATCGGCGTCTGCGCCGAATAGCGGCAGTTGGGACAGGACGTGATCTCGTAATACAAAGGCTCGAAATTTTTATATAGGGTGCGCAGCTCGCCGGTCCGCAGCGGGATCAGCTTCACGTCGCGCACCTTGAGCGCGCGGAACGGTTTGCCGCAGACAGGGCAGGCAAACGACCCCAAAGACATATAGGCCGTGTCTTCTTTCAGCGGCAGCGTATAGCCGCCCTTGTGACCGTCCGGAAAGAGCATCGGTTTCCCCTGCTTTCTCTTCAGTTATCTTATACAGTATATCGCCGCGCGGCGGCATTGTAAAGGGGCTGTTTTACGGCACAAGCAGCGCCGCGTCCGCGCCGTACGCCATATTGACCCGCACGGCCAGCCCCGGCGCGTCAAACAGCTTGTCCTGCACAAACTGCCAATCCACGCCGGCGGCGGCGGCCGCGTCGTATGTCTCGCGGCTGTAACTGCCGTAAGGGTAGGCGAAAAACCGGTATTTCCGCGTTCCCAGCTCACGCTCCAGTGTATCGAACGATAGTTCTAGCAGCCGGGTGAACTCGTCCAGGGGATATTCGGCCGCGCGCTGATGGACGGGGAAATGCGAATGGACGGCGACCAGCCCGCTTTCCTCCATCTCGCGCGCCTGCCCGTAGGAGAAGTGGTGCGCCATCGTTGTGTTATCGGTGTTGATAAAGATGTCGGCGTGGCAGCCGAGCCGCTTTAGGATGGGGAAAGCGACTTCATAATTGGTCAGGTAGCCGTCGTCAAACGTTATGGCGAAATAGCGCCCGCCCGGGTCGTAGTTCCCCTCGCGCAAAGCATACAGCGGGAGGGAACGCAGACCCATACCGAGCAGGGTTTGGACGTCCTGTTCAAACTTTTGAGCCGTGGTATAGAGGTCCGGGTCGGCGGCCTCGCCGTCCGTGAAGGTGTGGTAGAGCAGAATAACAACAAAGCCGTCCCCTTCTCCTGGGGCGGCGTTTTTCCACAGCAGAAACGCGGTCAGGACCGCGGCGGCGGCGAGGGCGGTGAATAGGACACGGATTTTCATGGCTTACCCAAAGAACTCCTGATGGATCACCTGCACGGCCCGGTCGGAATCGGCTACGTCGATCAGCACGCTTACCTTGATCTCCGACGTCGAGATCATCTGGATATTGACCCCCGCGCCGGCCAGCGCCTCAAACATCCGCGCCGCCACGCCGGGGTTGTTGACCATCCCCGCGCCGACGGCGGAGACTTTGCTGATCTGGTCGCTCACCACCAGCGCCTCGTAGCAAAGCGAGCCGCGGTGGTCCTCCATCAGGGCGCGGGCCTCCGGCAGGTTGTTTTTGGCGATGGTGAAGCTGATGTCTTTGGTATCGTGCCGCCCGATCGATTGCAGGATGATGTCCACGTTGATTTTATGCTGCGCCAGCAGCGAGAAAATACGGGAAGCGACGCCGGGTACGTCTTGCAGCCCGATCAGCGCGATCCGCGCCACGTTGTTGTCGCGGGCGACGCCCGAAACCTGCATATTCTCCATCTTGACGACCTCCTTGACAACGGTACCGGGGCAGTCCCGGAAGCTGGACAGGACTTCTAATTTCACACGGAAGCGCTTGGCCATCTCCACCGAACGGCTGGCCAGCACCTGCGCGCCCAGCGAAGCCAGTTCCAGCATCTCGTCGAAACTGATCTCGCCCAGTTTCCTCGCCTCGGGGACAAGGCGCGGATCGGCGGTGTACACGCCGTCCACGTCGGTATAGATCTTGCACAGGTCGGCCTTCAGCGCGGCCGCGAACGCCACGGCGGTGGTATCGGAGCCGCCGCGCCCGATGGTGGTTACGTCGCCGAACTTGTTGATCCCCTGGAACCCCGCGATGACGACGATGTTGTGCTTGTCCAGTTCCATCCGCACCCGTTCCGGGTCGATCTTCTTGATCCGGGCGGACGAATGGTCGGAGTCGGTCTGCATCCCCGCCTGCCATCCGGTCAGCGAAATGACCGGGAAGCCCAGTTTCTCGATGGCGATCGCCAAAAGCGACGCCGACATCTGCTCGCCGCAGGCCAGCAGCATGTCCATCTCACGGCGCGACGCGCTCTTGTTCAGGTTCTCCGCCTTTTCCAAAAGGTCGTCGGTCGTATCGCCCTGCGCCGATACGACGACGACGACTTGATGGCCCAGTTTGTGGCTGCCTGTGACGATTTCGGCGACCCGGCGGAGCCGTTCGTTGCCGGCCACCGACGAGCCGCCGAATTTCTTGACGATCAGAGACACTTGGGTCATTCCTTTCTACTGTGCGCTGAAGAGGTTGGTGCTGAGATATTTTTCGCCCCTGTCGGGCAGTATGACGACCATCACGCCGCCGTCCAGCGTTTCGATCGTCCGGACGGCGGCCAGCATCGCCGCGCCGCTGGACATACCGGCGAAAATGCCCTCCTCGCGGACGATCCGCCGCGCCGTTTCATACGCCTCTTCGGTGTCGATTAAGATGCTCTCGTCTATTTTGTCTATGTTGTATATCTCAGGGACAATGGCTTCGGCGAGGTTTTTCAGCCCTTGTATGTAATGTCCTTTGACCGGCTGCGCCTCTATGATCCTCACCGAGGGGTTCCGCTCTTTGAGCATCATCCCCACGCCCATCAGCGTGCCGGAGGTCCCCAGGGAGGAAACAAAATGGGTGATCCGCCCTTCGGTCTGCTCCCAGATCTCCTCGGCGGTGGTCTTGTAGTGGGCGATCTTGTTGAACTGGTTGGAAAACTGATTGGGATGGAAATATTTGTCCGGGCCGGCCGCGATCATTTCCCGCGTTTTGATGATGGCGCCGTCCGTCCCCAACTCGGGGGCGGTCAGGATGATCTCGCCGCCAAATGCTTTAATCATCTGCTGGCGCTCAACCGATACCGCCGAACTCATTACGATTTGCACCCTGTATCCTTTGACCGCCCCGATCATCGCTAGGCTGATCCCCGTGTTGCCGGAGGTCGCCTCCAGGATGATTTTATCCTTTGTCAGCACGCCGCCGGACTCCGCCTGCTCGATCATTTTCAGCGCGATCCTGTCCTTAATGCTGCCGGTGGGGTTGAAGCCCTCTATCTTCGCGTACAACTCCACCGCCGGGTTCGGGTTCATCCGGTTTACGCGCACCATCGGCGTATGTCCAATCGTGTCA